>Ga0164294_10003822_pt1 | contig 13314 bp, 10 predicted proteins | sample GEODES005metaG_FD_111479 | JGI IMG/M metagenome (GOLD analysis project Ga0164294, IMG submission 111479) | Oligotrophic lake water microbial communities from Sparkling Lake, Wisconsin, USA - GEODES005 metaG | ecosystem: Environmental > Aquatic > Freshwater > Lake | place: USA: Sparkling Lake... | reverse complement strand
GCCGCCTTCCAGATCGCGCCGAGGGGTGAGTCATTGAGGTAATTGTTGCCCCAGATACGCAGCGTTCCGGTCACCTGATGATCGGCGGTGTAGTGGGGAAGGCCGCTCAGATCGAACTTGTCGGCCGGGTAGAAGGTTTTATCGCCACCCCGCGCACGCGCCATCATCGAATGCTCGATCGCGGACTCGGCGGGCGGCTTGTCCTTCGCGTCCTGCGCATGGGCCGGCACGCCAAAGCCGACACAGGCCGATGCGAAGCTCGCGAGGGCCAGACCGCCCGTGATCCAGGACTTCCCGATCGAAACGTTCATGATCCTCTCCCGTCGTTTTATTTGATGGAAATCTGGGGGATGACGGCGTCGAGCTTCTGGAGCTCCTTGCGCGCCAGCGCGGCGGTCAGCGGCAGCCACTTGCCATCGGCCTGGATGATCTCCTGCCCCTCGCGGCTCAGCACGAAGCGAAGGAATTCCTTCACCTTCGGATCCATCGGCTGGCTCGGCAGCTGATCGGTGTAGGCGTAGAGCTCGAGCGCCAGCGGATACGTGCGATCCCGCACCGTCTCCAGCGTCGGCATCACGTACGGGCTGTTCTTGTCCTTGGCGATCGGCACCAGCCGTGCGCCCGGCATCCCCGGATAAGCGAAGGTGACGCCGCAGCGATCCTTGGCGACATCACCGACGCGATCGGCGCTCGGCTGGCTACGCGTGCCGTTGGGCTTCAGCGTCAGCGGCACTTCGCGAACGCTGTCGTTCCACATGTTGCCGCCTTCGAGCACTTTATATTCGAACAGCGAATTGAGATGGTATTTGAGCGGCGGCGCATAGACGTCGATCGGCTTGGCCCCGCATCCGTTGGCGGGATCGAGCCCCGCCCACTTGCGGATATTCTCCTCCGCCCCACGCCCCGCCTGCCGACGCCAGGCCGTGCCGACCCAACCGCCGCGCCGCGGCCCGCCGAAGATGCCGTCGAGCTGCCGGATCGTCAGGCCGCGCACCTTGTTGGCCGGGTTCACGTAGATGGCAAAGGCCGGATCCCAGCCGGGCACGTCGAACGATCCGGTTGCGATCTGGATCTCGCGCGGGGAGCGATCATATTTGAGCTGGAAATCGATATATTCGCCAGCGAAGTAGCTGGTCCACTTGCGCCCCATCGACAGATCGACCTGTTGGCTGAGCAGGTCGCCGTCCTTCAGCTCGAATGCGATTCCCGGCTGATATTTGGCGAAGGCGTCGAGCAATTTGTGCCCGATATTGCTCTGGAACAGCTGCCCGCTCGCCGGCATCCGCACCTTGCCGCTGAGCGGTGCGCCGGGCGTGTAGGCGGGGAGGTCCGAAAGATCGAAATGCGGCGCGTAATAAGCGTGCTTGGGATCGATCTTGCCCGTCTCGTCGGGTGAATCCGCTTCCCACTTCTTCGGCGCGAGCATCGTGAGCTGCAGGCCGAGGTCCTTGGGGTTGACCGGCGCGCCGACCGTATCGAGCTTCGCGATCATCTCGCGCGCCCGCGCCGGCGGGATCGGTATCCACTTGCCGTCCTTCTGGATCGCGTCCTGGGCTTCACGGCTGAGCATGAAGGTCAGGAATTCCTTGATCAGCGGCGACAGCTTCTCGCCCGGCCCCAGGCGTGTCTCGGCCCATTCCTCGATGAACAGCGGATAGGATCGGTCGCGCAGCGAAGTGAGCGAGATCGGTACGAACGGCCCTTTGCTGGTCGCAGCGAGCGGGACCGGGCGGATGCCGGGGATATCCACCGACCCCATGTCGGAGAAGACGATGCCGTAAGGATCCTTGCCGGTATCCTTCGCCATCTCCTCGGACGAGGTGTACCGGGTTCCGTCCGGGTTCATCTCGTGCGAATATTCCTGGGTATTCTCGTTCCAGACGTCGCCGCCCTTGAACACCTTGCGCTCGAAGCCGAGCTGGATGTTGTATTTCAGCGGGCGGCCATAGATGTGGATCGGCTTGTCGGCCCACTCGCCCTTCAGGCCGAGCTGCCCCCAGGTGCGGATATTCTTCTCCGGCCCGCGCGCCGCCGACGGATCCCAGTGCGTCCCCTTCCAGCCGCCGGTGCGGGCGCCCGCGAAGATGCCGTCGAGTTGCTCGACCGAGAGATGCGCGATCGGGTTCGCCTTGTTGACGAAGATCACAAAGCCGGGACTCCAGCCGGGCACGTTGTACGATCCGGTCGCCCAATCGATCTCGAACAGATGCTGGCCCGTTGCCTGCTCATATTGCGAAGCGGCGCGCAGGCGATCGGCGATGCGCGGGCCGGTCTCGATGTCCACGGCGCCCGATGCGATCGTACCGTGCTGGGTGATCACCACCTTGGCGCCCGGCTGGAAGCGTTCGAAATTCTTGATCCACTGATCCATGATCAGGCCATCGTGGAGATAAAGGCCCGAGACCCGGATCGTGCCGCTCACCTGCTGCTTGGGGCTATAGGCCGGCCACGCCGACAAATCCTGCAGATCGGTGTAGAAACGGTGGTGCGCGCGGGCGTCGGTCCGTGCGGCGTGGACGCCGCGGATCACCATATTGTCGAGCATCCCGTCACCGAGCTTCTCGAACAAGCTGTCGTAGGTCTCGTTCGGCTGCGGCTCCCGCGGCAGCGGCAGGGTGAAGCGTGGATCGGGCGCGGCTGCCACCGTCAGCAGCGCAATCGACGCGGCCAGCAAGCGCCCCACATTCGCCATTTCGATACCCTTCGATTCTTCCATGATGCGAGCGCGGCGCCTCAGCGCGCCGCGCTCCGTCCGCTTAATTGTCCAGCTTCTTGCGCTGCTCGGCGATCGTTTTGGCGTCGAGCGGGTAGTAATAATTGACCTTGGTGATCACCTGCTGGCCCTCGCGGCTCAGCACGAAGCGCATGAATTCGCGGACCGCCGGATCGAGCGGGCGGCCGGGAATCTTGTTGATGTAGAAATAGCCCTCTCGCGCCAGCGGATAGCTGCGATTGGCGACCGTCTGCGGCGTGAACTCGATGATCGGGCCGCCCTTGTGCCAGGACAGCGGCAGCACCTTCAGGTTCGGATAATCCTTGACGTGCATCTGGCCGGCGATGCCGATGCCGAACTTGTCCTTTGACAGGATTTCGAGCGGGCGTTCGCTCTTCACGATCTCGCCGTTCGGGCCGGCAATCGCCATTTTCGCTTCGACATATTCCTTCAGGTTCGGATTCCACTTGTGCGACCAGTGGAACCAGTGGCGCTCGAACGCCTGCTGGAAGCCCGGTGCGGAATAGCCGTAGGTCTGGATTTCCTTACCCTTGTAGGGGCCCGAGAGGCCGACCTGATCCCAGGTGCGGATATTGCTTTCCTTGCTCTTGGCGTAGGCCGCCGTGAACAGGATGTCGTTATGCTCGATGTCCCAGCCGCCGGTGCGCTCCTCGCCGAAGATGTTCTGGAGCTCGTCGATCGAGATGCTCTTGAGCGGATTGTCCTTGTTGACGACGATCACCCATGCCCAGAGCGAGCCGCGCTTTTCATAGCCGCCGGTCGCGACCGAGATTTCGGTGGGCAGGTAGCCGGTCACGTTGAAGAACGGCATCTCGTCGGTGAGCTTGGCATCGTCACCCGATGGCGCGATGTCGGAAATGCCCGTGTAGAGCCCGGCGATGGCGCCTTCCGACGACGTCGAGATATTCCAGGCGACGCGCAGGTCGGGGTGATATTCGTTGAAGGCCCGCGCCAGATATTCGACCGAGTTCTTCAGGCTGCTGCCATAGATCCGCAGCGTGCCGTTCAGCTTGACCTCGGGCTTGTACGACGGGAGATCGGCGAGTTCCGGCGCCGGCAATTCCACGTAGCGCGTCTTGGTGACGGTTCCGGAAAGCTTGCTCGCCAGTTCGGCACCCACGCCCGATCCGCGCGCATAGGCCGTCGCGTCACGATATTCCGTCATCAGCCAGGAGCCGCCGTTGGCATCCTTGGAGTGATACAGGGTGTAGCGCATCACCGTCTTGTCGCGCCGCTGCTTCTCGAGCGTCGCGGTGAGTGCCGCGATATCGGGCTTGGCCGAGGCCGGCAGCGTGGCGACGGTGAACACCGAATGGTTGCTGTCGCGCGGGTAGACTTCGTTGTGGAGCAGGCCCGTCGCGGGGAACACCTGCACGCCGGCAGGAAGCTTCGCGCGCTGCGACGCAGCCCACTTCTGGTAATCCTGCTCGCTCGAGAAATCGAGTTCCACGAAGGTGTTGAAGTCGGACGCGTTGTGCTGGTTCTCTTCGAGCCAGGTGGCATCGGTGACGAAGCCGCTCTGACGCCATTCCGACACGGTGCTGGCGAGGTTCGCCGGTAGCGTCCCGGCAGCGGGCACCTCGAGAAGGACATGCTGCGTGGCCGCAAGCGCCGGCGTCGCGGCGATCAATGCCCCGATGGAGATGGCGACCGCGGGCAGGTGCTTACGAAGCGTGGCTTTGAGCATGGGGGGCAAACCTCTCGTGGAAACGTAAATGGCGAAAATCAGTCGAGCTTGGCCCGCTCGCTGGCGACGACCTCGGGCGGGAGCGGCAGATATCCTGCCGCCGCGACCAGCGCCTGGCCGTCGGCGCTCAGGACGAAACGCAGGAATTCCTTGAACTTGGGATCGAGCGCCGTTCCCGGCTTGCGATCGAAATAGATGTAGATGCTACGGACCAGCGGATAGGAGCGATCGGCGAAAGACGCCTGGCTCGGCACCACCGCCTTGCCGCCGCCACGCGGGATCAGCGCCAGCATCTTGATGCCCGGCAGGCCGTTCGCCTGGCTCATCGTCGACCAGCCGATGCCGTAGGGATTCTTGGCCAGATCCTCGGTCAGCATGTAGCGCGCGCCGAGCGTCTGCTTGGCCTTGTCGATCGCGGCGATCTGCTTGCTGCCGGTTTCGACATAGCCCTTGTAGTTCGGGTTCCACTTGTCGGTGTTGCCGAGCACCTTCCACTGGAAGAAGCGCGTCGTGCCCGATGGGCCGTGGCCGTAGGTCTGGATCGGCTTGGCGGCCCAGGCGCCCTTGAGGCCGAGCTGGCCCCAGGTGCGGATATTCTTGTCGGCCCCGCGCGCGCCGGCGGGCGTCCAGACGAAGCCTTCGAGCGTGCCGTTGCGTTCGGATCCGAAAACGCCGTCGAGCTGATCGACCGAAATCTCGGTCAGCGGATTGTCCTTGCTGACGAAGACGACCGAGCCGTTCGATTTGCCCTCGACGTCATAAGCACCTGACGCGACGGTCACGAACGAGGCCGCATAACCCCGCGTCTCCCAGAAGGAGAGCGCCTCGGTGATCGCCGGCTCGCCACCGTCCACGCCGAGATCGGCCTGATAGGTGACGAGGCCGGGAAAGGCCGCATCGCTGGTCGGCAAGGTATCCTGGAAGGAGACGCCCGGCTGGATCTTCCGAAACGCCTCCTCCCATTTCTTCAGCACGCCGCCCAGACCGAAGCCATAGTTGCGGATCGTGCCGGAGACCTGCGCCGTCGGCGCGTAAGCGGGTAACGGGTCGGCGGCACGCGCCACCCCACCGTGCGCGACCAGCGCGAACGACAGGAGCAAAGCACGCGCCGCCTTTGTCATCAGAAGTTGATCCGACCCGTGAGGACGATGTTGCGCGGAGCGCCCGGCTGGATCTGGAAGATACCGGCCGAACCGCCGCCCGAGCTCTCATAGTAGGTCTTGTCGAAGAGGTTACCGAACTTCATGTCGATCGACCACTTGTTGTGGGTGTAATAGATACCCGCGTCGACGATCGTGTAAGCCGGCAGGTCGAGGCTCTGCAGAGCGTTGGCCTGCGTGGGCAGGATGCCCTGGCGGTCACCCGTGTAGGTAACGCCGAAGCCGACGCCCAGACCGTTACGGAAGTCATACCGCGTCCAGATGTTGGCGGCGTCCTTGGCGACGTTCGGCAGCTCGCGGCCGGTCTGGAACGACAGCGTCGGGATCGACTTGATGACCTTGGCGATCACGTGGCTGTAGCCGAGGATGATGTTCCAGTTCTTGGTCGGCGTGATGTTGCTTTCGACCTCGAACCCGTCCGCCCGGCTGGTGCCCGACTGGGTGAAGCAGTTGCCGAGCGCGCAGAGGAAGCCCGACAGCTGGCCGTTCTGATCGATGCGATAGATCGCCGCGGAGAAGCCGAGCCGATTGTTCAGCAGGTTCTGCGCCTTGATACCGAGCTCATACTGCTTGGCGGTGATGGGCGTGAAGCTATTCACGCCATTGATGTCGAACGAGCCGGGATCGGGCGGCACGAACGATTCGGCATAGCTGGTGTAGACGGTGATGTTGTGCGTCGGCTCGACCAGGATGCCGGCGCTCGGCAGGAAGTTCTTGCTGTTGGTCTTTTCCTGGAAAATGTTCGGCGTGTTGCGCGCATCGGGGCTGCTGCTCTGATATTCCGAGAACTTGCGCGCGGCCACGCTGGCCTTCAGCCACGGCGTGAACGTGATCAGGTCCGAAATGTAGAGACCATAGTTGCGGGCATGCGTGATCTGATCGGTCAGGCCCGTCGCCGTGCCGGCCGGGATCAGGTCGAACGCCGGTGTCTGGTTCAGCTCCGGATTGTAGGGATCGACGTCGAGGCAGATGCCGCCGGCGGGGCAGATACCCGTCGTGGTGTTGCGGGCCGTGCCGGTGTTGAACTTCAGACGGTTGTTACGGGTCATGTCGGTACCGCCGTTGATACCCACGATGATCTTATGCTCGAACCCGAACGTGTGGAACGTGCCCTGCACGTTCAGATCGCCATAATTGTAGTAGCGGGTCGTCTGCAGCTGGCGCGCACGACGCGTGAGGCGGATCGCGTTGTTGTAGATGCCACCGTAGCGGTTTTCGCCGAAGACGGTGAGATCCTGCTGGTTGCTGAAATAGTCGACGTGCCGGAAGCTGGCCGCAACCCGCCAGTTGGAATTGAACTGGTGGGTGACGAAGACGGTCTCGGCCTTGCCTTCCTCATCGCGGAAGTTGTCGGGCTGCGAATAGCCGGTGTAGCGTGATGCGACCTTGGTGATGTCGTAGATCGAGCTGGTTAGCGCGGTCTGGCCATCGAACGGCGCCGAAAGGCCGACGTCGAAATGCTCCTTGGTGTGGCGATATTCGAACTGGCCGGTGATGGTCGTCTTGCTGCCGAGCCGGACACGAACGCTCGGCTGGATGACTTCCTGGTTGGTATAGTTGTACGCGCGGAACGTGTTGTTGCGCGTCACCTGGCCGACGATGCGATAGGTGATATCGTCATTGATCAGCGGGCCGGTGGAGTCGACCGCGCCCGAATAGCCCATCTTGTTGAACATCGGACGACCGTCGGCAGCATAGGTCATGCCCTTCATTTCGATCATCGTATTGGCGTGATCGCTCGGCTTCTTCGAGATCATGTTGACGAAGCCGCCCGGCTGGATCTGCCCGTAGAGCACCGACATCGGACCCTTCACCAGCTCGACGTGATCGAGGCCGATCACCGGCGGCGAGGTGTAGCGACCGGTGAGGCCCGGCAGGCCGTCCATCATGATCGCGTTGCGATCGGTGCCGCCCGATTTGAAGCCGCGGATCGTGATGTCGTAGGCGGTCGCGCCCGACTTCTTCAGGCCGGTCATGTAGTTGTACAGGTCCGACACGTTCGCCACTTCGAGCGACTTAACGAACGAGCTCGAATAGCTCTGCACCGAGAAGGGCGTGTCGAGGACGCGCACGTCCATCTTCATGGCGCTCTTGGCGCCCGTATCGACGAAACGGCCGGTGACGATGATGTCCTGCGCCTGCTTCGTCTTCGCCTCGTCATCGACGGAGCTCGCTGCCGGAGCGGGCGTGCTGGCGCTCTGCGCCATCACTGACGTCATCGGTGCGGCGGCGAGGGCCGCCATCAACGCAATTTTGCTGATCATCTCTTTCTCTCCCTTGTTTTGATTTTAACGGTGATTGTTCATTCAGCGGCTAGCGCCACTTCCGGCGTGACCGGTGATCTGTGCTGCAGTGCCGCGGCGAGCTGCCCGGTATCGAGCGCCCCTTCCCATTTCGCGACGACGATCGTCGCGACGGCGTTGCCGATGAAGTTGGTGAGCGAACGGCACTCGGACATGAAGCGGTCGACGCCGAGGATCAGCGCCATGCCGGCGACGGGCACCGACGGCACGATCGCAAGCGTCGCCGCCAGGGTGATGAAGCCCGATCCGGTGACGCCCGCGGCCCCCTTGGAGCTCAGCATCGCGACACCCAGCAGCAGCAGTTCCTGGCCGATGCTCAGATGCACGTCGAGCGCCTGGGCAATGAACAGCGCCGCCAGCGTCATGTAGATGTTCGTACCGTCGAGGTTGAAGCTGTACCCGGTCGGCACCACGAGACCGACGACGGTCTTGTCGCAACCCGCGGCCTCCATCTTCTCCATCAGGCTCGGCAGCGCCGCTTCCGAAGAAGAGGTGCCGAGCACCAGCAGCAGCTCGCTCTTCAGATAGCGGATCAGCGCCAGGATCGAGAAACCGTTGAAGCGCGCGACCAGCCCGAGCACGACGAGCACGAACAGCAGCGAGGTCAGGTAGAAGCTGAACACCAGTGCCGCGAGGTTGAGCAGCACGCCGACACCATATTTGCCGATCGTGAAGGCCATCGCGCCGAACGCACCGAGCGGCGCCGCACGCATCACGATCGCGACAATCTTGAAGACGACCTTGCCGGCGCGATCGAACAGTTCGACCAGCGGCTCGGCAGGCGCGCCGACGAGGCTGCACGCAATGCCGGTCAGCACCGCGAGGAACAGTACCTGCAGGATGTTGCCGTCGACCAGCGCCGAGAACATCGTGTCGGGAATGATCCCGGTCAGGAAGCCGACGACCGACTGATCGTGCGCCTTCAGGACATAATCATGGACCGCCGCCGCATCCAGCGTCGCCGCATCGATATGCATGCCGCGGCCCGGCTGGAGAACGTTGGCCACGAACAAGCCGATGACCAGCGCCAGCGTCGAGAAGCAGAGGAAGTAGGCGAAGGTCTTGGCGGTCAGCCGGCCGAGCGCGCCGAGTTCGCGGACACTCGCGATCCCAGTGACGACGGTCAGGAAGATCACGGGGCTGATGACCATCTTCACCAGCTTCACGAACGCATCGCCCAGCGGCTTCAGCGACGCTCCGATCTTGGGCGACAGCATGCCGAGAGCGATGCCGAGGGCAATCGCGACGAGAACTTGCAAATAGAGAGAGGCAGTCTTCCGCCGTGATCCGCGAACATCATCGCGACCCTCGGCGACCCCCATCATCATCAGGCTCATCTCCTTGCGAGCGGTTTTTCAGCCGCTTCTGCAAGGGTGTCGTTAATCGACGAGTCTGTCAGGAAACTGTCACGGTGGAGCGGATGTGTTGCGATCCCACCGCAGCGTTGCGAGAAGGCCACCCTGGTCGGCACGGCCGAGCGTCAGTCGCCCTCCCGTCGCCTCGGTCAGTTCGACGGCGATCGCCAGGCCGAGGCCGTGACCCGCACCCCGTTCGTCGACGCGAACCCCGCGCGCCATCGCCCTTTCGGCAACGTCCGGCTCCATGCCCGGCCCATCGTCCGAGATCGCGATCATACCCTCGCCGCCCTCGATCCGCACTTCGCGGCGCGCGAACTTCACCGCATTTTCCAGCAGCGCCCCCAGGATTTCGGTCAAGTCCGCCTCGTCGACCGAAAGGCGCAGATCGGGCGGCACGGCATTGTCGATGTCGGTGCGCATCCCCTTTTCGGTCCGCTCGAGCACAGTGGCGAGCCGCCCGACCACCGCAGCCGGCGCGCTCAACACGCCCGGTTCGGCATAGCGGCCCAGCGCCGCGCGGGCGCGGCCGAGTTCGGCCTCCAGCGTCGCGCGGGCGCTGGCGAGCGCGCGCTCCATGCCCTCGGTCGATCCCGCGCCATTCTCGCTGAGCAACCGAGTCTGCGCGGTTAGCGCGGCAAGCGGCGTCTTGAGGCCGTGCGCAAGGTCGGCTGCCCGCTGCCGCGCGCGCTGGACATCGCTCTGCCGTGCATCGGCAAGCCCGTTGATCGCTGCCACGAGCGGCGCGATCTCGGCGGAGTGCGAATCCGAGAGCCGCGCATCGGGCCGATGCTTGAGCCCGAGGACCTCGGCCCGCAAACGCCCGAGCGGACGCAGCCCGAGGCTGACCTGCACCCAGGCCCCCGCCGCCAGCACGCACCACAGAAGGACGAGGAATACCGTGAGCTCCTCGCTAAACTCGGCGCGCGCGATGTGGACCGAGACGCCGTCCTCGGCGACCTGCACCAGCACCGGCGGTCGACCGGCCCCGATCGTCACGAGGCGCTCGAGGACATAGACATGGCGCTCGAACGGCCCGCCCGCCGATCCGAACGTCCAGCCATCGGGGGTGGGGTGCGAATGATGCCCGCGCTCCAACTGCTGATCCCACAGAGAGCGCGAACGAACCGCCTGGTTACCGACGCTCACCTGCCAGTACAGCCCGCTTCCGGGCAGCCCGAAGCGGGGGTCGGTCGGCGGCGTCCCAACCGCGAGGCCGCTCTGGCCCTGGGTCACGCCCGCGACCAGCTGCAGCGCGTTGCGGCGCAATTCTTCCTCGGCGCGCCGCTCCAGATGCCGTGCGAAAAGCAGGGTCATCACGCCCCATGCGACGGCCAGCGCCACGAAGATGGCGATGCCAGCCCCTACGAGCAGGCGAAAGCGGAGCGAGCGGATGATCATGCCGCCCTCAGGAAGGCTCGCCGGCGAGTTGATAGCCGAAGCCGCGCCGGGTCTTGATCGCCTCGCTGCCGATCTTGCGGCGCAGGCGCAGCACCAGCGCTTCGATCGCATTGGTGTCGCCCGTCTCGGACGTGCCGTAGAGATGCTCGGCGAGTTCGTCGGCGGGCACCGCACGGCCGGGCTGGTGCGCGAGATAGTTGAGCAGCCGGAACTCCAGCTGGCTCAGCGACACCGGCACCCCGCCGCGCATCACCGCGCTCTGCCGCGTGTCGATCCGCAGATCGCCCACCGTCAGCACCGGCGCGGAGTGGCCCGCCGTACGCCGCACGAGCGCGCGGACGCGGGTGAGCAGTTCGCCCATTTCGAACGGCTTGGCGAGATAATCGTCGGCACCGGCCTCGATGCCTTCGACCTTCTCGGTCCAGTCGCCGCGCGCGGACAGGATCAGCACGGGATGGCTGCGCCCGGCGCTCCGCCATTTGCGCAGCACCGAAAGCCCGTCGAGCTTGGGCAGGCCGAGATCGAGGACGACGATGTCATATTCCTCGACGTCGCCGCGGAACCACGCCTCCTCGCCGTCCTCGACGACGTCGGACACGAAACCCGATTGCTCGAGCGCGCGCACCAGATCGGCGCCGATATCGGGATCGTCCTCGACAATCAGCGCGCGCATCGGACCTGCCTCATCCCTTGGCCTTGTTGGCCAGCAACTTGCCGTTGCGGGCATCGATCAACAACGAGTGAACCTGCCCCGAAGGGACGAGCACATCAACGTCGTAGAACAAGATGTTGCCGCGCGACTTCAGTTCGACTTCGATCACGTCCCCGGCCTGATAGCCTGCGACGAGGCCCATGACGCGGGGCATCGGCAGCACCTCGTGGCGCAGCACCGCCTGCCGGGCGAATTCGTGATCGCGGATCTTGTCGAGATCCTTCTGGTCTTTCTTGCCCTTCCTGTCCTTGTCGTCGTGGCCGCGGGAAGGCTCCGGCTTGCCAGCGTCATGATGATGATCGGCGTTGCGGCCGATCGGCGCGGCGGAGCCGGCGGTGACGAGCATCACCCCCAGCAGCGCCGCGCTCAGCGTCTTGGACATCATGATCTTACCTCTCCTCATATTCTGATCTTAACGACGCTTATTCGCCGTCGCTGCTGCTCTCGCCGCGTGCGGCCTCGGCATAATGCGGCGTCGTCGGGCAATCGATGAAGCCGCGGCGGCAGCGGGCGTTGAACGAAACGTTGTTCCCATCGCGATCGGTGCCGAACACGATGACCTTGGTGTCGTTCCAGCGGATGCGGTTGACCTCATATCCCTGCCAGGCGGCCTCGGTGCGGACCTGGTCGACGAACTTGTCGGTCTTGCGATCGGTAGCGAAGGCGGGCGCGGCCAGCACGGTGGCGGCGACGGAAAGGGCGGTCAGGGCTTTGAACATGGTCATGGGGGTAACTCCATCGGCGGTTGATGAAGCCTCTTTACGGGTGAGTCGCTGATGCCCCCCGAACGGCGACCGTCAGCAAAACGTCAGCTTGGCGCCCGCGCGACATACAGCGGCGTCAGCACGATATTGGGCGCGGATCCGCCGAAATCCTCCTCCACGATCCGCTCCAGCGCCGCCAGCAAAGCCTCGCGCCGATCGGGCGCCAGCGCACGGACCCAGGAGTGGCTGGAATAAAGCGCACGTGCCTCGGAGGCCGAAAGGCTCCGCTCGCGACGAAAGACATGCTCGGCCGCCATTTCGAAACCCGCCTCGGCGAATTGAGCGCGATGCAGCGCGGTATCGAGCGAATAATGCCCGGTCGCGGTCTCCGACATCGGCAGATCCATGCCTTTCAGCAGCGGCACGATCCTGTCGGCGAACGGATCACCGATGCCGGGCTGGCGATAGACGTTCCACCAGATCGCGATGTGCCCTCCGGGCCTGAGTAGCGCCCGCGCGCGTTCGAGCGCAGCCTTCGGATCGAGCCAGTGGAAGGAGGTGGCGGCGGCAACCAGATCGAACCGCTCGTCGACCTCGATATCCTCGATGCCGACCTCGACGATGTCGACGCCGTCGCCGGCGAACCGCCCGCGCAGGAAAGCGGCGAGCGCCGGATCGGGCTCGACCACCACCAATCGCGAGGGACGCGCGTCCAGCAACGCCGCGGTCGCAAGGCCCGTCCCGGCACCGATCTCGAGCATGGCGATACCCGCCCGGCCGGTGAGGTCGAAGATACGCTGGAACAGCTCGTTCGGATAATCGAGCCGCGCCGCATGATAGCCGGCGGCATCCTTGCCGAAAAGAAAACGGCCGGCCACTCGCGCAAGGCGAGGGCCGGCCGAAAGTTCATGATCGGAGTCGATCATGCAGGGGAAGTCACTTGGCCGGGGCGAACAGCGCCTCGTAGCTGGGGATCTTCTTCGCCAGGGCGTCACGCAGATCGAGCGCCTTGGTGTAGAGCGTCCGCTCATACTGGTTGCCGGCCTTCGGAACCTTGAACGCATAAACGACGAGGCCGATGTTATCGCCCTTCACGTCGCGCATCGGCATCAGGACGACGAACTTCTGGTCGGTGTCCTTGGTACGGTGCCAGCGCGGATCGACGATCGTGATGCCCTTCTTGGAGACATCGATATCATCGGGATCGTCCGGGTTGCCGATGCGATCCGGGTAGGAACCGGCGAACATCGTGTAGGTG
>Ga0164294_10003821_pt1 | contig 13315 bp, 9 predicted proteins | sample GEODES005metaG_FD_111479 | JGI IMG/M metagenome (GOLD analysis project Ga0164294, IMG submission 111479) | Oligotrophic lake water microbial communities from Sparkling Lake, Wisconsin, USA - GEODES005 metaG | ecosystem: Environmental > Aquatic > Freshwater > Lake | place: USA: Sparkling Lake... | reverse complement strand
GGATCCATTCCCTCGACCAACGCCTTCACACGCCCATCGCCAAAGAGCACATTGGCACTCCCTGGGTGATAGCTCTTGGGGCCGAAGAACCCCGACCAGTGGGCCACGTAGTCGGGAATCCGACTGTTGGGGGGCGTGAACCCGTTGGTGAGGCTGTTGCCGGCGGTGGTTGCCGCCCAGGCCAGCCCCCGGCCGCGCATCGCCGCACTGCCGGCGCCACGCCAGCCGGTCATGGCCGCATCGGTCGACCAGTTGGCCACGAGGGTATCGATCGCGGCGGTGGTCGGCGTTGTCGGATTGCTTTTGAGAATCAGCGGCGGGCCAGAGGTGAAATAGGTGGAGCCGTTGAGCGTGTACTGATAGGGAAACGGCGGCGGCGATCCGACCGGAAACGTGGTATCGCTGCCGATGCTCCGCACCGCCTCGCTGGCAATCACAGTTCTGGAGAGCCCATCAGAAATATCGCGGGCCCGCACCTTCGAATTCTCGTAGACGATCCCGTCGGTCGGCTTACTGAAGTCCCAGAAAAACTTCCCCATCCCATCGGCTGTACCGCTGCCGAAGCTGACCATGTAGTTGTTGCCGCCGTAGGCAGAGCCATTGGCTGTATTGACAGCAGGAGCGGGGTCGCTCGAGCACAAGAGCAACGGGATCGGCGTGGCGAAGAGGGGGGCAAAGGCAGGGTTGGGCACCTGGGCGTTCCAGGGGCCGGTAAATGCCGCCTGCTTGAAATCAAATCGATCGGCGAGGTTGCGTTCCTCGGCGTAGGGAAGGAGCCTGGCATGGAGCGACCAACCCCCTCCGGCAGACCAATTGCCGGTGGTGGCATTGGGCCGGATGTCGGTGGAGGGAAAGCGCCCCTGCGCCGCTTCGTGATTGAGCATCGCGAGGCCAAACTGCCGCAGGTTGCTGGCACAGGCCATTCTGCGGGCGGCCTCCCGGGCCGATTGCACCGCCGGCAACAGCATGCCGACCAGCGTGCCGATGATGGCGATGACAACGAGCAGTTCCACCAGCGTGAACCCGTGCCGAAGCAGCGGCGGCAGGGCTGTTACAGATTTTGTATGCATAAAAACTCCTGAATGTTGAAAGGTCTGTTGGGCAGGATGCCGGGCGCACGCGGGGCCGGTTGGCGGAGCGCATGCTCAAACGGAGGTCATGCCCCGGTCTGCACAGAGAACTGGAGGAGTCGAGACAGAGTGTGTCGGAACTCCGGCGCAGGCAGACGGTAGGCAGAGAAGCGAAGCGGCGGCGCAGAGGGGCGCAGCCGGGCTTAGGCCGCCGTGGGCGGAGGCACCGCGGGAGGTGCCGGGATCCCGGCAGCGGCCTCATTCCGAAGCCCGATGCGCTCCACCATTTCGAGAGGGAGCACTCCATCGACCGGCGGCGGCGGCAGCGCCGCGCCCGCCGCACACCACTGCGCCACGATCCCACCGCAGGCGAGCATCGCCCGCAGACTCAAGGTTTGGGACCGATCGTCTTCTGGCAGAACCGGCACAGGCTCCGGCGGTGATCTGTTGGCGTCTCCAAAATCAGGGGCCGGCCGTTGGCTGGCCCGTACCTCAGCACAGCATTCCGGGCTGGCGACACGCGCGGCTTCGCCACCAGCAGCGCAGCATGCCGGCGTGACACTGCAGCAGGAGGCTGTGCTGGTTGGCACAGCAGCCTGCGCAGCACCGGCGGCAGCAGTTTCCTGGCTGACCCGGTGCTCAAGCGCCGCCACTACCGCGGGAGCCACCCGATGCGCGCGGGCCCAGGCGAGCCGCTGGGCGGGAGTGTGGCAGCAGCAACTGGCAAAGCACTGCTCGGCGGTGGCACAGCCGCAGGGCTTGTCCATGCAGGGAAATGGCTGCGTGCGATCCTTGCCTGCCAGCCGCTGTTCGGCCTCCCGCTGGGCAGCAGCCCCACCGGGGGCGACCGCGGGCCAGCGGGCCACCGGCAGGGGCAAGCCAGACGCGATCAAGGCGTAGCCGAGGATCACCAGCCAGTTCGTGATCCGATGGTGGATAGGCCGTTGATAACACATGGAGTTGAGACTAACCGTCCCCGGGGCGGTGTGCAAACAACCCGATACGAGAGGGCATTCGACCTGCGGAGGGGCGTCGGCTGCGGGCATTCCGCCAGCCAATGCGTTTGGTGGCCAGGCATGGCGGCGGCTACTATTATAAATGGGTGCGGGCGGGGCCAGCTTGCGTTCGCCTGTGCAGGGCCCGCTTGCTTCCAAATCCCCTTCTTCGCCATTCAGGACGCCGCCGTGAACCGTTTTTCAATAGTGGCCTTCTGCCTTCTGCCCTGGTGTGGGGCCGCCGGAGCTGCCGAAGCTGTCTCCGCTGCCAACGCTGTCGGGGTCAATCAAACGCCGTTGGCCGTCGAGCCGGTGGTCGCTTTCCCTAATCTCCGCTGGACCGGCTGGGAGGCCGACAAGGATGGCGTGCCGCAGCCGTTGCGCCCCATTCTGCTGACCCATGCAGGCGACGGCTCAAATCGGATCTTCGTGCCGGAGCAGCAGGGAGTCGTGCATGTCTTCACGCCCGATTCAACCGAGACGCAGATCTTCCTCGATCTGTCGGAGAAGGTGCATTACTTCGACCGGAAAAACGAGGAGGGGCTGCTGGGCCTGGCCTTCCACCCGAAGTTCAAGGAGAACGGCCAGTTCTTCGTGCAGTATTCCACCAAGGAAGTGCCCTTCACCACGATCCTCTCCCGCTTCCGCGTTTCCAGCGATGATCCCAACAGGGCCGATCCGGCCAGCGAAGAGGAACTGCTGCGGGTGACGCATCCCGCCTGGAACCACAAAGGTGGCACGCTCTGCTTCGGTCCTGACGGCTATCTCTATATCGCTGTTGGCGACGGCGGCAAGCAGAACGATCCGTTCAACAACAGTCAGAATCTGCAGGTGCTCCTGGGCAAGATCCTGCGGATCGATGTCGATGCCACGACCGAAAACCCCGCGCTCAAATATGCCATTCCGGCCGACAACCCGTTCGCCCACATTCTCGCCGAGCAGGCAGCCAAGAAGCGCAAGGGGATTCCGCCGCGGGGAGAGATCTATGCCTACGGGGTGCGCAACCCCTGGCGGATGGCGTTTGATCGCCAGACGGGGCTGCTCTGGTTTGCCGATGTGGGGCAGGATTTCTGGGAGGAGATCAACATCTGCCGCAAGGGGGGCAACTTCGGCTGGAACCTGCGCGAAGGGGCCCATCCCTACGCCCCCACCTCCACCAGCTCAAGCCCCGGCCTGATCGATCCGATCTGGGAGTATGACCACGACCTCGGCAAGTCGATCACCGGCGGCGTGGTCTACCGGGGCACAAAGGTGCCGGAGTTGGCCGGCCATTATCTCTATGCCGATTACGTGTCGGGCCGCTTCTGGGCGCTCAAGCTCGATCCCAATGGGGAACGCGTCGTGGCCAACCGCTCGATTCCCCACGAAGAGGCGACGCTGCCGGTGATCAGTTTCGGTGAGGACGAAGCGGGGGAAGCCTACTTCACTGTCCTCAGCCCGATCGGCCGGGGAATCTACACGTTTCAGAAGAAAGACTGACATCCGGTTTCAGCGGCCGACCGCGGGCCGCGATCCAAGGAATGATTCTTGAGCCCCGACAGGCGGCCGTGCTTACAGCGGCTCTCCACCTTCTTGGAGCGCCGCAAGATAGGAGGCATACGAAAAGATCCGGTTGCGGGCCTTCCCTGTCAGTTCCTTGGCAATCCCGAGATCGAGCAGGGTCTGCATCGCTTTGGAAGCAGTGGGAAAAGTCATCGCGTGGCTATCGCGGAGGTGCGTCAGCGACAGCACGGGGCGGGCGCGGAGGGCTGTGAGTACTCGCAGGGCGCTCCCTGCCCCCCGCCCAGTCTGCCCGACGCGGTTCGTATCAGCCTCAAACAGCGCGACGAGGCGCTGGGCTGTGGCTACAGCATTGGCAGCAGTCTCGGTCACACCGTCCAAAAAGAAATCGATCCAAGCCTCCCAATCGCCGTCGGCACGGACCCGATCGAGGAGATCGTAATAGAGGCGGCGGTGCCGCTTGAAGTGGAGCGAGAGATAGAGGAGCGGCTCACCGAGCAGCCCTCCCTGCTGGAGCACCAAGGCGATCAATAACCGCCCCAGCCGGCCGTTGCCATCGAGGAAGGGATGGATCGACTCAAACTGCACATGCGCCAGTGCCGCTTTCAGAAGCACAGGGATCTTTTCGTCGTGCAGGAATCGCTCCAGGGCCGCCATGCATTCGCCCACCTCATGGGGCGGCGGTGGAACGTAGTGGGCATTCCCAGGACGGGTTCCACCGATCCAATTCTGACTTGAGCGGAACTCCCCGGGAGATTTTTCACTTCCCCTCCCAGAGTGCATGAGCCGGCCATGGATTTCGCGCAGGAGCCGGTTCGACAGCGGAAAACCTTCACGCAGCCGGGCCATGCCATGGTGCAGGGCTGCGACGTAATTCGAAACTTCAACGACATCGTCGATCGGTGCGCCTGGAGCACCATCCAATTCGAAGAGGAGCAGGTCGGAGAGCGACGACTGCGTTCCTTCAATCTGGGAGGAGAGCACCGCCTCCCGGCGAATGTATGAGTACAGGAAGAGTTGGGGGTCGGGGATGAGGGCTGTGATCCCGTCGAGCCGACCGAGAGCCATCGTCGCCTGCTCAAACTTTTTTTGCCGCAGCGAGTCGATCGCAAGCGCAGGCTGCGGCGGCAGCGGCGCCGGCACAAACGAGCGCACCCTCTCCCCAGCGGTGGTCGTTATACGATGGCTGCCGGTGATCCTGCGGGGCATGGTGCGAAACTTGAATAGGGCGAATGGCTGTTAAACAATACGTGCCTATCCTTTAATTGTACTCTCGACGGCCGGGCCGAAAGGGCCGGGACCTGATTTTTTGTGGTTCAATTGCCGCGGCAGATCACCAGCCGCGCAACTGATCAAGAGCGTCGGTCAGTTCGGCAGGGGCGTCGGTTTCATCCACCGGCTCAAGCCCCATCCATCCGCGATAGCCGCGCTCCTCAAGCGCCGCCAGGACGCCGGGCAGTTCGACCTGCCCCGTTCCCAAAATCACGGCGCGGCCGCGACCGGCAAAAGCCCCTGCCACAGCGTCGGTCAGATGAACATGGCGAATATGGCTGGCGAGCGCCGCCACCGCTGCGGCCGGCTCGTGGCCATGTACCAGCAGGCTGCCGGTGACGAGATCACACCCCAGGCTCCCCTCCGGCAACGCCGCGATCACGCGCAGCAGATCGGCCGGCGATGATCGCCCTGCCTCGGCGCAGAGCGTCGCCCCCACCCGCTGCCCCCACGCCCCCAGATCGCTCAACACTTCCATCAAAAGATTCCACTGCGGTGTGGCGGCAGTTTCCCCCTTCCCGCTCTCTGCTGCGGCCTGATTCGCAGCGGGGGGGATATCGCCAATGTGGTTCGTGACGACCTGCGCGCCCAAGTCATAGGCCAGCTTGAGCGCGTTTTTGGTGGCGGCGATACGTCCCTCGAGCCGGTCGGCATCGGCATAGCCACTCCGCGTGGGAAAGGCGACGGCCGCCACCACGAGCCCTTCGTCGCCAAACCATTTGCGAATTTGGCGCACGCCAGTTTGAGACATCTGCTCAAGCTCCAAGCCGCGGCGGGCATCGAGCTCAACTCCCGTGATGCCCAGATTTCGGGCGCGGCGCAGGGCGGTGCGAAGATCGAGCGAGAGCGACAAGGCTCCAACACTGAGGCGGGAGATTTCCATGGGCACAATTCTTCCTGACCGCGGGGCGAAACAAAGGCATCTGCTGCAGAGGCAGCCGGGGGCTGAGAAGAAATTGTATGCTGTGGCGATGCCGACGCTTTCGGGAGTTATCGCCGAGCTGGAAAAGATCGCTCCCCTGCGATTGGCCGCGGCATGGGATGCGGTGGGCCTGCTCGTCGGCAGCAGGCGGCCTGAGGTGACGCGGTTGATGACCTGCCTCACGCTCACGCCCGCGGTGGCCCACGAGGCTGTCACCGAGGGCTGCGACCTGATCGTTTCCCACCATCCCTTTCCCTTTCGGCCGGTCGCCCGCCTGACCGATGATTCGGTCGCGGGAGGGATGCTGCTCGACCTGACGGCCGCCGGGATCGCCGTGTGGAGCAGCCACACCGCCTGGGACTCCGCCGTGGGGGGCATCAACGACCAGTTGGCGCAGCTCTGTGGCCTCACCGACATCGCACCGATCGAGCCCGATGGAGTCGATCCCCGCGCCGGATTCGGGCGGCTCGGCACCTGTCCAGACTCCACCGTCGGCGACCTCGCCCGGCACCTCAAGCGGCATTTGGCGCAGAGTTTGGGAGGAACGCCTGTGACGGTTGCAGGGGCCATGGAGCGGGCGGCTGGCCGGGTGGGGATCGTCTGTGGCAGCGGTGGCGATGCGGTGGCGGGCGTGCTGGGGGCGGGATGCACCACGCTCCTGACGGGCGAAATCAAGCTGCATCAGGCGCTGGAGGCCACGGCGGCGGGGCTGGCGGTGATCGCCGTGGGCCACCATGCCAGCGAGCACTTTTCACTGGCCCAACTGTCTGCCCAGCTCACTGCTGTCCTGCCCGGCCTTGTCTGTCGGCCCAGCCGCTGCGATTGCGATCCTTTTGTGGGGGTTTAAGCGGTCGTGCCGGCGCGTTGCCCCGGCCATTTCCGGCGCTACAATTGAGGGATCGTCCGCACCAGACCGCACCCCCGACGAAACGGCCTCCTCATGCCCAGGTTTCTCACGGCCCTGCCGGTCTACAACGAAGTCGCGCATGTGTCGCGAGTGCTCGACGAGGTGCTGCGATATACACCGCATGTGCTGGTTGTCGATGATGGCTCCACCGACGGCACCTCGCAGGTGCTCTCAGCCCGCGTGGCCGACCGGGGGGACATCCGCGTGGTACGGCATCCCACCAACCTCGGCTACGGTGCGGCCCTTGCCACGGCTTTTCACGAAGCGCTCGCCGATGCCGGCACGGCAGGAGGCTGGGATGGCTTGGTGACGATCGATTGCGACGGCCAGCACCAGCCCCAGCTCATTCCCGACTTCATTGCCGCCGCCTCCACAGGCTCGTGTGACGCCCCCGACATCGTCAGCGGGAGCCGCTATCTCCAGCGGTTTGCCGGTGATAGCCAGCCCCCGGAAGCCCGGCGGCGGATCAACGCGGCGATCACAACGGAGATCAACGACCGGCTGGGGCTGTCGCTGACCGACGCCTTCTGCGGCTTCAAGGCCTACACCCGCGAGGCCCTCACCTCTCTCCATATACAGGAGATGGGCTACGCGATGCCGCTGGAGGTGTGGGTGCAGGTGGCGGCGGCGGGACTGCGGGTGGTGGAACTGCCGGTGCCGCTGGTTTACCTCGATCTAGCGAGAAGTTTCGGGGGGGCACTGGACGATGCAGGGACCCGTCTGGCCTACTATCGCACTGTGCTCGATCGGGCAGAGTTGGCGGTCGCCGCTGGGGGAGCCAGCCTGACGCGGTAGCGGATGCTTCTGTATCCGGGGTAGCCTCAAGCGACGCCTTGATCCATCGGGTGATGGATGCGATGGGGTCGACAAACGCTTGAGGGGCTTTTTTGTCCGGTAGGCTCAACGTTCCGCAATGCCCCCTCCCAACCGTCGCCCGTTCCGCCGCCAGCACAAAGCCCCCGAGGCCTCGGGGGCCCGGCTGCTCGATCCACCGCTGGAGCCCTCTGCCTCTGGCGCCTGCATTGAATCGCTGGTCGACAACAATCGGCTGCTGCGGGCGGCCTTCGACACGCGTGTGGGGGATCTCAAGCTCTGGGAACTGGTGGCTGCCACCCGCCGTGAAGTGCTGACGGTGGCGGCGGAATACACCGCCAGCTATCGCGACGCCCATCGGCCGCAGGATGTGGCCGACTGGATTTCCCGGCCGATCATCATGGGAGGCCACCAGCCGGAGCTGTTCCATCCGGGAGTGTGGCTCAAAAACTCGGCGCTCGACGCCTATGCCCGCACGGTTTCGGGTACGGCGCTCAACCTCGTGGTCGACACCGATCGCTGCGCCCGCACCAGCGTCGGCGTGCCGGTCGGCACGCCTCATGAGGCCCGCCTGGAACAGGTGGCGTTTGATGCCCCGGCTCCCGAGATGGCCTGGGAGGAGCGGGCCATTGTCGATCCCGACACGTTTGCTTCGTTTGGTGAGCGGGCCTGTCGGTCGCTGGCGCCACTGGAGCCCGATCCGATTCTCAAACGCTGGTGGCCGCTGGCGATCGAACGCGGCAAGGAGTGCCACCGTCTCGGGCTGGCGCTGGCGCAGGCCCGCCATAGCCTCGAGGGGCGGCTCGGGCTGGAGACCCTCGAACTGCCAGTGAGCGAGATGGTGCGACTGCCCACGGTGATGGTCTTCATGGGATGGCTGTTGTCACAGGCGCGAAGCCTCCACGAAGCCTATAACGGCGCGCTTGCCGACCATCGGCTCCGCCACAAGGTCCGCGGGCGAGCACGGCCGATGCCCGATCTGCTGGTGCGCACCGACGATCCGGCCGAAGGCCCCTGGTTTGAGGTGCCATGGTGGATCTGGTCGCGTGAAGACACGCGCCGCAGGCGGGTCTTTGCCAACTCCAGCACCGCCGGCACACTGCTGCTGTCGGATATGGAAACCCTGCGCGTCGAACTGCCGATATCGCCCGATACTCAGCCGTCGCGCTGGATCGATGCCCTGTCGCGGATGGACGAACATCAATTGCGACTGCGACCACGGGCGATCCTCACCACGATGCTCTCGAGGCTGTTGGTTGCAGATGTGTTCGTCCACGGCATCGGCGGAGCGGCCTACGATCAGATCACCGACGACATCATCCGCCGCCTCACCGGCTGCGATCCCCCGCGCCATGCGGTGGTGACAGGAACCTTGCGATTGCCGGCCGACGAGCGGTTTCCCGAGCTCGCCGATAGCCATCCGGCCACCCAGCTTGCCGAACTCCACCAGACCCTACGGTCCCTGGAATTTCATCCCGAACACTTTCTTGGGAACGATGAGGCGCAGGCCGAGGCTGTGCGCGAACTGATCGTGCAGAAAGCGCGCTGGATCAACACCTTCCCCACTCCCTCGCTGGCCAAACGGCGCTGCCGCGAGATTCGCGCCGCCAATGATCGCCTCGCCTTCCACACCCAACAGACGCGGCACCAACTTCTCGCCCGTGTCGGTCCGCTGGCATCCCAACTGCGTGCCGCGCGCGTGCTGCAATCCCGCGAGTATCCCTGGTGTTTTTTTGCGGAAAAGACGCTCAAAAATTTCTTGCTACTTGAGAACGCGCCCGAGTCGCCCTATCCTATGGAGTAACGGAATGATTGCATTGCTCCAGGGAGAGGAGGCACCATGCCACGGGCGGGTCGTTTTCAGAAGAGTGTTTCGGCACAGGCCGTTGCAGATGCTGTTCAATTGACGGTTCGCAGCGCGGCTCCCAAGAGCCCCGCAGCGAACCGCAGCGCAGTGGCGCGAGGAGCCGATGTTGCCTCCGACTCAATTCGGCTGGCGCCGGCCACCGTCCCCCCCTCCCGCACTGCGGGCCGGGCTTCGACGTCAAGGCATACTTCGCTGCTCACCACTCCTGCCGCTGCGCCGAGTGGTTCGAAGGGAGTGCAGACGGTTGAAATCCGTCCTGCGGGAACCGTCGTCAGTCGGCGTGCCGCCACGAACCGGCCGGCGATCCGCCATCTGCCCCAACACCCGACCCTCCCGTTGAAGCCCCCCTCTTGGATGCTGGAGGAGTGTCGTGTCGCCCCGGCGCGAGCGGGAGACCAGAACGAAATCCTGCAACTCCTCTCTGGCCTGCCAAACCCACCCACCAAGGGGGAGTTTTATGCGGCCGTCGATCATCCCGACCACGATCCGGCCAATCGGCTGGTGGCCCGTCTGGCGGGTAGGATTGTCGGGCATGTGGAAGTGATGCCCCGCACCGTTATGGTGGAGGGGGTGTGCTTGAGTGCCGCGGTGATCGACCGTGTGGCCGTGCTGCCGGAATGCCGCGGGGCTGGCCATGGCCAGCGTCTGGTGCGTTCTGCAGAAGACCGGATGCGGCAGATCGGCGCGGCGATGGCCTTCTCGCGCACCCGCATCGCGCCGTCGTTCCACGAAATGGGTTGGGCCGTGCTGGGACGCGATTCCGCCACTCCGGGCCGTCCCGCTGAAATTCTCGCCCGGTTGCTCGATGGCCCAGCTCGTGATGGAGAACCAGTTTCGATGCGCCAGTGGCGGCACGTCGAACTTCCCGCCATTCTGCGCATCTACAATCAAAATGCCTCCCGGTTCATTGGCCCGATCGATCGCAGTGAGGCCTATTCCCGCTGGCTCGTCAGCCGCGGAGCTTTCGATTCGATCATCGTGGCGCTGGTGGGTCAGGATCGCTACGATCTCTACGAGACAAACGCCCGGATCGTGGGCTATTGCATCCAATCGGGAAACCGGGTGCTGGAGTTGCTTGCCGATCCTGAGTTTCCGGGACTGGAGCGGGAGATTTTGGCGCGCGTCTGTGCCGAAGCGATTGAAAACGACCGCCAGGAAATCGTGTTTGAGTCGAGTGTTGCCGATCCGCTGCATGCGGCGGTGGCCGGCGGCGAGAGCCTCGTGCAAGGGAACGACCGGATGATCGTGGCCCGGCTGCTCAAGCCGCTGGAAGTGCTGCAGGCGCTCGCTCCGGCAGTGGGCGCCCGGATCGCCGCGGCCGGCATCCGGGAAACGCTCGAACTGGGGCTCGATGCCCCCTGCTTCCGCGGCTCGATCATCGTGGCCGACGGCAAGGCGACAGTGCACCCCACCCGAGTGGGCCGCAGCTACCTGAAGCTGGCGGATGACGAACTCGCCCGGCTGCTTTTGGGCCAGTGCGATCCGGCAGAGGCGGTGGCGGCAGGGCGGATGGAGCCCTCCACGCAGGTGGCGCAGAAACTGGCCGCGCAGCTCTTCCCCCGCACCCCGCTCTGGTGTCCGATGTGGGACGACCTTCCCGCCTGAGCCGGTGTTCCGCCGGCATGCTTGAGCAGGGTGTTCTGGAGGATCCAACAGTGGCACGGCGGACTCGGGTTGATGGAGAGAAGACTGGCAGCGTGCTGCTGGCGTTTGCGCTGCTGCTGCTGGCAGCGGGCGGGTGTCTATCCGCCCAACCCACTGCCGTGCCCACAGGCATTTCGGCCGACACAGAAGCCCCCCCGGCGCTCGACCCGATCGCGACTCTGCAACGGGAAGCCGAAGCCACCGGCCAGGCGGCATGGGGCCACTGGGGTGATCAGCCCGATCGGTATGTCTCCTGGTCAAACCATTCCAACCGGCTGATCCCGGTCTACACGTTCGGCCTCGGCCTCGAGAGCGTGGCGGGGGCCAACAGCGTCTATCGCGATGCCACTAGGCTAGAGAGTCTTTACGGCCGCATGCCGGAAGAAACGCTCAACCCCACGGCCGACTATTTCGATCAGACCGATGTCTACCGGCTGCAGGAGCAGGCGGCGCTGGCCGGCAAGAAGCGGATCGTGCTGTTTGTCTTCGATGGCATGGACTGGACCTCGACGCGCACCGCCGCGATCACCGCCAGCGGGACGGTGGCCTACGCCGAGGGACGCGGCAGGGGACTATCGTTCCTTGATCGCGTTCCCGTTGGCGCTACCACCAGCTTTGGCTATTGCGTGACAAGCCCCGCCAACGACGGCACGAATTTCGATGTCGATGCGCAGGTGGTGACTAATCCCGGTGGCAAAACCCCGGGCGGCTATGCGGCCAAGCTCGGTGGGGCCACCCCTTGGGATGCCTCTGCGGTGCCGACCTATCTCATGGGCAAGGACCGCTCACGTCCCCACGCCGTCACCGATTCAGCCGCCTCTGCCACCTCGCTGTGCACAGGAAAAAAAACCTACAACGACGCGATCAATGTCGATCCCACTGGCCAGCAGCTCACCACGATCGCCTCCACGTTGCAGAAGCGGGGCTATTCCGTCGGGGCGGTGTCGAGCGTGCCTGCCTCGCATGCCACGCCCGCCTGCGCCTATGCCCACAATGTCAGCCGCGACGACTATCAGGATATCTCCCGCGACATGCTGGGGCTGGAATCGGTCGCCCACCGGGGGGCCGCGCTCCCGGGCATGGATGTGGTGATCGGCGGCGGCTTTGGCGTCGATGTGAAGAAGGACTCGGGGCAGGGACGCAACTTTGAGGCGGGCAATAAATATGTGGCGGAGTCGACGCTCGCCGCGATCGATGCCGCCGGAGGAGGAAAATACCGGATGGCCCTGCGCACCCCCGGCCGCCGCGGCGGCGATGTGCTGGCCGAGGCGGTGCGCGATGCCCGCGACCGCAATCTGCGCCTGTTTGGCTTCTTTGGCACCGAGGCGGGAAACCTGCCGTTTCAAACCGCCGACGGCCGCTTCGGTCCGGTGGTGCTGCCGGAAGACATGCTGCAAAAACTCACCGGTCTCAACCGCAAGTACAGTCCGCCGCTGCATTACTCTCCCGCCGATATCGAGGAAAACCCCACGCTTGCCGAGATGACAACCGCGGCGCTCGATCTGCTCTCGGCCCGCGGCCCCTTCTGGCTGATGGTGGAAGCGGGGGACGTCGATTGGGCCAGCCACGGCAACAACATCGACAACATGATCGGCGCCGCCCACAGCGGAGCCGCCGCCTTTACGGCGCTGGTCGACTGGATCGAAACGCACGGCGGCTGGGATGATACCGCCGTGATCGTCACCAGCGACCACGGCCATATGTTTGTGCTCACCGACCCGGCCGCATTTGCCGGCCGATAGACGGTTGTTCCGCAGCCATACTCTGGCCAGATGCGATCTCAGCAGGCTGTGGATAAAGTCACGCATCGCTGGATACGATGCCATTCGACCGTGGAAAACCTCGGCTTTTTCACGGATAGACTGCGTGGAAAAAGCCCATGGATGGCTCTTTCCACAGCCAGTTAGGCCCGCTCAGCCGTGGCCGCGGGCTCCGGCCAGCCACTCTCCCGCCCAGCTGCGCACCCCGTCCACTCCCTTGCGGTGGCAGAAATCGCCGAGCGATTCGCCGTGCGACCGCTCCGCCTTGTAGCAGGCAAGCACCGCCGTGATCTCCCGGCAGAGATCATCAAACGGCACCACATCTTTGTAGACCGCATTGAGCCGGTCGCCGAGGAGGCGGCCGCCGAGGAAGATCGTGTATTTGCCGAGCGTCCGCCCCACGATGCCGATGTCGGAGTTGTAGGGTCGGGCACAGGCATTGGGGCAGCCGGTCATGCGGAGCGTGAAAGCCTCCTGGGAAAGCCCCAGCTTCGCCACCTCTGGCTCCAGGCTGTCGATCAGCCCCGGCAACACCCGCTCGCTTTCCGCCACTGCGAGGCTGCAG
>Ga0164294_10003818_pt1 | contig 13320 bp, 13 predicted proteins | sample GEODES005metaG_FD_111479 | JGI IMG/M metagenome (GOLD analysis project Ga0164294, IMG submission 111479) | Oligotrophic lake water microbial communities from Sparkling Lake, Wisconsin, USA - GEODES005 metaG | ecosystem: Environmental > Aquatic > Freshwater > Lake | place: USA: Sparkling Lake... | reverse complement strand
TGAACCGCGCCGGGTTTGCCGGAGGCTCCAACTCCTGAGAAGGTGGAGCCCTTATGAGCAAGACAACGAACAAGTATGCGCCCGAGGTGCGGGAACGCGCGGTACGGATGGTGCTGGATCACGAGCGCGATCACGGTTCGCGCTGGGCGGCGGTGGTGTCGATTTCGGCCAAGATCGGCTGTGCGGCGCAGACGTTGCATGAGTGGGTGAAGAAGGCCGAGGTTGATGCTGGCGGCCGTGCGGGCGTGCCGAGCGAGGTTGCCGCAAAGCTCAAGGCCCTGGAGCGCGAGAACCGCGAGTTGCGCCAGGCCAGCGAGATCCTGCGGAAGGCGTCGGCGTATTTTGCGATGGCGGAGCTCGACCGCCCGTTCAAAAGATGATCGCGTTCATCGACGATCATCGCGCCGTCCATGGGGTCGACACGAAGCTCACCCCAGCTTGGTCGAAGGTCTCGACCAGCTTGGAGAAGTCAAGCAGGCTGCGGGTCAGACGATCAACCTTGTAGACGACCACAATGTCGATCAGCCCGGATCGGATGGCGCCGCCGTTGGCCTCAAGCCGCGCCCGGATCAGGCCAGGCTTGCTCACGCGTGGCAACTGGTTGGGTGCGATTGGCGTGACTGGTGTAGCCGGCGCGGCCAGGGTCGTTGGTACAGCCTGTGCCGCTGCAGGCGTGCGGATGGTAAAGACACGGCGAGTGGTCTTTTGCGTTGTAGTCATTACTGGCTCCTTTCGCGGAGCAGCAGCGTGCTGCTCCCACTGGCCAGAGCCCCGAGAGTGGTGATCCCCAGGGCTAGCGCGTCAGCCGATTGCAGCCTGCCGACACAGCAATGCTTCGTTGTCGGCACATGTCGAGTGGAATGTCGGGGTTTGGGCCGGTGGCGGACTGACCGCAAGCGGACGCCTGTACCGCAATTCAGTCACGGTAGCCCTTGGACTGTCGGCCAGCGGATAGCAAGCAAGGCTCGACGTCTTGCAGCAAACCCGGGACGATTCAATCGATCTGGATTGTGTGCACTCCCGATCAATTCCTAGGTGCAGGCGCAGAACCGGTTTCGGGATTATATGCCGGATTGGCCGGGTCGAGCGGATCGGCCTTGGGAGGCTGCACGGGCTGCGCGGATTCAATCCAAGCCCGATTGAGCAGATCGCGCAGCATGGCGGCGCCGGTGCTGGTGCGGGCATAAACCAGGGCGCGGCCTTCGGTTGCCGGAGGGTTGGGGAACGCCGCCTGTTTGTCGAGCTGGTAGACGCGTTCCATGTTGGCGGCGCTGTCGTCGAGGAAGGCGATCACCGTGTCGAACAGATCGCCGCTCTGCCGCGCCACTGCCGGGACGCCGCGCGCCACATCCTGCTCGGTCAGGGCGATGGCATCGACGAAGTGGGTTTCAAACCGGCTGTGAATGCTGCGGTCGGTGGTGTAGCCCTTGGGATTGTCACCGTGCCAGCCGTCGCTGTGGATGGAGGCATGCAGCGGCTGCGCGCCGTCGCCGATATAATGGCCCAGACGCACCACATCAAAGGCCAGCGCCTGATCGATGTGCTGCGTGCTTGCACCCTGCTCGGCCAGTCGGCGGTGCCAGCGCATGCCCGCTACCAGCCGGCCATAGGCCTCGACAATCGCGTAAGGCATGGTGCCGGTCCAGCGCATGTTGGTGCGCAGCGCGGCATCGGACCTTTTGTCCTTCACCCGGCGCTGTTCATCGAGCAGCGCAATGAGATATTCCTGGCGCGAACGCGGCGGCTTTTTCATCAGGGCCGTTTGCTCGCGGAACCAGCCGTGGTTGGGATCTTCGTCCATCTTGGCAAACGGATCGGCCGGCTGCCGCCACAGATCGGGCAGGCTGGCGAGGCCGCCGATGAACTCGGCGTGCGCTTGCAGGAACAGCGGGCCATCCGCCGGCAGGGTTGCCAGCGCGGCGCGGTTGATCGCGGTGTGCGCCCGCCCGCCCCAGGCTGCGGCCGGCGAAGCCGCAGCGATCAGCGCAAGTTGCACGGCAAGCGCGGCGATCTTCAAACGACGGGCCATGGGGTGTTCCTCGTTGGGCAGCAGGGTTACGGATCGAGCGGATCGAGCGGTTCGACGTGAAACGCCGCACGATCCGGCCGGAATTCAAAGGCGAACAGCGTCGTTGCCGAAGCCAGCGATCCCGGCGTGATGCCGGTTTCCGCCCGCGTGCGTTCCAGGAGCACCGGGCTGCCGATATAGCGCGCGGTCATCGGATCGGTGACGATCAGCGATGGCCGATCGGTCGGGAAGCGGGCGGCAAACAGCAGGCGCGCAGCGTTGCGCAAATTGGTGGTGGTGTGCCTTGCATGGGGGTCGATCAGGATGCGATCGGCCGGGATGCCATGCTGCGCGATCAGCAGCCGCTTCATTTCGATGGCTTCGTTGAACGGCGTGCGATTGGGGTGCACGTTGCCGCCGCTGACGATGATGAACGGCGCCAGCCGCTGGGCAAACAGTTCGGCCGCGCGCGCCATGCGGATATGGCCCAGCACACCGGTGCGCGATTGCGCGTCTTCCGGGCCATGGCCAAACACCAGCAGGGCGGGATAGCGATAGTCAGTCCAGCGCGCGGTGCGCGCCTGTGCCACGGCCGCCGCATTCTCGCCGGCCAGCAAGGGCCGAAAGGCGGCGGCGTCGGTGCGCTCGTTCATGCGTAGCAGGCCGGTGCCAAAGCGCAGCGACGGATCGAACAGCAGATCATCGGCGCGCGCCGCAGCGATGGTGACCTGCGCGTGGACATCGAGCACCGCGGCAAATTCCGGCCGCTTCACATCAAAGATGATGGCATCGATCAACGGGTAACGCGGCGGCCTGCCCTGGCCGTACACGGCGACAAGATTGTTCAGACCCGCCGCCGTATCGGCCCAGGCGGCCGCCAGCAGATCGGCATCGCCCAGCCCTGCGTGGCGGGCAAAGCGGCCCGACGCACGCAAGTGGCGGCGCACCAACGCATCGGCCATGCCGGGACGCGCCACGATGCTGCGCAGCGCGCTGGTCATGGCTTCATTCTCTGCCGGGGTCCACAGCCATGCTTCGGCCAGGCAATCGGGCCGGGCTGTGCAGGTGTTGGCGGCCGTCACCCGCTGCGCCCGCGCCGCTGCCAGCGCCTGCAAGGCGGGTTCGGCGCGCACGGCGGCCGTCCAGCCCGGCGCCTGCCGGATCATGGCTAGCAGCGGGAAATTCAGCGTCTCCAGCGTATCGGTAAATGATGCCACATAGCCCGGCGGGTCCATCGCCATCACCTGGGTCGGCGTCGCCATAGCGACTGCGCACAAGGCCAGAGCCAGCATGGTTGCCTTCACTTGCGGCAGCCTTTGGCCAGCGGATTGCAGCGCCAGCCGTCGGCAAACGGCGGCAGGTGGTAATCATTGCCATGCACATTCGGCCGGGTGAGGTAATCGGTCGAAACAATCTGGGCGCCGCTGGCCAGCGTGCGGTCGCGCCGTTTGCCATCACCGCGCCGTGCCTCGTCGGTGTCGATATCGGCCCGCGAGCGCACCAGATAGCCGGCCTTCACCAGTGCCGGGATGCGATCCGGCCTGGTCAGGGCGTTGTCCACCAACACAAAGGCGGTGTGTGCCATCCCCGGCAAGCCCTGCACGAAGGCGACCCGCCCCTGCAATGAGGGCCTGTCCTGCATATAGGGCGCGAACGCCGCCAGGTTCAGCCCCGGCACCAGATAGAGAAACACGAACTTGCCGCGCGCCGCCGACAGGCGCGGCCAGGCCTTGGCTAGCGCGGCGGCCTCCAGCGTGGGGTGGCGCCCACGCAGCTCATCGGGGGTGAAGAGGCGCTCCGCACCCAACACGGCACGAATGCTGGCATCCACCTCGTCAAAGGCCGCGGCATTGAAGGGCGGCACCACGACAGCGCCGGGCACGACGCCGGCAAAGGCCGAAGCCTTTGGTTCGAGCAGCACGAACACCGGGCTGTGGCCGGGGTTCGCGTCCGACCAGCGCCGCAACAGGCCAAGGCAGTCGCGCAGCCGTGGGCACTGGCTGCGCACGTCGAGATCGGCGACATGCAGCACCTTCATGCCCGGTTGCCGCAACGTGTCCTCAGGCAATGGCGCCAGATCATTGATCCCGGCGGCCCGCAGTTCGCGGTATGGCAGCGGATCGGCGTAGAGGCCGCCGGCCGGATCGGGGTGCAGATCAAGCTCGATGCTGCGCACGCCGGTGCGCAACTGCGCTTCCAGCGGCATCTGCACATAATCGAGCGCCAGCGCCGGATTGATGATGCCGCCCGGATGCTCCTCGGCCAGCGCGGCACGCCGGTCCGCCGGCAAGCGCGCCATGCCGGCGGCATATAATGCTGCCAGTTTGGGCGCCATCAACCCCATCACGCGCGGATCGGCCGGAATGGCATAGCTGTTATGGGTGCCAACCACCTGAATCGCATTGATGGGCGGATCAGCAGCCGGCGCGGCGCTGGTTGCGGCGGGCACGATCGCCGCCACCACCAACGCACGCCAAAACCGCTTACTCACCATGCTTTTGTCACCACGAAGCGGAAGTTGCGGCCGAACAATGGGCGACCATAGATCGCCGTGCTGGACCCTTGCCCGGCCAACTGATCGGTGCGCGGATTGCCTTCGGTCAGGCCGCGGGCGTTGGTGATGTTGTCCCCCACCACCTGGAAGGTCCACGTGCGATATTCGACGATCAGGCCTGCGCCGAGCGTGTCGTAGGCCGGCAGTTCGGTTCGGTTGAACAGATCGACATAGCGCTTGCCGACATAATTGTAGCGCAAATAGGTCTGAACGTTCACGTCGCCCACGTCGAACGAGATGGTCGGGCGGAAATTACCATAGACCTTGGGCTGGCGGATCAGCTGGTTGCCGTCCACCGCTGCTGCCGACGCGCCCAGTTCGTTGACCAAATCGGAAATGGTCGGATCGCTGACCGTGATGGTGCCGGCAAGCGACAGCCACTTCACCGGGCGGATGTCGATATCGGCTTCGACACCCTTGGTCACCGCCGACCCGATGAAGGTCAACGGCAAATTATTCTGGCCAGTCACCGGGTTGAAGGCCAGGAACGAGGCGTTGAAGGGGTCGAACTTGGTATAGAAACCGGTGAGATAGGCCGAAACGCCCGGCAACGCGATCTTCACGCCGGCTTCATACTGGCGCGCCTTGGGCACGACATTGGCGGCACCCGAATAGACGTTGAACTCGCTGGGCACCCGGAACGCTTCCGACACGCGGCCATAGATGCCGAACCGCGAGCTGAGATCGAAGTTCGCCCCGAACGTCCACGGTGTAACGCTGACGGTGAAGCGGGTGTTGTTCGGGATGCCGGTGTAGGCGCGCGTTGTATTGTCGGCCAGCGTGGTCGGATCGCCGAGGTTGACCGTGGTCTGGCCAATGCCGAAGCCGCGGAACGTGTAGCGTTCGTGGCGGATGCCGGCGTCGATCCGCAGATTGTCGGTCACCTGCCAGGTGTCGTTGGCAAACGCCGCCCACATCGTCACGTCGCTTTCCCCCGACGTGATCGTGGTGGAATAGCGCAGCACGCCCTTGTCGGTCACATAGCCGAGGATCTGATTGGTGTCCGAATAGGCGATCAGGTCCAGCGTGCGCGGCCTGGTGGCCAGTTCGAACAAATAATCCTGATAGCGCTGGCCATACTCGTTACCATAAGCCGATGCATAGCCGCCAAAAACAACGCTGTGTTTGCCAAGGCCGGTTTCGAAATCGCGATACAGGCGCACTTCGCCTTGGCCCGAGTAGAAATCACTGACAATTGCGCGATACTGGGCGCTCAGCACCAGCCCCGATGTGGCGGTCGGATCGAAGGCCGTCGCGCCGCTGGTGCCGCCAATCGCATAGCCCAGGCGGGCCACCGTCTGCGTGGACGTGTTGAACGCCGTGCGCGCTGCCGTCAGGAAGCCGTTCGCAAACACAGTGCTGTCAGCCGGGTTGGTGGTCGAATAGAGCGCGTCGAAATCGACCCTGCCGTCCGTCCAGCGGCCCTTGGCATCCAGCGTCCAGTCACCCAACGTCTGCTTGTATTCAAGGCCAAGGCTGAGCAGCTTGGTGTGGCGACCGTCGGCGAGATCGCGCTCTTCCGACACCTTGCTGCCGGCGCCGTCCGAATAGACCAGGCGGGCATTGCGCAGCGCCGGCGAATTCAGCGTGCCCGTGAAATAATCGAGGAACGGATCGAGCGAGCTGGACGGATTACGCGGGTCGGCCACCGGAATCGGCAGATAGAATATGTTCTTGTCGTTCAGATACAGCACCGAGGCCTTGACCTCACCGGTTTCGAATTCGTGGCGGATATTGGCGCGGAACTGGCCGCCATCATCACTGGGGAAGCCGCCAGGGCGATAGCCCTCGTGGCGGCGCACAAAGCCACCGAGCGCGAAATAGGTGCGGTCGCCAAGCGGACCGGAATGATAGGCATCAAGGCGATAAAGGCCAGTATCGCCCAGCGTCAGCCGCACCGCGCCGGCCGGCGTGTCGGAACCAGTGACGGTGATCGCATTGTAGATCGCCGAGGCGTTGCTGGCAAAAATCGGCGCCGGACCGCCGCGCACGAACTCGACCGTGCGGGTCATCAGATCGACCCGGTTCATCACGTCGCCCTTGAAGAACGGGCCGTCGTTGTCGTGATAAATGGGCAGGCCATCCTGGTGGAAGGCCTGGAAGCTGCCTTCGTTGGGAATGCCGCGCAGACGATAGACGTTCTGCACTTCGCCGCCGGTGGCTTCGGCCTGGATACCGGGAATATTGCCGAGCAGATCGGCAAAGTTCAGCGGCGCCAGCTTTTGGATGTCAGCATTGGAGAGCGAGGTGACCGCATAGGACACGTCGAACTTGCGCTGCGCCGTCGACGAACCGGTAACGATGATCACGTCGTCTTCCGGCGCATCCTTTGCCTCCGGGGCAGCGGCCGTCCTGGCCGCATTGGCAGCATCTTGCGGCTGGGTCTGGGCACTGGCTGCGCCGGCCAGCGTGCCGGCAAGGCCAGAGGCAATAAGCAGTTGGACGAGCACAGATTTTTGCGACGACATTGAAACGACCCCCTGATCATGTTCGGCAGGCCCAGCCAGTTAGGGGAGAAACGTTACGTCGCGTAGGCAGATAAATGACATTATGGCTCCAAAAACCTGACTGATTTACAGCGGTTTTTTTGCGATTTTCGGAACCGCGATCGGAGCCGCCCGCATAGAGACATCATGGCCATGCCGTACACATCAGCCGGGCTCTTTCCACCAGAGCCGCGTTGGGCGCCTTGGGGCCGCACGTTGAGACCTCAAGGCCCGGCCGTGGCAGCTGCGGGACGCGAACGGCCATCTTCACCAGCACGCCAGAGGCCATGCCGCTGCGCTTGCCGAACAGGTCGCTAACGCGATCCGACGGTCTGAGGTGGTCCCGGAAAACTGGACAGGGTGTTAGGCTATTCCCGATCAGAGGGATGGACGGGAATGAAGCCCACGAGATAGCGCTACAGCGCGAACTTCAAGGCCAAGTTTGCGCTGGAAGCGGTCCGCGTGGACCCGACGCTCGCGTCGCTGGGCAGCAAACACGGTAGCCCTCCTGATGCTCAGCTATTCGACGTCAATGTCGCGTAACCGAAAAGTCCGAACCGACCGAAACAGCAGTTCGGTCAAATCGGTGCGCTCGACCGAAAAGACCGGCCACCCTAGGGGGCCGGTCTTTCGGGCACGGCGGTCGTCGGCAAACGTGTCAATTGAGCGACAGCCACCCCTCGAACCCTTAGACACGCACGAGGGTCAAGTCGTTGCCAGTGAATGCTGCAACCGCTTGCACCGCTCATCGGTCATGTAGCGCCGTCCAAGGTTCGTTATACTAACCCCGTAGTCGGCCTTGATACCATCTCCACGGAACCTGCGAACATGCGGCAGCATCTCGCGGATCGACGCTTCGGTCGGTTCTTGGCCCGTCTGCGCCCACATGAAGTCGACAAAAGCGGTCAGGTCTTCGGTCAGACCGCTCTTCAGGATCTGCCGCATATGATAAGCCGCCTGTCCGCCGGACGATCCGCTTGCCTGATCGACGGACGCCTCGACAATTGCCCTGACCAGCGCCCGATCAGTGGTCAGGCTCACCTCGGCCTTTTGTTCTGGCGGTTCAAGGACGAGCGGTTCGTCTGATGGGTCATCGACAGTGTCTGGCGCCTCTTCGGCAGGCACACCGGCCGACGCCAGCTTGGGCGACAGCCACTTTGACAGTCTGAAGCGGATCATTCGCAAGGCCTCTTCGGGCGCGATTGTGATGGTGCGTGCCTAACTGTCCGTCCCGTCAGTTTTATCGACCGCTTGAACTGAAGGCACAGTTCCTCCGTCATGAAAGGTCCACCGGCTCCGTCGAAACCGCTCCCATAACGCTTTGTGTATATTAGGGTTCTGAAAACATGCAGCTGTGACAGAATTTCTTTGACAGCAGCCTCGTCCAGTACACGCCCCGTTTGGGACCATCCATAGTGTACATACAGTATCATGTCGTTGACTAGGCCAAGTTTTCTTGCATCTCTTGTCCATTGCACACTTGTATTATTTACTTCGCCCCATGATGCCGCGGCCAAGTCATCAACAAGCTTTTGCAGCCAACCAAAGGCCAGCGGCAGATCTTGCTTGGCCGCCTCGAGCCGCTGATACAGCAGCTGCATTTCCTCCGGGTCACGCTCCCGCATACGCCCGTACTTCCGTGTTCAGGCGCAGCTCGTTCAGGCGCGCTTGCAGCAGAGACAGCGACAGCGGATCGTGAACCTCCACCCAGCGCGCTGAGCTCATCGGGTTGGAGTAGGACTCGAAGATCACCTGCCCTTCGCGCCGGCCCTTGCCGCCTTCGGGGAAGAGGTCGTGCTTCTGCAGGAAGGTGAAGGCCTGGGCTTCGGGCGACAGGTTGTGCTCCCACTGGTCTTCCCACGAGTAGCCGTCCATCGGCCGGAACAGCTCTTCCTCGGTCCAGCCTTCTTCGTCGCACAGGACGTCGATCTGCTCCTGCGTGTCGAGCACATGGCCGTGCCAGCGCAGGTTGTCGATCAGCAGCTGCGGCTTGGGGATCTTGAACGCCGGCTGGCCAAGATGCAGCCGCCAATGATCTTCGACGGGCTCGTAGTAGATCACCTTGGCAGCCTCGGTCGGCGTGATCAGCCACGGGCTGCGGGTGTCCGCGATGGCGGTAGCCACCTCTTTGACGAACGAGGCGGTAATGATGGTTCCCGCGCCCAGCAGGAACGAACGACGAGTGAGTGACATGGGTCTTCTCCTTGCGAATTGCATCGCCAGAAGGGCTCGACACGACGTTGCGGAGAAACAGGCTCGTTGGCTTGCGTTACCCGCCACATCTCGCCTTAGCGAATGCCACCTTACCCGAGCAGGCAGGTTGGCGAGGGTTGAACCCTCTCTTGATGCTGCGCAACTTTATGTCGGGAGATCGTCAGGGGTCAAGGACGGAAAAACGAGACGGCGCAGTAAGAAGCGCGGTTTTACTGCCTGGCAGCTTCGCGCCATGGATGTTGATCCTGATGATGTGCGCCAGCAATGCGCGTGGCTGACACCCGCTAAAGGCCTGCCTCCATGTCGTCGCCTATCTCCATCAGCAAGATCAGTTCGCAGACCCGTTCCAGCGCAGCGTCTTGCGGGCGGTTGAAGCAGACGTGGCCGCGCAGGGAGATCATTGCTTTGGCCAGCGCACCAATGGCCGCCAATAACGTATCGACTGAATTCATTTTGACCTCGCTAGCCAGCCGACAGACCAAACTTCAAAACGAAAAGGCGTGTGGTCAGCTTGAACGTTAGTGGTGTGAAAAAGGGTGCGAACTTTAGGAACGGGCGCCCTGCGGACGGTGCGGATCCCGTCACCGGAATGCCAAACTCCCAAAATCCTTGTGAAGAGCGGATATATTTCTGGGACAGGGTCACTTCACGATTTCATTGGCCCACATTCCGCTTAATATGTGCCTCATGCCTCTCCTCTTGCGCGCTCTGCCATCATGAGGAACCTGGCGAGGCTCTCGTCGGGAATCTGCCGGATGACGCGAATGAGCGTGCTATCTCCTGAGTTAAGCACATCTCGGCGGATAGGACCGGCGATCCCCTCACCGGCGATCACCTCGGCTTCATCGTGATCCATGCCGCGAACAATGGCGCCCGTCCGAAGGGCTTCATCGAGGGTTAGGGAGAAGGACGAACCAAAAGAGGTGCCACATGCGTGGCAGCTTGTTGCCGCTACCGGGTTCAGGGCGTCGCAATTACTGCATCCCTTGAACTGGGACCCACCGCGGTCTGGAAACTCATGGCCGCAGCAATCGCACTCCGTAGCCTTGACGTCACATTCGGTGTGACAGGCGGGGCACTTCCTTGTGACTGGGGTCCCGGGGGCCTTGCGCTTGCCAGGCGACATCTCCAGCTCGATGCGACGTGCGTAAGCCTCGAATGTCTTGGTGCAGGGCATCACTACATAGGCACGGGTATCATCGTCGTGGCCTTGCGTGCGCACCACGCGTCCAATCGCTTGACGGAAGGCCAACTCGGTAAGCGCATTGGGCAAGTGAACCAGAACGCGAAGGCGCCTGATATCGACCCCTTCCGAAATCATCGCCACCGATACAATCCAGCGCTTGTCAGTGTTGCGAAATGCCTTGATGCGTGCGTCCGGATTATTCATCTGGCTATGAACGATCATGGGTGCCTCGCCCTCGATCGCTTCGAGAAGCTTGGCCATATACTCAGCCATCTTGATATCAGGAGCGATGACCAGGCCGCCGGCTTCGGGCATGCGGAGACGAAGATCGTCCAGTTTTCTGCTACCCCACTCCAGCATGGTTGCCTGATAGCCTGATAACAACGGTGTTACGCCATCAGCCTGATACTGGGGCGTGCAGGCGAGACGATAGAAGTCTAGGGCGTTCTGGAGCCCGGGGATGCGCTTGAGCTCCCTAGGTAGCTCAGCGGGTTTGTGGCTGTCGATCTCGACACTCTCTCCGCCGTCAAGGTCGACGGTGAAACGGCCTTCGTGCTTGTGAAAGGTAACCGGTCGGCAGTAGCCAAGGTCAACGGCCTCACCATAGGTGAGCGTATAGGTGCCCTCCTCAGGATGGTCGATCGCTCCCGCATCGTCATATGCAAGCCACACCGAACGCTCTCCGTCGGACCTGATCGGTGTGCCGGTAAGCACCAGAACATGCCTTGCCTGGGCAAAGGCACTGTCAGCGCTGCTTCCCCATGCAGCTTCAACTGCTGCGTGGTGGTGCTCATCGCAGATCACAAGGGTCCTCGACGAATTACAGATCGCCTGCAGGCCATCTTGTAGCCCTTGGATAGCAGCCCATGTCGAACAGACATCGACCCCAAGGGCATCGATGTCCCCGTCAGATCCGGTAACCTTGCTCATGAAGCGGCCAGTCACCCGCTGAAAATCAGCCGACCACTGGTTCACCACTTCAGCGCGTGGCGCGATCACAACCACACGATCGATCTCGTCGCGGGTGATCAGCTCGTGCGCGATCACACAGGCAGCAATGGTCTTGCCCGCACCAGGTGCCGCATTGATAATGAAATGACGGTCACCCTGGCTTGAACGCAACCAGTTGAGAGCCTTGTTGAGGGCTTCGATCTGCCAATGGCGGAGTTTGATAGTCATCGACTTGTTGCCCTTCTTAAGGTTGCAGTTCGAGCACAAAGCTTGCCCGTTCGCAGTGATGGTCTTGCCTCCCCTTGAGAAAGGCAGAATGTGATCAGCATGGAAATTATGCGTGAGCCTGCAGCTGCACACTTGGCATCGACCGCCGGAAACAAGTGCTAGGATCTTTCGCTGCCGTTTGCTGAAACATCGCCTCACTTGCTCATCCAGTATTCGGTCAGTTGGATCTCGCGTACCGGCAGGTTTTTGGGTGGTTCAAGGACAGCGTATTCGTTCACGCGTTTTACGGCGGCCGCGAAAGGGATGGACCTGGATTCAATGATCCATCCTTCCTTGCGCATTTCACTGATGACATCGGTGAGGTTCGAGACGCCGAAAAAGACAAGCGCTTCCAACCGGGTGATGGGTTTTCCGCTGTGGAGGTGCTCCTTGACACCAAGCGTAATTCCAGAACGATTGTTCTTCATGTTACCAACCCCAATGGATCTGCTTCAGAGTGTGTGACCCCTGATAGGCCCCCAAATCGTCATCATAGCTTGCAGCCATAATGTCTCTTTCATATTTCAATATCTGCCACCTTCCGGAGTTCAGCACCATGTCGACCGGCTGCTCATGGAATGCCTCCCGCTGTTCCTTGAAATGATCAGGCAGTCCATGATCTAGACCGTCCGCAACTTCTATGAGGTGGCTTGCTAGTCTCAACGCATCATACGCAGTGATTTCTGGCCCGAGGGTGCCCGTGATTTCTGCGAAGAGCTCCCTGACGCGTGCAGGGCGGTTCATCAGAAAACACTCTCACTGTATTCGTAGAGGCGGGTGACTGAGCATTCCCCGCCGTCGATCAGCGGACCCACGCTGTTGGAAAGGGTCCACCAGACGCTTCCACCCGTGCTGTACTCTGCAGCTATCCAGCGGTCATGAAACTTCCTGTCGCCGTCAGAAGACACCTCAATAATTTCGAGTGGTATCCTCGTGCCCATCTTGTTGTTCCACATCTGCCGGAATGCCATCGCGGGAACAGCCTGATTTTCCGGATACTTCCGGCGCACGCTATTTGCATCGTAGGCCTCTATCCTTACGGAAGTTACCGAGGCGCAGGCCTTCATGATCGTTCCTATGAGTGCAAAGGTCTGGTTCCGCCTCATATTGCCGGCAAGCGCGTATCTGTCCCTGATGACCAGGCAGCCTATTTCTTCGGCCCGCACAGCATCCTCGAAGATACTGAACTCCCTCGGCTGACCGGCTTCAAATGACACGAAGCTGTCCGTTACGAGATTGGCCAGATGGGGATTGAAGATACTGATAACTGACTGATCGGCAGATTTGTCCCCAGCCGCTGTTTTTCTGTATGGAATATTGATAATGTCGGTGGCGTTTACGGATTTCGCCAGTGCCGATGTCTGAAACATCCGTGACCAGGACCCCGCTGCAGGCTCAACATTGTTGCAGCACTCGATCATGTCCGCACTACGTGCGCCAGCTTCAGGGTTCGCAATCAGCAGCGGCAGGAAGGGCTCATGGCTGATTTTCCACTGCGATGCGCCGCAATCCATATATCCCATTTTCAGTCTCCATATTTTTGATGTTTGTTCTGGAGCTGATGGATATTGTCAGGTGTGTGTGGATGGAACTTACCGATGCAGTAAGGGGTAATTCAGGGTTTCTGAGGCGGCTGTGTAGAGGCGATCTGTGT
>Ga0164294_10003817_pt1 | contig 13327 bp, 16 predicted proteins | sample GEODES005metaG_FD_111479 | JGI IMG/M metagenome (GOLD analysis project Ga0164294, IMG submission 111479) | Oligotrophic lake water microbial communities from Sparkling Lake, Wisconsin, USA - GEODES005 metaG | ecosystem: Environmental > Aquatic > Freshwater > Lake | place: USA: Sparkling Lake... | reverse complement strand
GCAGCAGCAACCGCTGGGCACACAACCACATCACCAACCATCCAGCCCTCGCCGCCCTCGGGTTGCTCAAGGCCATCTATTGGGAAACTCAGCACATCGGTCGGGGCGCCGTCACCTTCTAGGTACTGAACCTTCAATTCCGCGATCTCTTCGGGATCAACAAACGAGAGGGAACATTCAGCATCGGCAGTGACCCCCTCTGCGGCAAGTACAGCTGCGAGCAACTCTGCAAGGTCCGAAATGTCTGCATCGTCAGTCGCAACTGATCGGCGGTCATCGGTCACCACATTCGGTCCTGCTGCCACGTCACTCATTTTCGTCACTCATTGAGATTGGGCCGAATTCCCTGCAGCAGCTTGTTCGTAGGCCTCAACGATGTCCTGGACAATCTTGTGACGGACCACATCAGCGCCGGTTAATCGAACGAACGTGAGGTCCTCAACGCCACCGAGCACAGCCTCAAGATCCACAAGTCCGGACCGAGTGCCCGCAACATCTATCTGCGTGAGATCGCCCGTCACTACCACCTTGGATCCAAAGCCCACGCGGGTGAGGAACATCTTCATTTGTTCCGGGGTGGTGTTCTGTGCTTCATCCAGAATGATGAACGCCCCATTGAGCGTTCGGCCCCGCATGAAGGCCAGCGGCGCTACCTCGACCGTGCCGCGCTCCAACAGTTTCTGTGATCCTTCGGACCCCACCATGTCATTGAGTGCGTCATAGAGCGGACGGAGGTAGGGATCTACTTTGGCCATGAGGTCACCGGGGAGAAACCCCAACCGCTCCCCCGCTTCCACAGCCGGTCGAGTCAGGACAATCCGCTCGACTTCCTTCCGCTGCAGCGCCCGGACTGCCATCGCTACTGCGAGCCAGGACTTGCCGGTGCCGGCAGGACCGATGCCAAAGGTAACGGTGTGCGCAGCGATGGCATCGAGGTACCGCTTTTGACCTGAGGTTTTCGGTCGTACAACCCCACCTCGACCAGTCCGAAGTATTTCGGTGGTCAGCACCTCTGACGGACGTTCATTAGCTTTGATCATCCCGATTGTGCGCCTGATCGCTGAGTCCTCAAGTCGGTGTCCACGCTCCAAAAGAAGAACAAGTTCCTCAAAGAGCCGACCCACCTGAACCGCGTCTGGGCCCACTGCTGAAATCTCGTTTCCTCGGGCAGAAATCAGTGTTCCCGGGAAAGCATCTTCGACAAGGTCGAGCAGTTCATCTCGCGGTCCGAGCAAGTCGGTCATCAGATGATTGCCTGGCACCCGAACCAACGTGCGAGGCACACCGAGGGCAGTCTCGGGGGCGGTGGAACTCAACGCAGTTTCTGCGTGGCCCGTGACGGATCTTTCCATGAGAGGCACAGTGTACCGATGACTGGTACTCAGCCCGATGGCGGGACCGATGATTTCGACTTCGGAACCGACGATATTGACCATGACCTCGCTGCGGCACGGCTTGAAGCTGCCATCAGGGACCGCCGACGGGAGAGATGGGCCGCCGAACGGCTTGGTGAACTTCGGTCGCTTGCTGATTCCTTAGCAAGATCCGTGGGAGGCACAGTGACCCTCCAGACAGCAAGCGGAGCGGAACTCCGTGGCGAACTTTTGAGCGCCGGACACGATGCTGTGGAATTGCGGGTTGGCAACGACATCTACATCGTTGCGTTCGACGCCATAGAGGCCGCCGCACTGCCACCTAGCAATCTGACCTCTGCAACGAGGGCGAATTGGTCGTTAGACGAGGCGCTCGTTGACCTCATTGGATCCCGGCGTCGCGTCCGCATCGCTACTCGAGGCGGCCATGTGATCGACGGCGAGCTGGTTGCGGTTTCGGCAGGCATTGCCGTTGTAGTGATGAAGTCCGAGACCGCGATTCGGCTGGAGCGAGTCGAATCGGTGCGGCAAATCTGACGCCAGCGAGTTCCTATTCGGTGAGTTGTTCTTCAACTCGGCTAGGAGCGGAATCAAGCGTGCCCGGCTCGATGCGGCACGACTCAATGAACTCATCTACTTCTGATTCTTTGAGTCGAATAACACGACCGAGCCGGTAAGCCGGCAACTGACCCTCATCGATGAAGCGATACAGGGTGCGCGAGGTGACTCCGAGTCGTCGAGCCGTTTCTGCGGTGTTCAACCAAGTGATGTCGTTCATGCTCACGCCGCCACCGTACCTCTCATCGCGGTGCAACGGAATCTCATGCATTCCTGTGCCATTGACCTTGATATTCCGGCCGATATCAGGACTCGCACGACAATAACTTTTAGATAATTACATTTCTTCTTGACACATTTCATTATCTTTCGTACAACTTTGTGCCATAACGTTCTCGTCCGAGAGCGACCAACCGCACGGAGTGATTTGTGAATGTTTCTCCAGATCCAAGGGACCAGCGCCGCTCAGCGTCAGCTATCGATGGACGGCGGCTGCCAGCACTCCGCGCCATCGTGGGAGCAGGCCTCGTTGTCGCCTCTGCTGTTGGAGTTCTGCTTGCGTATTCCTCTGCCAGCCGCCCTCCCACAACCCGATTTATCGTGGTCAACGCCAATCTCCCGGCAGGCCACACGCTGCGAGCCAGAGACCTCGGCGCAGTGGCGCTCACCTTGCCCACCGGTGCCTCTGCCGTGCCGGCAGGTAAGGCCAGCACTCTTTTAGGCCGGCGCACCATCGGCCAGCTGCGCCGACTCGACCTGCTCCGACCATCCGACCTCTCGCAGGTTCGTTCAGCTGCGGTACGCACCGGCGTTGAGGTGCCCCTCGAGGTTGACCGCTCCCGCACACCAGGTCGGGCGCTTCGCTCCGGAGCAGTCGTATCAGTATTTGCCACCGACCCCGAAGGCGCCGGAACCGTCAGTGTGGTTGCATCAGCAACGGTCGCTTCGGTCGACAATGACGACGAATCAGTCGGCGCCGGACCAGGGGTGCGTGTCCGGTTGCAGATCCCGGACCCAGCAACTGCCGCGACGCTCATTGATGCTGCGGTGCGATCCACCATCACCTTGGTGCTCCCCGGAACATTGAACCCAACCGGAGGGCCGCGATGACGACTCGCTTTGTCATTCTGACCCTGGCGCCGCCACGACGTCGTTGGACAACGGAATTGTCCCGTTGGGCAACCACCGGAGTCCTACCTCTCGAAACAGTCGTCTGCCTCTCTGGCGACGAGGTCAGGGCAGTGCTCGGAACCGGCCGGCTGGCATCGCTTGTCCTTGTTGATGCCGGCACATCTGCACTTGACCGCGACCTCGTCGCATCGGCGCTCCGAGTGGGAGTGCCTGTTGTGGTCGTCGACGACGGTCGAACCCGGCGTGACTGGGATTCGTTGGGATGCTCCGAAACAGTCGCCGCCGACCTCACACCCGATCAACTTATGGACCTTCTTGGCAGGTACGCCCGACCCGTTGATCCCTCGCAAAGAATCACCGCACGCTCAACCGATCTGGGCGATCGAGCTCCTCAACGCTGCCGAGTTGTGTCCGTAACCGGAACTGGCGGCTCGGGTTCATCCACGGTGGCATCAGCACTTGCCCAAGGTCTCTCTTCGGCTTCGTCGCTCAACAATTCAGTTGCCCTCATCGATGGGTCAAGGCGATCTGGCCTCACCGTCCTTCACGATCCAGGAGATGTCCTGCCCGGTCTGCCTGAACTCGTTGAGGCATTCCGCAGCGACGAGCCAGACCCCTCCGTGATCCGATCAATGCTTCGACCAATACCAACTCGCGGCTACGACTTGCTCTTGGGTCTACGTCGCACCCGTGATTGGGCCGGACTCCGCCCACTCGCTCTAACTGCTGCTCTCAATGGCTTGGCCCGCTCCTATGACACCGTCGTCATTGACCACGATGCAGATGTCGAAGGCGAGCCAACAACGGGATCCATCGACGTTGAGGAACGGCACGGCCTCTGCCGATGGTCTGCCCGCACAGCCGACCTACTCGTGCTCGTAGGTCGCAATGACCTCGCCGGGCTCCACGCCCTCGCATCAATCCGAGCTGATCTCCTTGATGCCGAAGTTCCATCGGAGCGAATCCTCACTGTGCTCAATTGCTGCACTGGCAACCGGCTGCCGCGCCCCACCCAGGGACTCGTCGTGGGAGGCAGTCACCCACCGGTTCGCTTGCCCAAGATTCGGGGAATGGAGATGGCGCACCGGGCCGTCGCCAAGGTTCCCAGTTCACTGGTGAGACCCATAACCCGAGCAGTAGTTCAGACGCTCGAACAACTCGGCGACCGACCAGCTACACCCTCAGCAGTTCCCATTCGGCCCGGCGAGCTAGGAAGCCGACTCGACGGTGAGGTCGCATGATGAGCACCCCTCTCGAGGAGATCGAACGCTCTGTTCAAGATCGCTCAACAGCCGAGTCGAACGATGTCGACACCGAAAACGGCCGAGCAAGGTTGCAGGAGCTCATCAACGAGGCCGTCACGCAATGGGACGACGACCACCGAAGAGGGCGACGAACTCGGCCGCTTCCAGATCCCTCAGCCGTAGCAATGCGCGCTTACCGAAACTTGGCTCAATACGGACCTCTCACCGACCTTCTCGCCGATGACGATGTTTGGGAAATCATGGTCAATGCCCCGGATGCGATTTTCGTGCGACGACATTCAGGTGGAAGCCGAGTGCATCACGAGGTGTTCCACGACGATGCGCACGTACTGCGCACGCTGACTCGCCTACTCGATGATTCATCGGGCGCACACCGAACACTGGATGCATCCGAAGGACTCCAGGACGCCCAACTCGATGATGGATCGCGACTTCATATCGTCCACGGCGACCTCAGCCGCGGCGGCCACCTCATGGTCAACATTCGCAAGTTCACCGGCGTTGCGTTCAACCGACTTGAGCAACTCGTCGAGATGGGGACCATCAGCGCTCATGCCGCGGAATTCCTCGCAGCGGCCGTTCGCGCACGGGCGAGCATTGTGGTCGCAGGAGCGCCGGGTTCCGGCAAGACCACCTTGTTGTCGTGTTGCACCGCCGAACTCGACCCTGAACTTCGAGTTGTCGTGGCGGAGGAAGTATTCGAAGCCGACATCCCGCTCGCCGACGTGGCATCGATGCAAACCCGGCCTGCCCGTGCTGACCGACCAGCGGTTGACCTTCGACGCCTGGTCGCCGGATTCCTTCGAATGGCCCCAGATGTTGCGGTTGTCGGTGAGGTCCGAGACAAAGAAGCACTGCCGCTCCTCCTCACCTTGTCCTCGGGAGTCACCGGGTACACCACCGTTCACGCTGGCTCAGCCCGTCAAGCACTCACACGACTTCGTTTTGTGGCCCAATTGTCAGAGTCGGCGCGTGACCTTCCCCTCGCAGCGTTGAACTCACTGGTCAGCGAATCAATTGATCTCGTAGTTCACAGCGAGCGCGGACCTAACGGTCCAAGAGTTACCGAAATCATTGCGGTAGAGGACCTCGCTGGTGGCCCCGAATCAATCCAGTTCACCACCACAGAGATCTTCACCCGATCCACACCAGATGGTGCCCTCGAATGGACCGGGCTGCTTCCGATTCGTCTGGGAGATCGGCTCGCCCGCAGAGGAATCGACGCTCGCAGCGAACTCACTTCCAGAACTAGGCGACTCACATGATTGGGTTCTTGTTCGCTGGTTTAGCAGCGCTCGGGGTGCATCTACTCGTAGGACCCCCGGTAACGATGACCTCACGCCGGCGGGTTGCTCGGCGACCGTTTCGGTCCACCCTGCTGTCGGCAGTTCCCAACATCGTCGCTGGCTTACTTGCCGCCGGCGTCATCTCCGCCATCTTTGGACCGAGCCCCGCAGCAGCCATTGGCGGCCTCGCTGGAGCATGGGTTCCTCAAGCAGTCCGATCTCGCAGCGCTGAGCGGCGACGCCTCATTGGACAGGCCGCATGGCCCCGGATGATCGAGGAACTAAGGATCTTGACCGGGACCGTTGGTAGATCTATCCCGCAGGCCCTACTTGAAGTTGGTCAGCGCTCACCCGACGAACTTCGACCAGCGTTTGCTGCAGCTCAGCGTGAGTGGTCGCTTACGGCCGACTTCAACAGCACGGTCAAGATTCTCACCGACGAACTTGCTGAACCAACGGCAGACGCCACTTGCGAAACGTTGCTGGTCGCCCATGAGGTAGGCGGCGATCTTGATCGCCGCCTCGCCGACCTAGCAGCAGATCGACGGCGAGACCTCACTGAGCGACAGGCAGCCAATTCAGCGATGGCTGGCGCCAGACTCGCTCGAGCTTTCGTCATCATCGTTCCGCTCGGAATGGCATTCGCTGGACTCGGTGTCGGCAACGGAAGAGACGCATACCAAACCCCAAACGGCCGACTACTCGTCGCTGTTGCAGCTGGAATGGTGGCGGTTTGCTGGTGGTGGGCGGGAACCCTGATGAAGGTGCCTGCCGAACGACGGGTACTCACGCCGTGACCGCAGCACTTGTAATTCTGTTTGTCGTTGCATGGGCTGGCATGGCCATGGCGATGGAAACAATCCCGTGGTTCCGAACCCAGAGTCTTCATCGGCGACTTGCTCCCTACCGCCCCGACGTCACTGGGCTTGGGCTGCCTCAGTCGCACTTTTTGGAGTCGCTGTTCGATCGATTCGCTGACCAGGCAGCAGGCGCCCTCGGCGCACGCAAGGGACTTGGTCGTCGACTATTGAGAGCGGGTTTGTCCACTGACCCATCCACCTACCGGAGTCAACGATTCACTGCCTCGCTGCTCGCGACGTTGAGTTCAGCAGCAATTTCGCTTGCGCTCACACCCGGCTGGGTCATTGGCATCGCATCCACTCTCTCCGCTGGGCTAGCGATCGTTGTCTGCGATGAAGCCCGCCTCGTTTTTCTGGCAAACGGTCGAGCGCAACGAGTTAACGGGGAACTGCCCATCGTTGCGGAGCAACTTGGCATGCTCCTCTCCGCAGGGTTTTCATTGCCGGCGGCTCTGCAGCGCCTGTCGAAGCGAGGCAACGGCATAGTCGCTGAGGGTCTTGGCGAAGTTGTTCGTCGGATACGTCAGGGTGAATCCGAACTCAGTGCGCTGAGCGAGTGGGCAGATCTGAGTGACGTTGAAGGTGCTCGTCGGCTTGTTCGGGTTCTGACCTTGCACCGCCAAGCCGGTGACCTCGGGCTCCTGATCTCCGATGAAGCGCGATCGATTCGGGACGAGCATCACCGGACCTTGCTCGAGTCCATCTCGCGAAGAGGCCAACTCGTTTGGATTCCCGTCACCGTCGCAACCCTCGTGCCCGGGCTCGTGGTCCTAGCGGTCCCATTTGCCAGCGCAGTCGGACAGATCACCGGCACCTAGCCAGCACTCCGTCCGCTTCCCCTTCCCCCCCATTCAGTCCCAACCACACACCAAAAAATGGAGAGCAATATGAAACAGCACCCAAACACCAACATCGATCTTGTCTCAGAAACCATTCAGAGCGGGCCACGATCAGCAGCGGCTCGACCAACTCGTCGAAATGAGCGGGGCGAAGGCGTTATTAGCACTGCCATCGCAGTGCTGATCGTTGCATTCCTTGGCATTGCCTTGTGGCAAGGGTTTGACGGAATGGTTACCAGCGCGACCACGAAAACTCGCGCCCAGGTGGAGCAGATCGGACGATGAGTTCCCAGCAGGCGATGACCGAACGCGGCACCGGCCTACTCGGCACAGCGTTCGGCGTCGCCATGCTGATTGCGTTTGTTGGATTCGCATCAAACGTCGGCCTTGGTCTCTGGTTCAGAACTTCAGTCGATGCCATCGCTTCAGACGCCGCAAGGGAGCTCGCTGCAAGCCCCTCGGGGCGAAACTCATCAGCCGAACGACCACGGGTACTCCTTCGGGCCAAGCAGCAACTCGGCGCTTACGGAAAATCAGTGAGATTCACCGTCAGGGAAACAACTGACGCGGTTGCGCTGCGTGTTCAATCCCCAGGTATTGGACTTCTTCCACGAGTTATCCGAGGTGGAGCCATTGTCGGTTCGCTTGATCGATGGATCATCGTTCGAAGAGAAAACAAGTGACCGAACGCCACCGCAGCGAATCCGGTGTGATCGGCGGAGCCGAGTCACTGGCCTTTGGGGTTCTGATACTTGTTGTCGGTGCGCTCTTGATCGTTCAGAGCTGGGCAGTCATCGAAACAAAGACCGCGCTTGACGACGCAGGGCGAGAATTCCTGCGCACCTATACCGAGCAACCAGACCCTGTCACGGCTACCGCCAAAGCCACCCGAGCTGCACGGTCGTTGTTGGTCCAACGAGGCACCCCCTTACGCGGCTTGCGGCTTATTCCGCCGGACGCCACCCGCTTTGGTCCGTGCGCAATTGCTCGTGTCCAGATTTCGGCAACTGTGCCAGCGCTGCGACTCCCGTTTGGCCTGCGGTTCGGCGCAGTCACCGCCGGTTCAACAACAGAGGAACTCATCGACTCACACCGGGAGGTGACCATTGGACCCCGATACAACCCCGCAACAACGCCATGCGCCTGAGCGCGCAACGGCGTTGATGATGCTCCCGGCATGTCTCCTTGCGGTGCTGTGCCTCGGCGCGATAACGATTGACGGCGCAGTGGCCCATGCCGCTCAACGGCGACTCTCCATCATTTGCGCTGCGGCAGCTGATGACGCTGCTGGAATGCTCGACAGTCACTCAATCCAGACGAGTGGGACGGTTCGCCTCGATCCTGCTGGAGCAATTCGGGTGGCCCGAGGCCGCCTAAATCAGCGTCAGCTCCCGGGCCGCCTTCTGGGTCCCGCCCGAATCACCGCGAACCAAGCAGCGGGAACGGTCGACATCGAGCTCACGGTGCGAGTGGAGCGATTCGTCTTTCGACAACTCCCTGGGGGCCTCAATCACCTCGACCTGCATGTTCATACTCGCGGGCGGATCCGAAAATGACTGCTTTGCGACGTCGGCTACATCCTCTCGATGAAGTCACGCTTGTTCCACCTGAGGAAATCGACTTCTGCCCCACTGCACCGCTTGCGGTGGCTCGCTTGGTGACCGACGACGGCCCCGTGGTCATAAAACGCCGAACGGGTCACGATGGTGAGCGGCTCGAGTTGGAAGTCGAGATCCTGCGCACTCTTCCTGATTCGATTACGAACTCCGCCACTGTCCGCCTTGTGAAGTCGAACGTCGTCGACGACACAGTTGAAGTCACGTATGCCGATGCTGGCGCCAGCACATTGGGCGATGCCAGCGAGATGCCTCACCATCGCGTGCTCAAGGCGCTGACCTCGGCCTGTCAGGCGCTAGATGCGCTGCATCGTCATGGTTGGAGCCATGGGAATCTGGTCCCCGAGCATGTGGTCGTCGGCGGGCGAGGGTCAGCGCGACTTTGTTCGCTCGCTGCTGCACGCCCGCTCATCGCTCAACCCGATGGACTCAACACCGACCTCGCCGCCATGAGAGCAATCATCTTCGATGTCGGAACTCTCCTCGCTGACCGCAACGACAAACACACGGGGCGGTTGTCAAAAGCCTTACGAGTGGTATCCCAATCAACTGCCACAAGCGCTGCGGAATTGGGCGAGTCGGTGTCCGCTTGTGCGCAACAAGGCAATCGGACACATAAATTCGGCAATTCAGGAGTGATCGCCATCGCAGCGGTGCTCGCGGTTGGAATCAGCATTGCTGGGCGTTCCGTTCTCCGGAACTCAGGACAGAATTTTCCCCGCAACCCGGCAGATGCGGTGGCCCTGACATCTCGCTCCGCTCCGCCGACTATCAGCATTGACGGCCGCAAGATTCGCGTGGGTCAAGCGGGTGACATCGCGGCTATCGCCGATCTCAGTTGCACGGGCCGGCCTGGACTCGTCCTATTGCGCCCGAAGAGCGGTGAGATATTTATCGCCTCGAAACTCCCCAGACGGGACGCGCCCATCAGGTTGAGCATCGCAGGCCGCCATCCCGGAGCCCACCAGATTGTGGTGGGACCAGCGACTCGGCCCTCACTCTGCCAAAGGGTGACAGTTCGCATCTCCGGTCAACCAGATTTGATCATCTCTGGTCCGGCCGGAAACTCAGCCCCCCAACGAATCGCGACTTCCCCCACCGCACCACCACCGGACTCACCGTTGGCAGTCATCTCCAAGGAGCCCCGACCATGAACCAACCATCGCACGGCACGCCGTCACCTTCTCTCACACGCTGGAGGGCATTCACCAGGCTCGTTAGTTGGGCGGTGACCTGCTTCGTTGCGGTTCGAGCATTGCTCGCATTTCAGCCAGCGACGCCGCACCCTTCATGGGGTTCAGGGACAGAAAGTTGGCAGTCATGGGCAACTTCCCAAGCACCGCTTGATGTGGTGCTCACCTCGACTCGCGCTGTTGCGTTGATTCTCTTGGCCGTGGCGATGATCGGGACGTGTGGACTCGCACTCGTGATGGTCTGGGCTAGTCGCAGCGGCCGAGATATCTCTCGGCTGCGCCGACTTCCTCCGGTACTTGGAATTGTCGTTGCAGTCCTTGCGACTCTGACGAGTCCCGCAGCGGCGAGCGCCGATGGCGGCGCTCAGCCCGGAGTCGCTGTCTCTGAGCGACCGTTAGCGGAACTGGTTGAGGAATCAACATCGACGAGCTATTCGAATGAGGCGAGCACCTCCGCCCCCCGAGCGACCTCATCTTCCGGCTCAGCGAATTCACGCGGCGGGAACGAGGGCAGAACCGAAGCAACGGCTCGCCAACGGGCTTCGGCAAGAGCGCCTCGATCAGATTCCGGGACGGGGGCGCGATCAGGAGGCGCCACAACTACAACCGAATCCTCCACCGCCCAACAAAGCACTGCACCCCAACGCAGATCCACACCACGAGGTTCTACCGATCGCCCTTCTAACCCACGGAGCGCTAACCGACCCAGCGCTATCCAACGCAGAATCACTCAACCCAGCCCTACTCAACCCAGAGCTGCGCAACCCAGCACTACCCAACCCAGTGGTTTGCCGGCATCAAGGGCGCTATCGGATTCGACCCCGAGTGCAGAAGCGAACTCTGATGGCGAATCGGCTGGAGCAATTCGTTTGGGTCAACCCGTGCCGAATCCTTCAACACCGGGCTCCGCTACCTACACAGTCCGCTCAGGCGACAACCTTTGGAGCATCGCTCACGACATTGAGGCAGCTCGCCTCAATCGCAATCCATCGACTACCGAAACAACGGAGACCTGGTTTCAACTCATTGAGGCGAACAGATCACGTCTGGTGAATCCAAAGGATCCCGGTCTGATTTATCCGGGCCAGATTCTCGTACTTCCTGGCTAACCCAACATCGCGACGCACAGGTCACGTATCAGCGGCCCACCACTACCAACGATCCCTTAGGAACGGTCTGAAACACGAACTTGGCGTTGGTATCTGCCATACGGATACAGCCGTGGGACACGGGGCGACGGCCAAGTGGCGTGCTCAAAGGGCGACCGTTTTTGCGAGGAATGCCGTGGAACCCGATTCCGCCATTGAACCTGGTCATATAGGCCATGGTCACGCTCGGGTTGCCGTTGGCCGAGGTTGCTCGGGACTTTGAACTCACGCGGAATCTTCCAGAAGGGGTTTGCCCACGTGCCCCGCTAGAAATAGGAATATCCCGAACAATCCGGCCACCGAATGTCACATAGGCGTGCTGACGGCTGAGCGATACGAGGACGACCCACTTAGGTGCCGGCCGAGGAACCGTCGGTCGAGGTCGCGGAATCGTTGGGCGCGGCCTCGGAACGGTTGTGGTGGGCCTCGGAGCGGTTGTGGTCGGCCGCAACGTCGTCGATGTTGATCCGGGGATGGATGTCGTCGGCGTTGTGGTAGCAGGGGTGGTCGTGGGAGTGACAGCGCTTGCTACACCGCCGAACACGACTGAGCCGGCTACCGCCAAGGCCACAACTGCTGCAAATACGCCAGGCGTGCGGCCGAGTTGTCTACGAGGTGTTGAACTCATGTTTTCAGAGTATTGCCTTAGAAGTAGTTCCAACCGATTTTTGAGGATGAGGAAATAGATTCCGAGGAGTCCCACCAGCCATGGACTGCACAACAGCTTTGGGTCGGGCGACTCCAGAGATTCCCTGAGCTGCTGATTCCTTAAGCCGTGCGAAGCCCCAGTTGAAGGAGTCGCTCATCAGCGGCTTCCTCACCCACTCCAAGGATGCAGGCGATCGCTCTCATGTCATCTCTGCGAATGGTGAGCACACGACCGTTGAAATCCTGACGCTGGACCTGAATCATGCGGAGATACCGGGACAGCATCGTGGCTTCAGCGCCGCTCAGCGACTCAAGTCGAGCGAGGTCAATGCGAGCGGTGCCGTCAGCATCCCGTCGAGAGGTCGCATCGGCGTCTGCCACCTGGTCTTCGCCAGGAAGCAACTGGTCCACCGGTACTCGGTAGAACTGCGCAAGTCGTTGCAGACGAGGAACAGAAATCGCCCGCTCGCCTCGCTCGTAGGCACCCAGCACGGAGGCCTTGAACTCAAGCGCTGATTGCGACTCAACTTCCTGAAGCGACAACTTTTTCTGGCGTCGAATTGAGCGGAGTCGTTCGCCGACGATTGCCCCGTAGGCGCTTTCAACCTCCGCCTCGGTCAAGTCATCTTGAACCGTCAAATCAGCTGACACGGCTGTTTCCTCGCTAGCGGTCATTGCTTCAGACACCTGTCATATTCCTCTCCCAAGTCCAGTCCAATGAAGATTCAGTTTGGTCACACCATCGGTGTTGCCACGCCTACCAACCATCACTGTGAGTCACCAATTAGTGAAAACCCATGGGCTGAATGACCTAATTGACTACCTAGGGTGATCATGACGCAGATAATGGTTAAAAATCAACACGCAGAGCGCACATAAGGACACCGGCAGCGATTGCGGCAGTTTCGGCTCGCAACACATGGTTTCCAACGGAGACCTCAGCGATCCCTGCTTCGGAGGCTTCGCTGAGCTCTTTTGAATCCCAGCCACCTTCGGGGCCAATCAGCACCGTCACATCCTCGGGCCCAAGTGCACGGCCGCCGGGCTCAGCAACCACAACACCAACTTTGGTGTCAGCCCACATTTGGGTGGTTGCCACCACCGAATCCTCGGAACCGGCAATTCCAAGTTCCGGGAGCCACAATCGCCGCGACTGACAACACGCCTCGCGAGCGACTCGCCTCAAGCGATTGAATTGCTTTGCGGATCGCTCAGCGTCCCAACGAACCACTGAGCGAGCAGCTTGCAGCGGCACTATGCGATCAATTCCGATCTCAGAGAGTTTTTGCACGACGAGCTCCGGCCGGTCGCCCTTCACCGGCGCAAAGGCAACAGTGAGTTCGGGACCTCTTCGCGCATGGAACTCGATCTCCCCAGTTGGCTCCAGTGTGGCCTCACCGGTGTACGAGG
>Ga0164294_10003816_pt1 | contig 13336 bp, 16 predicted proteins | sample GEODES005metaG_FD_111479 | JGI IMG/M metagenome (GOLD analysis project Ga0164294, IMG submission 111479) | Oligotrophic lake water microbial communities from Sparkling Lake, Wisconsin, USA - GEODES005 metaG | ecosystem: Environmental > Aquatic > Freshwater > Lake | place: USA: Sparkling Lake... | reverse complement strand
CTGTTCGCGCCCTTCGATTTCGATTTCGTAGTCGAGCAGTTTTTGTCCGTCGACGATGGCCAGGCGGCGCTCTTCAGCTTGCGTGGCGTTGATCAGCATCCGTTTCATGATGCGTTCCTTTTCTTGCTAACAACACAGGTCCATGGCGGACCAACGATGCCGTGGGCCAATGCAAGAAAAAAAGAAAGGGAATGCCGCGTGGAACGCGCACGAACACCGGTTTAGTGGTGTCTGCGGGTCGAAGGCGGGGGGTGGATGCGGGCGAGTTGAAGGCGAACGGGCATGACCAACAGGGCCATGGGGTTCATTGGCGAACGGGTCAGGGGCTGGACAACGCGAACCGTTTCAACCGGCGCAAGCCAGGGAAAGCAGAGTTTCAGCAGAACCAACACGACGTTCATGTATCGACAATCTCACTTTGAATCCGTTGCAGGTTTGAATTCAAACCTGCAACTGGTGTATTCCGTTTCTGGGTTTTTCCAAGGCATCGGCTTGCGTGGACGCAGTGCAGACCGCAATTGGGCGGTAAGGCTTGCGGCGGCCACTTTCGGCATCGACCTCTCAGTGCTGGCGGGACATGCTCTAATCTCTTATTCAAATCAAGCACTTACAACCTGACACTGGTGAAGATCATTATAGACACAGAAGCCACCCCATCCGCAGCCGCGGTCAAAACCTTAACGGTGGACGAGGAATCCGCCGGTCAGCGCTTGGACAATTTTTTGCTGCGCCATTTAAAGGGTGTGCCGAAAACCCATGTCTACCGCATCATCCGAACCGGTGAAGTGCGTATTAACAAAGGCCGCGCCAGCGCGGACACCCGGGTGCAAAACGGCGATTTGGTGCGCATGCCACCGGTACGGGTGGCCACCCCGTCACCGGATGCCCCTGACGCCCCCGGCCGTGAATTCCCTGTTTTGTTTGAAGACGAACACATGCTGGCCATCGACAAACCGGCTGGTGTGGCCGTGCATGGCGGCAGCGGCGTGAGTTTTGGCGTCATTGAGCAACTGCGCCAAGCCCGCCCGGGTGCGCGCATGCTGGAGTTGGTGCACCGTTTGGACCGCGAAACCTCGGGCGTGTTGCTGGTGGCCAAAAAACGCAGTGCCCTGACCCGTTTGCAAGACCAGTTCCGTGATCGTGAAACCGGCAAGACCTATTTGGCATTGGTCAAAGGCCAGTGGCCAACCAATAAAAAAGTGATTGACCTGCCGCTGCAGCGCTATTTGTTGCCCAGCGGCGTGGGCGAGGGCGAGCGCCGGGTCCGCATCGCCCACAAAGACGACGCCAATGCCCAACGCGCCATCACCTTGGTGCGGGTGGCGCGTTTGGTCGGCGACTACAGCCTGCTCGAAGTGACCATCAAAACCGGGCGTACCCACCAAATTCGGGTGCATTTGGCCAGTCAAGGCTATCCCATTGTGGGCGACGACAAGTACGGCGACTTCGACTTGAACAAGCGCCTGGCTGCACAGGGTTTGAAGCGCATGTTCCTGCACGCTTGGCGGTTACAGTTTGCGCATCCGCAATTGGGCAAACCGCAAACCCTGCAAGCCGATTTACCCCCTGAACTTCAACAATTCATCGACCATGTCCAGCCCCCACCCCCGTCAGTTTGAGCTCATTGCGTTTGATTGGGACGGCACACTTTACGACTCCACGCAAATCATCGTGCGCTGCATCCAAGCGGCGGTGACCGATGTGGGTGGCGTCAAACCCACGGACGAACAGGCCGGTTATGTGATTGGCATGGCGCTCATGCCGGCGCTGGCGCATGCCGCGCCCGATGTGCCCAAAGAAAAATACCCCTTGCTGGGTGAGCGTTATCGCCACCATTACGCCAAGCACCACAACGATTTGTCTTTGTTTGAAGGCATCTTGCCGCTGTTGCAAGCGCTGCGCGAACGCCAACATCTTGTGACGGTGGCCACCGGCAAAAGTCGCAAAGGCTTGGATGACGCTTTGCACCAGGTGGCTTTGCGCGGCATGTTTGATGGCTCCCGCACGGCTGACGAAACCGCGGGCAAGCCCGACCCGCGCATGCTGCACGAACTGATGGCCGAGTTTGGCGTCCCTCCCGAACGCACCCTGATGATTGGCGACACCAGCCACGATTTGCAAATGGCACAAAACGCCGGTTGCCCAAGTTTGGCGGTGAGTTATGGCGCGCATGGCGCCGATGGTTTAGAGCGTTTCGGCCCCCTTGCCGTGGTTCACTCTGTGCCCGAATTGCACGCCTGGTTAATCAAGCATGGCTGACACTTTGGTGCCCCTGTGCCAAAGCAATGAACTGCTCGACAGCGGCTTGGCGGTGCCCTTTGACGTGGTCTATGCAGGACAAACCTGCCGTGCATTTGCAGTGCGATTCGAAGGTCAGGTGCAGGCTTATCTGAACCGCTGCACCCATGTCGCCATGGAAATGGATTACCAACCCGATCGTTTTTTTGACACCGAGGGCCGTTGGCTCTTGTGCGCGACGCACGGCGCCACTTACGCCCCCGATACCGGCGAATGCGTGGGCGGCCCTTGCCGCGGCGGTCTGGTCAAAATCACCCTCAGTGAGCATGAGGGTGTGGTGCACTGGCATACTGCCTACAACCTCAAGCCTTTGGACTTTTAAAAAATGAACGATGACCTGTCCACCTCTGTCCCCAGCCCAGACAAAGCCACCTCTTGGGAGCGAGAAACACTAGAGCGATTGGTCATGGCGCAGCTCGACGAACAGCGGGCGGCACGGCGCTGGCGCATCGGGTTTCGCTTATTTTGGACATTGCTGGTGCTGGCGGCACTGTGGTTTTCATTCCATCAAAACAAAGCCAATACCTCCCACAACCCGTCTTCGCACACCGCCTTGATTTCAATCCAAGGTGAAATTGATGCGGATGCCAATGCCAACGCCGAATGGGTCATGGACTCACTGCGTCAAGCTTTTGAGGACGAAGGGGCCAAAGCCATTGTGTTGCTGATCAATTCACCCGGCGGCAGCCCGGTGCAAGCCGGCATGATCAACGATGAAATTCGGCGTCTGAAGGCACTGCATCAAAAACCGGTCTACGCGGTGGTCGAAGAAACCTGTGCATCCGCGGCCTACTACATTGCTGTCGGCGCCGACCAAATTTTTGTTGATAAGGCCAGTATTGTTGGCAGTATTGGGGTGTTGATGGACGGCTTTGGCTTCACCGGCTTGATGGACAAAGTGGGGGTTGAGCGCCGCTTGTTGACCGCTGGTGAGAACAAAGGCTTTCTCGACCCGTTCAGCAGCCAGACCAAACCCCAACGCGCGCACGCCCAGCAATTGCTCGATCAAATTCACCAGCAGTTCATCAAAGTGGTGCGCGATGGCCGAGGGGACCGCTTGAAAGAAACGCCCGATATTTTCTCTGGCTTGTTTTGGAGCGGTGCGCAGGCCGTTGAGTTGGGGTTGGCCGACAGTTTCGGCACCTTGGACAGCGTGGCGCGGGACGTGGTGAAAGCCGAAGACATCGTGGACTACACCCGTCAAGACAATGTTGCTGAACGCTTGGCCAAGCGTTTTGGTGCGGCCATGGGGGAAGCCATGGTGAAAACGTCCCTCAGCCTGATGCCGCGCATCCGCTAGCACGCTGTTGCAAGGTTCTCGATCCCTGCGTCGCGGCGCCGTTGTCGACTTCAGGGGCCGAACGCAAATACCACCGGCGTGGTTTTGTCGGGTATCTCGGCAACGCGCTTCCAATCGGCCACGCTGTGGCTTTGAATCCGCATCTCGGGCAGCGTTAAATGGCTGCATAGCGCCAAGCGGGTGGTGCTGTGCAAGTTGCCCAACAAAGCCGACAACAGGGCTGCATTGCGATACGGCGTTTCGATAAAAATTTGGGTTTCGCCAGTTTTCAATGCGTGTTTTTCCAAGGCTTTGATGCGGGTGTCCCGCTCGGCGCTGTCTTGTGGCAAGTACCCCCCAAAAGCAAATTGCTGGCCATTCAAGCCACTCGCCGCCAAGGCCAATAACAAGGCACTGGGGCCGACCAAGGGAATGACCGTCAGGCCCATGTCGTGGGCGGCGCGGACCACGGATGAACCGGGGTCGGCCACGGCGGGCATGCCAGCCTCACTCAGCAAGCCGATGTCGTGGCCTTGCAATGCTGCTTGCAGCAAGGGTCGCCTGTCGCCAGCGGCTTTCAGGTCCCCTTTTTTATGCAGCAGACGCGGCAACTCGGTGATGGTTTGGGCTTGCAGCGGCGTGTTCAGTGCTTGTTCAAGGTCGATGCGTTTCAAAAAGGCCCGGGTGGATTTGGCGTTTTCACAAATCCAGTGGTCGATTTGCGCGGCGACCCGCAGCGTGCCCAGCGGCAGCACCTGGTTCAACGGCACCTGGGTGGCGCAAAGGAAATCCAAGGGGGTGGGCATCAAAAACAAGCGACCCAGAGGCGATGCAGTCATGGTTTAGTTGAGTAAGGGCAGGCCGGCAGCGCGCAGCAAGCGACAGGTGTGGATCAGCGGCAGCCCAACCAAGGCGCTCGGATCTTGGTTATCGATGCTGTCTAGCAAAGCGATGCCCAATCCCTCACTTTTGGCACTGCCGGCACAGTCATAGGGTTGCTCAGCGCGCAAATAGGTTTCGATGGCGGCGTCACTGAGTTGGCGAAACTGCACTTTCACTTGCGCCAAGGCCTGCTCGGCAAAGCCACTGTCGATGCAAACCACCGCCACGGCGGTTTGAAACACAACGGTGTGGCCGCGCATGCGCTGAAGTTGCGCCACCGCGCGTTCGTGGTCGCCGGGTTTGCCCAGTGGTTCACCATCCAAATCGGCCACCTGATCCGCGCCAATCACCACCGCCTGCGGATGAAGTCGGGCCACAGCCAAGGCCTTTTCCATGGCCAAGCGCTGGGCCAGGGCCATGGGTTGTTCTGCGAAGTGGGGCGTTTCATCCACTTCAGGGCGCACCACCTCAAACGGCAAGCGCAAACGCGCCAGCAATTCGCGTCGATAAGGCGAAGTGGAGCCCAGAATCAGGCGGCGAGGCAGGGGTTCGAGGGTCATGCCCCATTCTCTTACACTGACTTCCATGAAAACCGACTGGCAACCCCGCGTTTTAGACCTGCACCGCTTCACGCAACTAGAGGGGGTCTGGCAAGACGCCACGCCTTTGTCCACCTTGTCGCGTGTTCTGGAAGCTTGCTGGGACCAACCCGACTTGGGCCAGCGCACCTGCAAGTGGACCTTGAAAGGCGAGTTGCTCACCTTGGCGGGCACGGCGCAAGCCTGGTTGCACCTGACAGCGGAAGTCACGCTCAGCCAGCAATGCCAGCGCTGCTTGGAGCCCATGGACATTCCTGTGCAGGTGGACCGCTGGTTCCGTTTGGTGGCCGATGAGGCCACCGCCTTGGCCGAGGATGACGCGGCCGAGGAAGATTTGCTGGCCATGGACCACGAATTCAATGCCTATTCATTACTGGAAGACGATGTGCTGCTGGCCATGCCACTGGTGCCGCGTCACGACGCTTGCCATGCCCCCTTGAGCGCCGCCCTGGAAGACGACTTGCCCCATCCGTTTGCCGCTTTGGCTGCGCTCAAAGCGCCCAAGCAGTGAAAAGCCGCAAAGCCGTTATAATCTTCGATTCTTTGCCAGGCCAAGCCCGGGCATCCCATTTGAACCACCGATATTCAGGAGCCTGTCATGGCTGTCCAACAAAACAAAAAATCGCCCTCCAAACGGGGCATGCACCGTTCACACAACGCACTCAATGTGCCTGGTTTAGCGGTTGAGCCCACCACCGGTGAAGTGCATTTGCGTCATCACATCAGCCCCACTGGTTTCTACCGTGGCCGCAAGGTGCTGAAAACCAAATCCGAAGCCTGATTGAGGCTCGCCATCGAGGCCCGTCGCAGCTTGTCTGGCGCGGGCCTTTTGCTTGATGGCTATCCCAAAGTGAGCAACCAACAGGCGTGTCTACCATGGTGACCTTGGCAGTGGACTGCATGGGTGGTGACCATGGGCCACGCGTCACACTGGCGGCTTGCGGTCAATTCTTAGACCAGCACCCCCGCGCACAGGTGTTGTTGGTGGGTTTACCCGAGGCGCTCGCTTCTTTTTCACATCCCCGCGCCCGCGTCGTGCCTGCCTCTGAGGTCGTTGAAATGGACGATCCAGTCGAACTGGCTTTGCGCCGCAAAAAAGACTCGTCCATGCGTTTGGCGATTGAGCAGGTTCGTGACGGCCATGCCCAAGTGGCTGTATCTGCTGGTAACACGGGTGCTTTGATGGCGATCTCCCGTTATATTTTGAAAACCATGGATGGTATTGACCGCCCAGCGATTGCTGGTGCCATGCCCAATGTCAAAGGTGGTGGCACCACCATGCTGGATTTGGGTGCCAATGTGGACTCCACACCTGCGCATCTTTTGCAATTTGCCCTGATGGGTTCTGCCTTGGTTTCGGTGCTCAGTGGCATTGACAAGCCTTCTGTTGGTCTGCTCAACATCGGCGAAGAAGCCATTAAAGGTGGCGAAAATATCAAAAAAACATCGGAATTGTTGCGATCTGCCGCCAATTCCGGCGATTTGAATTTCTATGGCAACGTCGAAGGCAATGATATTTTCAAGGGCACCACAGATATTGTGATCTGCGATGGATTTGTGGGCAATGTGGCCCTGAAAGCCAGTGAAGGCTTGGCGACGATGATCACCCACTTCCTTAAAAAGAGCTTTTCTCGCAATATCTTTACGAAAATTGCTGGCATCATTGCCTATCCTGCGCTAACAGGCTTTAAAAACTTGGTTGACCATCGGCGCCACAATGGCGCGGCGCTGCTGGGCTTGCGCGGTTTGGTCTTCAAGAGTCATGGTTCGGCAGACGAGGTGGCGTTTTTGACCGCTTTGAGCCGCGCGTATGATGCAGCCGATCACGATTTATTAGGCCGTGTGCAGTCGCAACTCACCCATGCCGCGCCGTTGTTGGCGGCATCCATGGCGGCGCAGGCTTCTTCTTCAAACCCATGACCCTGTATTCCCGTATCGTTGGCACCGGCAGCCACCTGCCAACCCGCCGTTTGAGCAATGCCGATCTGGTGGCCGACTTGGCCCGCCATGGCGTGGAGACGTCAGACGACTGGATCGTCGAACGCACGGGCATTCGGGGGCGCCACTTCGCCGATGAAGGGGTGTTCAGCAGCGATTTGGCCTTCGAAGCCTGCAAAAACGCCTTGCAAGCGGCCGGCTTTGGCCCTCAAGACATTGATTTGGTGATCGTCGCCACCTCGACACCCGATATGATTTTTCCGTCCACGGCCTGCATCTTGCAGCACAAACTGGCGCAACTCAGCCCACAAGCAGCTGGGATTGCCGGTGCACCGGCCTTGGATGTGCAGGCGGTTTGCGCCGGTTTCATTTATGCGCTGAGCGTGGCCGACGCCATGATTCGGGGCGGTAATGCCCGTCGCGCCTTGGTGGTTGGTGCCGAAGTGTTCTCCCGACTGTTGGATTTTCAAGACCGCACAACCTGCGTCTTGTTTGGTGATGGCGCTGGGGCTGTCGTACTCGAAGCTTCTGAGCAACCCGGCATCTTGGCCACCGACATCCACGCCGACGGCAAGCATGTCGGCCTGCTGTGCGTCCCCGGTCACGTGCATGGGGGTCAGGTGATGGGTGACCCGGTGCTGAAAATGGATGGCCAAGGCGTGTTCAAACTGGCGGTGGGCGTGCTGGAAGAAACCGCCCGCACGGTGCTGAACAAAGCGGGATTGAAAGACACCGACCTGGATTGGTTGGTGCCGCACCAGGCCAACATCCGCATCATCCAAAGCACGGCTAAAAAACTCAAACTTCCCATGGAAAAAGTGATTTTGACTGTGGCCGACCATGGCAACACGTCGGCCGCCTCGATTCCATTGGCCTTGGACGTCGGTGTCCGATCCGGTCGGGTCAAGCCCGGTCAATTGCTCATGCTCGAAGGCGTTGGCGGCGGTTTTGCCTGGGGCTCTATTTTGTTGCGCTATTGATATGACGACATTTGCATTTGTGTTTTCTGGACAAGGCTCACAGTCGGTGGGCATGCTGGACGCCTGGAACGACCATCCGGTGGTCGAAGCCATTTTGGAAGAGGGCAGTGAAGCCTTGGGTCAAGACCTGGGCCGGCTGATCCATGAAGGCCCGAAAGAAGCCTTGTCACTCACCACCAACACCCAACCGGTGATGCTGGTGGCGGCCATCGCGGCTTACCGTGTGTGGCAAGCCGAAGGGGGCGCTACACCGCATGTCGTGGCTGGTCATTCTTTGGGCGAGTATTCCGCGCTGGTGGCCAGCGGTGCCTTGCGCTTGGCCGATGCCTTGCCATTGGTGCGCTTTCGCGCGCAAGCCATGCAAGATGCGGTGGCCGTGGGCTCAGGTGCCATGGCCGCGGTTCTGGGCATGGACGCGGCGCAGGTGGTGCAGATTTGCCTCGACGTGCAAAATGGCTTTTCCCCTGACAGCGGCGAGGTTGTGCAAGCCGCTAATTTCAACGACCCCGGACAAACCGTCATCTCGGGCAGCTTGGCCGCCGTCAATCTGGCCTGCGAACAACTCAAAGCAGCGGGGGCCAAACGCACCTTGCTGCTGCCGGTGTCCGCGCCGTTCCACTGTGCGCTCATGAGGCCTGCTGCCGAGCGTTTGCGCGCCCAATTGGCGGGTGTCCGGTTGGAGGGCCCGCGCATCCCGCTGGTCAACAACATTGATGTGGCCCAAGAAACCGACCCGGAACGCATCCGCGACGCCCTGTTTCGCCAGGCGTTTGGCCCGGTGCGCTGGGTGGAAACCATGCAACGCATGCAGCAATTGGGCGTGCACCACGTGGTCGAGTGCGGCCCGGGCAAGGTGTTGACCGGCATGGTCAAGCGCATCGCGCCCGAATTGCATGCCAATGCCTTGTTCGATCCTGCCACCTTGGCCGAGACCCTGGCCCTGTTTCCCGCTTCCAACTAAATCATGAGCAACTCAGACAACCCCCCTCAAGTGGCTTTGGTCACGGGCGCCTCCCGCGGCATTGGTGCGGCCATTGCCTTGCAATTGGCCCAAGCCGGTTTCAAGGTTTTTGGTACCGCCACCAGTGCAGAAGGTGCCGATCGCATCAGCCAAAACCTGTCGGCCTTCAATGGCAGTCAGGGCTTGGTGTTGCAGGTCAATGACGCCGAGCAACTGCAAACCGTGGTCGATGGCGTCCTGGCGCAAGCAGGTGCACTGCATGTGTTGGTGAACAACGCCGGCATCACCCGCGACATGTTGGCCATGCGCTTGAAGGATGACGACTGGGACGCGGTCATCGACACCAATTTGAAAGCGGTGTTTCGCATGAGCCGCGCTGTGATGAAGCCCATGATGAAGCAGCGCTATGGCCGCATCATCAACATCACCAGTGTGGTGGGCGCGGCTGGTAACCCCGGTCAGGCCAATTACGCCGCCGCTAAAGCGGGCGTCGCCGGCATGACCCGTGCTTTGGCGCGGGAGTTGGGCAGCCGTCAAATCACGGTCAACTGTGTGGCACCCGGCTTCATCGATACCGACATGACCGCCACATTGTCGACCGAGCAGCAGCAAGGTTTGCTGTCACAAATACCCTTGGGACACCTTGGCAAGCCTGAAGATGTGGCCCATGCCGTGGTGTTTTTAGCTGGGCCGCAAGCCAGTTATGTGACCGGTCAAGAAATCCATGTGAACGGTGGCATGTACATGGCCTAATGGTCTTGGTACAAGCCATGAAAAGGCCGATCCGTCCGCACGGCTAAAATTGCGGACTTGTTAACAAAACCCTCTGAGGGAACCATGAGCGATATTGAAGCACGAGTCAAGAAAATCATTGCCGAACAACTCGGCGTTGAAGAGTCCCAAGTTACCTCTGAAAAGGCTTTCGTGGCCGATTTGGGCGCTGACTCTTTGGACACCGTGGAGCTGGTGATGGCCTTGGAAGATGAATTCGGCATCGAAATTCCCGATGAAGATGCCGAAAAAATCACCACCGTGCAAAACGCCATTGACTACGCGTTGAACCACAAAAAAGCTTGATTCCCCGAGTTTTCGCATGAGTCGCCGTCGCGTCGTCGTGACCGGCTTGGGCTGTGTGTCTCCTGTGGGAAACACCGCCCAAGCGTCCTGGGAACAGATTTTGGCCGGTCAGTCCGGCATTGATGTCATCACCCACTTTGATGCGTCGGCCTTCGCCTGCCACTTCGCCGGCGAAGTGAAAAATTTCAATCTCGACCAGTACATCTCGCCCAAAGAAGCCCGCACCATGGACCGCTTTATCCACTTGGGTGTAGCGGCGGGCTTGCAAGCCGTGGCAGACGCCGGTTTGCCCACGGCGCAAGCGTTGGACGACGAAACCGCCTTTCGGATCGGCTGCCTTATTGGCTCTGGCATTGGCGGCTTGCCCTTGATTGAAAACATGCGCGATGAACTCATGGCGCGCGGGCCACGCCGCATTTCACCGTTTTTCGTGCCCGCCAGCATCATCAACATGATTTCTGGCCATGTGTCCATGCGCTGTGGCTTCAAAGGTCCCAATTTGGCTATCGCCACGGCTTGCTCCACCGGCCTGCACAGCATTGGTGAAGCCGGTCGCATCATTGAATATGGCGATGCCGATGTCATGGTGGCCGGCGGTGCCGAAGCCACGGTGTCCCCGCTGGGTCTGGGTGGTTTTGCCGCGATGCGTGCACTCTCTACCCGCAACGATGACCCGAAAACCGCTTCTCGTCCTTGGGACAAAGACCGCGACGGTTTTGTGCTGGGTGAGGGCGCTGGTGTCATGGTGCTCGAAGAATACGAATTCGCCAAAAAACGTGGTGCCCGCATTTATGCCGAATTGATTGGCTATGGTCGCAGTGCCGACGCTGGCCACATGACCGCACCCAATATGGACGGCCCGCGCCGCGCCATGATGAGCGCCTTGAACAATGCAGGTGTCTCGCCCGATCAGGTCCAGTACTTGAACGCCCATGGCACATCCACACCGCTGGGTGACATCAATGAGACCCAGGCCATCAAGGCCGCATTTGGCGACCACGCCAAATCCTTGGTGGTCAGTTCCACCAAATCCATGACCGGCCATTTATTGGGCGGTGCCGGTGGTATCGAAAGTGTGTTCACAGTGCTGGCCATCCATGACCAAAAAGCGCCGCCGACCATCAATCTGCACAATCCGGACCCCGAGTGCGACCTCGACTATTGCGCCAATACCGCCCGCGATATGAAGATTGACATCGCCCTGAAAAACAATTTCGGGTTTGGAGGCACCAACGGTAGTCTGGTGTTCAAACGGATTTAAGCCGGGAATGACCGCCGTTGTGCCGTGGTCACTTGCCCCTTGTCTGCGGTTTGTTCTGGGTTGACGTTACAACCAGTCTGTTCTTTTTTTTGGAGAGTGACAAGATGATTCAGTCTTTAGATCGACGCTACCGGTTGGCTTCGCTGCTGCTGGCTGCATTCATGCTCATGGGCTTGCTGGCAACACCCCGTTTGGTGTTGGCTGCCAGTCCTTCGCCCGCGCGCGCCTTACCTGACTTCACCGATTTGGTCGAGCAAGTCGGCCCGTCGGTGGTCAATATTCGCACCCTGGAAAAACAATCGCCGCAATCTCCCGTGGCAGGCAACCCTGGCAACCCTGGCGACAGTCAAGACGAGGAAATGCAAGAGTTGTTTCGCCGTTTCTTTGGCTTGCCCGTGCCCGGTGCCCCCAACCAAAGACGGCCCAATCGTCCGCAACAACCCGAAGAACAACCACGCGGCGTGGGCTCAGGCTTCATTCTGACCAGCGACGGCTTCATCATGACCAACGCGCACGTGGTCGACGGTGCCGAACAGGTGTTGGTCACACTCACAGACAAACGCGAATTCACCGCCCGCATCGTCGGCACTGACAAGCGCACCGATGTGGCTGTCGTGAAAATTGAAGCCAAGGGTTTGCCCCCGGTCACCTTGGGCGACCCAAACAAGCTCAAAGTCGGCGAATGGGTGATGGCCATCGGCTCCCCTTTTGGCTTGGAAAACACCGTCACGGCTGGCATCGTCAGTGCCAAGGGCCGCGACACCGGCGACTACCTGCCATTCATCCAAACGGATGTGGCCATCAACCCTGGCAACTCAGGCGGTCCCCTGATCAATATGCGGGGTGAAGTGATTGGCATCAACAGCCAGATTTACTCTCGTTCCGGCGGCTTCATGGGCATCTCGTTTGCCATCCCGATCGACGAAGCGGACAACGTGAGCAAACAATTGCGGGCCAGCGGACGTGTGCAACGCGGTCGTTTGGGCGTGGGTATTGGCGAGGTCAGCAAAGAAATCGCCGAATCCTTGGGCCTGAGCAAACCCCAAGGCGCGTTGGTGAACAGCGTGGAAGCCGGTTCCCCTGCTGAAAAGGCCGGCTTGGAGGCGGGTGACGTGATTTTGAAGTTCGATGGGAAAGCCATTGAAAAATCTTCGGACTTGCCGCGCACTGTTGGCGGCACCAAGCCGGGCACCAAAAGCCAGGTCACCGTGTTGCGCCGTGGCGTGACCAAAGACTTCGCCATCACCGTGGGTGAAATTGAGGTGGAAAAAACCGCTGCCGCCAAAGGCGCTGACAAGCCTGCTGCCAAAGAAGCTGGCAAAGAAGCCAGCCAATTGTGGGGTTTGACGGTCAGTGACTTGACGGACGCCATGAAGAAGGAATTGAAGTTGCGCGGTGGTGTGCGTGTGGATGCGGTCACAGAACCTGCATCTCGTGCAGGTATTCGTGAGGGTGATGTCATCATCCAAATCGCCAACACTGAAGTTGCCGACAGCAAGGCCTTTGCCCAGGTCTTGGGGCGCTGGGATAAAACCAAGCCCATCAATGTGCTCCTGCGTCGTGGCGATTGGGCGCAATACGTGCTGATTCGGCCCCGTTGAAAACCAAGGAATTCCAAGGGTTAACCCTTGGAATTTGGACTTGATGGATTCTTCCAACGGCTTTTGAAAATATTTTTGATGTGGGCGCACGCTAACAAGTGAACTAGAATCTACTGTGTTTTGATCTAAAGTCCATGCCTAGCGCAGCGCCTCAGATATATGGATCGTCATTTTGCAGGCTCATGGCGTCAGTTTCGGGCTTGTACATATCCTTCCACAGTTCACCCACAAGTTATCCCTTATCAACCACCCGAAAATTGTGAACAACCTGTGAATAAATATAGTGACTTTGACCTTGAAAGACCTGGTTGCCGCCTCCTTGAGGATGCCTGCCGCCGGCTTTCTGCCTACAATGAAGTCCCAACTATCGCAGTTGCCATAGATTGTTGGTTCCGGGCGCGTCATCACCTGACGCGCCCTTTTTTATGGCTTTCTCCTCTGTAAATTCAAACACTTAACT
>Ga0164294_10003815_pt1 | contig 13336 bp, 12 predicted proteins | sample GEODES005metaG_FD_111479 | JGI IMG/M metagenome (GOLD analysis project Ga0164294, IMG submission 111479) | Oligotrophic lake water microbial communities from Sparkling Lake, Wisconsin, USA - GEODES005 metaG | ecosystem: Environmental > Aquatic > Freshwater > Lake | place: USA: Sparkling Lake... | reverse complement strand
CCACCCGGATACCGCCATGAAGCGGTATGGATACTGGCGGGCCGCATGAAAGCGCCGAGATGTAGTTGCTTATCTGACTTCACGGTGCAGGTTTACTCCGAGCGCTCATGCGCACGCTACTCAAGACGTCTTTATCAGCACGTTGCCAAAACTCGCACAGCACACCTGCTCATGGGAAAGACCAAAAATCACTAAAGATAGTGTGATGCTGATGCGCTCACTGTCGCTCGAGCGGGCGCAAGTCCATGCGCCCCCAAGCTCACAGCAAATATCGAAAAAAAAATCGCACATATGCTGGGCGAAGGGAGCTGCGCGCCAGCGCGACTGAGGTTTACAGCTAAAAAATCAGTTTTTTCGTGTTGGCACGATCAGTGATTAAACCACTCGCCACTCGCGATGGTGAGAGTTTAGATCAGTTGTTGAGGTTTTCATGAACGAGCTTTCTTTCCGCCGGGCGCTATTCGGCACGCTTGGCATCACGGCCTTGGTCTGCCCCGCAGCCTCTGCGGCCACCCCGCCCGCCCCCGAAGCACTCTCCGCATAGGTGTCCGATATTTCGGCAAGAACGAAAGCACTTGAGTCGGCGTTGGCGCGTCTCAAGGCCGCCCTCGCCGCTTACCGCGAGCGCTACCGACACGAATGTCGACGCCAGAGTGCGCGTCACAGAGCGTCGTCTAGAAGCGAACGCCGAAGAGGCCGCCGCCCGTCAAGCCAAAGTGCCGGCAGTCTCGGTGAGAGAGCCGGGTTTGGCAGTGACATCTCCGGATGGCAACTACGAACCCAAGCTGCGTGGCGCCATTCAGACCGACGCGCGGTTCTTGCTCGACGATGAATCCCAATCGACTAATGACACGCGCGCCGGATGTCGCCCAAGACTCCGGCCTTGCACTAGATGGAGAGAGTCCAATGAAATTCACCCTGCCCCGCATCGCCCTGCTGTTGTTGCTATCGCTGAGTGGCGCAATGCCGATGGCCCATGCCGAACAGAGACTGCTAAACGTCTCCTACGACCCCACGCGAGAGTTTTACGAAGACTATAACGCCCTGTTTTCAAACTACTGGCAAGCGCAGGGTGGCGCCGCGGTAACGGTGAACCAATCACACGGCGGTTCGGGCAAACAGGCGCGCTCAGTGATCGACGGACTGGATGCTGACGTGGTGACTTTGGCTCTCGCCCACGACATCGACGCGATCGCCGAGAAGTCGGGCTTGCTCGCGCGCAATTGGCAAACGCTCTTGCCCAACAACAGCACACCCTATAGCTCAACGATTGTTCTGCTGGTGCGCAAGGGCAATCCGAAAGGCATCAAGGATTGGGATGACCTCGTTCGGAGTGATGTGAGCGTGGTGACCCCAAATCCGAAAACCTCAGGCGGCGCGCGCTGGAACTATTTGGCGGCTTGGGCGTATGCGCGAAACAAAACCGGGAACGATACCGGCGCCCAACAGTTCATGGCGAGCTTGTTCAAAAATGTGGCGGTGCTGGACACCGGCGCACGCGGCGCCACGACGACGTTTATCGAGCGCGGCATTGGCGACGTCCTCGTGGCCTGGGAAAACGAAGCGCTGATGGTGCTGAATGGTGCCACTGGCCAGGATTTCGAAATTGTCACGCCCTCGCTCAGCATTCTCGCCGAGCCGCCGGTGGCAGTCGTCGCCAAGAATGCTGAGCGACATGGGAACACCAAATTGGCTCAGGCGTATCTCGAACACCTGTATAGCAAGGAGGCTCAGCAGATCGCGGCGAAACATTATTTTCGCCCGCAGGACAGCAGCGTTGCCGCTGAGTTCGCCAAGCAATTCTCGAACGTAAAGCTGGTGACGGTGGCTGACGCCTTTGGCGGGTGGAAAGCCGCGCAGGAAAAACATTTCGCCGACGGTGGTGTGTTTGACCAGCTCTTTGCGCGTTGAGCCATCACCCACCGATGAGTAAGCCACTCAACGTCGATCCGGCAGATTTAAGCCGGGACTATTTTCGGGCTAAAGCCTGGCGTGGACACTTCAGGCGTCCCAGCGTCCTGCCGGGTTTTGGTCTGACATTCGGCTTCACCCTTTTTTATTTGACGCTGATCGTGCTTTTGCCACTGGCAGCGCTTTTCCTGAAATCGATCCAGTTCGGTGCTGAGGCGTTTTGGATGGCCGCCACTGCACCTCGCGTGCTGGCAGCCTTTCGGGTGAGTTTCGGGTGTGCGCTGCTGGCGGCCAGTCTTAATGTTGTCTTTGGTCTATTGCTGGCGTGGGTTCTGGTGAGATATCGCTTCCCGGGACGCCGCGTCTGCGATGCCCTGGTCGACCTTCCTTTTGCCTTGCCGACTGCGGTGGCTGGTATCTCGCTTGCCGCGTTGTATGCGCCGAAAGGTTGGCTTGGGCAGTATTTTGCCGACTGGGGTATCAAAGTCGCCTTCACCCCGTTGGGCATTATGGTCGCCCTCTTGTTTGTAGGCATTCCGTTTGTTGTGCGCACCGTGCAACCGGTGCTGGAAAACTTCGACCTCAGCTATGAGGAAGCCGCAACGACGCTCGGCGCCAATCGCTGGCAGATCTTTTCTCGTGTGCTACTGCCCGCTTTGCTCCCGGCGACGCTCACCGGCTTTGCGCTTGCCTTCGCGCGAGGACTTGGCGAATACGGCTCGGTCATTTTTATCGCGGGCAATATGCCCATGGTGTCGGAAATTGTCCCCTTGCTCATCGTCACCAAGCTTGAGCAATACGACTACACGGGCGCCACGGCAATTGCAGTCGTCATGCTGATGTTGTCCTTTGCGATGTTACTGGCGATCAACCTGTTACAAGCCTGGGCGCGTCGCGCGGAGCAACGACGATGACTCGCGGGACCACGGAAAATCCATGGGTTCGACGTTCGCTGATCGGTGTGGCGTTGCTCTTCGTCGCCATCATGCTGATTCTGCCCATGGTGCTGGTGTTGTCGCAGGCGCTGGCGCACGGCGTGGGCGACTACTGGCGGGCCTTGTCGGATAAAGATGCGATTTCCGCGCTGAAACTCACGCTGCTGGCAGCCGCGATCGCGGTGCCGGCGAATATCATTTTCGGGGTCAGCGCGGCGTGGTGCATCGCCAAGTTTGAGTTCAAGGGTAAGCAGCTTCTGCTCACGTTCATCGACCTGCCGTTTGCGGTATCGCCGGTGATTTCCGGTCTGGTCTATGTGCTGCTGTTTGGCTTGAACGGCTGGTGCGGCGAATGGCTGCGCGAGCACGATATGAAAATTATCTACGCGGTTCCCGGCATTGTGCTGGCCACGATATTTGTCACCTTCCCGTTTGTCGCGCGCGAGTTGATTCCTGTCATGCAGGAACAGGGCACCGATGAAGAGGAAGCGGCGGCAACGCTGGGTGCCAATGGCTGGCAGACCTTCTGGCGCGTCACCTTACCCAATATCAAATGGGCCCTGCTCTACGGCGTCATTCTCTGTAATGCCAGGGCCATGGGTGAATTTGGCGCGGTCTCCGTGGTGAGCGGCCATATCCGGGGGATGACCAATACCCTCCCGCTCCATGTCGAGATTCTCTACAACGAATATCAGGGCTTGGCCGCATTTGCGGTCGCCTCACTGTTGATGGGGCTTGCCGTGGTAACGCTGATTCTCAAAACAATTATTGAGGCGCGCACTGCACGCGCCGAGGAACACACATGAGCATCGTGATTGCTGGAGTGAGCAAAGCCTTTGTGGGGTTTCGTGCGCTCAATAATGTGAGCCTTGAGGTGCCAACCGGACAACTCGTGGCGCTGCTGGGCCCATCAGGCTGCGGCAAAACCACCCTGCTCCGCATTGTGGCCGGACTGGATACACAGGATAGCGGAGCGGTGCTGTTTGATGGCACCGATATCTCGCAGGTCTCGGCGCGGGACCGGGGCGTGGGATTTGTCTTTCAGCAATACGCGCTGTTTCGACACATGAGCGTGTTCGACAACATTGCCTTTGGATTGACGGTGAAGCCGCGCAGGGAACGCCCTGCTGCGAATGCCATCAAACAGAAAGTTGAACAGTTGCTGGAACTGATGCAGCTAGGCGGCCTCGGCCAGCGTTACCCCTCGCAGTTGTCTGGCGGTCAAAGACAGCGCGTCGCGTTAGCGCGCGCACTGGCGGTCGATCCCAAAGTGCTGCTGCTCGATGAGCCGTTTGGCGCGCTGGATGCCCGCGTGCGCAAGGAGCTTCGGCGCTGGCTGCGCAAGCTCCACGATGAACTTCATGTCACCAGTATTTTTGTCACCCACGACCAGGAAGAAGCCCTGGAAGTGGCAGACACGGTGGTGGTAATGAATGCAGGAAAAATCGAGCAGGTAGGGTCACCGGACGACATCTATGACTCTCCGGCGAGCCCTTTCGTTTATCAATTTCTGGGGGATGTGAACCTGTTTCACACCAACGCGAACCGTAACGCCCGCGCGGAACGGCTGATGTCTACCGTCTATGCGAGGCCGCATGAACTCCATCTTGAGCGAGTGCCCTCCGATCGCGAAGGCATTGAGACTCGCTTGTCAGGTCAACGGCGGATCGGCGCGGTGGTGCGGCTTCTGCTTGAGCGGGCCGACGGGGGTGGCGTGATTGAGGCCGAACTGACGCATGAGCGCTATCTGTCCGAGCAATGGCGCGATGGTGATCAGGTGTGGGTGCGCCCCATGTATCCGCGCCGGTTCTCCGACGCGGTGCATTGATTTTACCTCAGGACCGCTTGAGGCCAGCGTCTTCCTGCGCGACGAGTGCCAGTGCGGCCCAGTCGAGGTCTTCATAGCCGCGGGTCAAGGCTTTGAGGTAGTTGTCGCGAATCAAACTCGCCATGGGTAAGGCAATTTCCTTATCGTCAGCCGCCGCCAGCGCGAGGCGAATGTCCTTCAGCCCCAAACGCAGTTTGAAACCCGCAGGTTCAAACTGCTGATTGGCGATCAAGCCGCCATAAATCTTGTAGATGGGCGCCGGAAAAATGGAGCTCGTCATCACTTCAAGAAACTGCGCCGGATCGATCCCGTACTTGCGGGTCAAGGCGCAGGCCTCGCCGAAGGTTTCGATCAGCGACGCAATCATGAAGTTGCCGGAAATCTTTACCACATTGGCCGCTTCGGGTGTGCTGCCGACCACGAACGTCTTTTGCCCCATAGCATCGAACAGCGGCTGGCAACGCGACAGCGCTGAGGCCTCGCCGGCGGCCGCCACAAACAACTGGGCCGCTGCGGCCGCCGGCGGCCGACCGAAGACGGGCGCTGAAACATAACCTCTACCATCTGCCGCATGGGCGGCGGCAAGGGTTTGCCCGAGCTCTGCACTAATGGTTGCCATGCAGATATGAATACCGTTGGCGGGCATCGCCTGACGGAAGCCGCTGTCTAATACGGTGCCGATGGTCGCGTCGTCGTTGGCCAACATGGTGATCACGATTTCGCAGGCTGCTGCGTCTTCGATGCGTTCAGCGAGTTGGGCGCCATCGCTAACCAAGGCCTCCGCACGCTCGCGAGTGCGGTTAAACACGCTTACCGCGTAACCCGCCTTGAGCAGATTACGCACCATGCATTCGCCCATCGCGCCGATACCGACAAATCCAATTTTCATCCGCTGCTCCGCTGCGTTCGTGACGCTCGTCGCTCGTTAGGTGCTGGCCAGCACAAACAGCGGCTCGAGCGTCTGTAGTGCCTCGAGTGCTTCCACGCAGTCTGCCAGTTGCAAGGTTTGTTCTTCGCCAAGTACCGGTGCGGCCAAGCGTTCAAATTTGGCCTGCAGGCGAGTCTGCTGGGCGTTTAAATCAGTCCAGGGTCGGGCTGCGTTGTATTCCGTAAACAGTTCAGCACCAGCGTCTTTGCGGGCCACTTTGATGCTTGCGCAACCCTGGCCGATCGCCGGGTCAAAGCCAACGGTAATGCGGTCGCGCAGCGCGACCAGCTCCGGACCGTTCACTACGGCGTCGGAAAACATCGCTGGATCGGCGGTCTCAATATTGGCCAAGGCCATCGCCGCAGTGAGGCGCAGGCTAAATTTGCCTTCGAGGCCGGTGGTTGGCTGGGGAATATTGCAGATTCGATCGCAGTAAGGATTGACCGTCACGGTTACCGCCGCGATGTCTGCGGGCGTGAGCCCGTGCGTCGACCGCAGATGACGCCCACACTCAATGGTGGCGTGAGTCTCGTAGCAAGAGGCGTGATATTTGAAAAGATTCGCCAGCAGGTGATAGCCGCCGGCTGGCGTGGCTAACGCGCTGTCGGGATCGAAATTGGGACTGTGGGTGGCAGCAAAGCCCTGATCGCATTCCAGCGCATCCTGACGACTATCGAAACCGCGCAGCGCAAGGCGTGCCGCGAGCAATCCGCTACGCGCGGCCATGCCGGCATGCAGCGGTTTGCAGGCCGTGCCAAACATGGATTTGAGGCCCGCGGCCTGCGTCACGGCAATCCCGATGGCGTGACGCATCGTGGGCACGTCGGCACCCAGCAGCTTGGCGCAGGCCACTGCCGCGCCGATGGTGCCAACCGTGGCGGTGGCATGAAAGCCGGTCGCGTAGTGTCCGGGCGCCACCAGCAGGCCTACTCGACACTCCGCTTCGTAACCGGCCAGAAAGGCCTCCATCAAGGCCAAACCGTTCGCGTTAATCGCTTCCGCCTGTGCGAGCAGTGCCGGGAGAACCGGCACGCTGGGGTGGCCCATCAGCGCAAAATTCACGTCGTCGTAGTCGATCGCATGCGAGGCCATGCCGTTCAGCAGTGCGGCCTGAGTCAGCGACATCATATGCTGGGTGCCGTGAATACTGGCCTGCGCCGCCCCGCCTTCCTCCTGGAGTTCGGCCAGCAATAACTGCACCGGTGCTTCGCCAATACCGGCCAGCGTCACGCCCAGATAATCCAGCAGACATTGCCGAATTATCGTGCGGACGTTTTCGGGTACAGCGTTGATGTTGAGGGCGCAGGCCTGCTCAGCCAGCGCAAGGGTAATGGCGGGTTTGCTCATGCGGTCGTTCTCATTGGTAGTGGCGCGCTTCAATTCATGAAGGCTTGGCAGGTGGCCGGGCTTTAGCGCTCAAGTTCCCGGCGCTGGTGCCAGTCGGCGATCGATTCTGCGGGATATTCGGCGTATTGCTGATCGTGCTCGCCGATGGCGGGCGTTACCCACTCAGCTTTTGAGTCCAGCATCAGATGCACCCGCTCGGGTGGCGTGGGCAGTGGGGTGTCAATCGCGGAAGCCGAAGGGTGAATCAGTTCTGGCCAGCGTGGATCCCATACCCACAAGGCGCTCCCGCAGTGCTGACAGAACCGACGCTCTGCCGGGCTTTCCACGATCGCGCCGCTAGCGTCAACGATGCCAGCCCGGTAGATGCGGATGTGTTCTTCCCCACGCACCGACAGAGACTCGGCAACGCCCCCAAGGTTAATGCCGAAGCCGCCGCTCCCCGCAGTCTTGCGGCAAATCGAGCAGTAGCAAAGGTTGAACGGATACGGGTGGGCGGACTCCAGACGAAAGCGCACACGCTGGCAGTGACAGGAACCTTCCAGAATCATGCGGGGTCTAGCCCGCGCTGGTTGGGAAAGTTCAGCTCCAGCGTGATTCCATCCGGATCTTTGATGAACAGTTGCTGGATATCGAATTGCGGCACGTCGCGATGGCGATAGCTCACGCCGAGTTCGTCGAGTCGCGCTTTGAAAGCGCTGAACTCAGTGGCCTGAAAGGCGATGTGGTCAAGATTGCCAGTATCCTCGCCACTGGCTTCGCCACGTTTGCCGAGGTAATACTCCTGCCCAGCCGACGACTCCGCTTCACCTAGATGAACGCGCGCGCGCCCTTCCAGATAAAGCCAATAGCCTTTGAAGGGGAACGGTGGTCTGACCCCCACTTCGAAACCGAGCACCGTCTCATAAAAGCGACGGGAGGCTTCAAGGTCGCGGCAGTACATGAAGTAGTGATCTATGTTCGACAGGGGCATCGGACACTCCTTGCTGGGCCGGGCGCTGTAGCGTGAGGGCAAGCCGCCCTCCACGCAAGATAGCGGATCAATCCTGCTGGCGCGGCACGCGGAACCAGGCCGCGTAGAGCGCCGGCAGAAATGTCATTGTGAGGACCGTCGCCACAATGAGCCCTCCCATCAGAGCGGCGGCCATGGGACCGAAGAACGCGCTTCTTACCAAAGGAATCAGCGCGAGCACGGCGGCGGCAGCGGTCAGCACGATTGGGCGGAAGCGCCTCACTGCGGACTCCACAATCGCGGTCCACGGCGCGTGACCGGCGCCGATGTCCTGATCGATCTGGTCCACCAAAATCACCGAGTTGCGCATGATGATGCCGGCGAGCGCGATCACGCCCAGCAATGCGACGAACCCGAAGGGGAGACCGGTGATCAAGAGCGCTGCCGCAGCCCCGATGATGCCTAGTGGCGCGGTGAGCAAGACCATCAACGTGCGCCCGAAGTGCTGCAACTGAATCATCAACAGGATGAGGATAACAACCAGCATCTTTGGCATTTGGGCGTTGATGGACGCGTTTGCGATTTCAGACTGTTCCAGCGCACCGGCGATGGAGATGGAGTAACCAACCGGCAGCTGCGCGCGCAGGGTGTCCAGTTGGGGATTGAGCGCGCGGGTGACGTCTGGCGGTTGGGTGCCAGGCACATTTTCGGCCTGAATAGTGATTGCAGGCAGCCGCGAGTGACGCCAGATCACCCCGGGTTCAAAACTGAATTCTGCCTTGCCGAACTGCGAAAAAGTGACGGATTGGCCGCTGGCCGTTGGCATGTAGGAATCCGCGAGGGCGCTGATGCGTTCGCGCTCATCCAGCGGTTGGCGCGCCACGATATCGATATTGCGATTGGCTTCGCGATAAGTCCCGATCACGCTACCGCTCAAAATGGTCTGGCTGGCGCCGCGAACCTGCTGACTCGTAATGCCCAATACTCGCAGCTTGTCCTGATCCACCTCGTTATGAATGCTCAAAAGCGGCTCGTGCCAATTGTCGTGCACATTGGCGGTTAGCGGACTTGCCGCCACGATGGCTTTCACCTGCTCTGCGTACTCACGCACCCGTTTCGGGTCGGGCCCCTGCACCCGGAACTGCACCGGCCAACCGACCGGCGGCCCATTGGGCAGAGGCTCCACCCGCCCGCGCACTTCGGGGAAATCATCCAGAAACCACTGGGTGATTTCCGTTTTGAGCTGGTCTCTGGCGGCGAAGTCGCGCGCGACAACCACGAACTGAGCGAAATTGGTGTGCGACAGCTGTTGGTCCAACGGAAGATAGAAACGTGGTGCTCCCATGCCCACATAGGCCACGTAATCAACGACATTGGGATTTTTTGCGAGGTGAGCTTCCATCCGCTTGGCAACGGCTTCGCTGGCAGCGAAGCTCGAGCCTTCGGGCAACCACAAATCGACCATCAGTTCGTCACGAGTCGAGTTCGGGAAAAACTGTTGGGGAATGTATTTGAAACTCGCCACGCCCAGACCAAAGGCCAGCAAGGTTGCCAGCAGCACGACCCGCCGATGATTCACGCACCAGCCAATCGTGCGCCGCAGGCGCCGATAAAAAGGCGTCTCAAAGAGTTCATGGTGAGTGCCGGCAGGTTGCTCCTTCAGTAGCAGCATCCCAAGCCAGGGCGTGACGTACACCGAAGCGATCCAGGAAATCAGCAAGGACATACCAACGACGGCGAAGATCGAGAAGGTGTATTCGCCGGCCTGAGATTTGGCAAAGCCGACCGGCAGGAAACCTGCGGCCGTAATAAGCGTGCCGGTGAGCATGGGGAAGGCGGTGGAGGTGTAGGCGAAAGATGCGGCTTTGAGTTTGTCGTAACCCTCCTCCAGTTTTCGCGCCATCATTTCAACGGCAATCATGGCGTCATCAACCAGCAGCCCCAAGGCGAGGACCAAGGCGCCGAGGGAGATCTTCTGCAGCTGGATCCCGGCATAGGACATGGCGAGAAAGGTCACGCCGAGTACAAAGGGAATGGTCAGTGCGACCACCGCGCCGGTGCGCAAGCCGAGGCTGAAAAAGCTGACAACCAACACGATTAGCACAGCCTCGCCCAGCGAGCGAATGAACTCCCCTACCGCAATCTCGACGACCTTTGGTTGATCGGTGATTTGAGCAATCTCGATTCCGATGGGGAACTCGTTGCGCAGTAAATTGAGCTCATGCTGGAGCGACTTTCCGACATTCAAGACGTCAGCGCCCTGCGCCATCACGATGCCGAGCACGATGGAATCTTGTCCACGATGGCGGATGCGTTTACTCGGCGGGTCTTCCCAGCCTCGATAGACCTTGGCGAAATCCCCCAGACGGAAGGTGTTGGAGCCGACCCGGAAGCGGGTTTCCTTGATTTCGTCTATCGCATCAAAGCTGCCGCCAATCCGCACGAACAGCGCGTTCGTGTCGGTGTTGATCTGACCCGCGGCGGCCACCATATTCTGGCCTTCCAGTGCCTCACTGAGCTCGTGAAAGGTAATGCCCAGTTCGGCAAATTTGCGGGACGAAAACTCCACATAGATTTTCGGCGTTTGTTCACCCAGCAGATCAACCTTCTCCACGCCCGGCGTCGCTGAAAGCACCTTGCGGGCCGTATCGACGTAGTCTTTCAACTCAGTGTCATTGAAGCCGTCCGCATGAAACGCGTACATCGCGATGTAAGTGTCACCGAACTCGTCGTTGAAGAACGGTCCGCGAACGCCTTTGGGAAGTTCGTGCTCGACGTCGCCGACTTTTTTGCGAACCTGATACCAGGTTGGGCGAACCTCACGCGCCGGCGTGTCTTCGCGCAGAAAAACGAAAATCAGCGATTCGCCGGGTTTTGAATAGCTTTCGGTGCGGTCCAGCCAGGGCGTTTCAGCCAGCTTTTCTTCGAGTTTGTCAGTGACCTGTTGTTCGACTTCGGCGGCCGTAGCTCCCGGCCAATTGGTCTGGATAACCATGATACGAAAGGTGAACTCGGGATCTTCCTTCTGCCCCAAGTTCAGGTAGGAGACGATGCCGGCCAGCATTAGCAAGACCACGATGAACTGACTGAATGAATGATGCTCAATCGCCCAGCGCGAAAGGTTGAAGCGGAATTCTGGCGCAGAAAATTTCATGAGGGACTTATCCTGCCGGCTGGTCAGCGGCCATGAGTTTCACCTGTTGCCCTTCGTGCAGCAGCATGGCGCCGGCGGTGACAATGCGCTCACCGCTGGAGATCCCATCGCCGACCAGTGCGTCATTATCGGCGACGCCCACGATGTGCACGGCCTTGAATTTGACGGTACCGGTGGCGGTATCAAACACCCAAACGCCAGCGACACCCTGACCTTGAACAATCGCAGTCAGCGGGATGCGAAAGACAGGCGACAGGTCTCCGCTCGGCACAATCACGCTGGCGCTCATCCCGAGTTTCATATCGGCGGGCGGCTTGCTGACCTGGACGCGAATGGGATAAGTGCGGGTGGCGGGATCCGCCGATAAGGCCAGCTCTCTCAGGCTGGCCGAAAAACGTTGCGGCCCCGTGGTCCACAGCGTGACGTCCATCGGCATGCCGGCCTTGAGCTGCCGGACGCCTTGCTCAGGCACCGCTGCCGCCACTTCCATTTCCCCGGCTTTGGCCACTTTGACAACGGTTTGTCCTGCCGTCACGACCTGACCAGTTTCCGCTTCAATCGCAGTGATGATGCCGTCGGTATCGGCCCGCAGCGTCGCGTAAGTGGTCTGATTGCCGCTCACCCGGGCCTGTGCCTTGACTGACTCCAACTCGGCCTTCGCGGCTTGAAAGTGGGTCTTTTGCCGATCGTATTCCGTTTTACTGATATGCCCGGTTGCCGCCAGTTTGCCGTAGCGCTCAAAGTCTGCTTTTTCTACGGCGAATCTCGCCTGTTGTGCCTGCACGGTGGCCTGACTTGCGGCTTCACTCAGCGCGAGATCCTTGATATCGAGCTGGAGCAGGAGGTCGCCGGTTTTGACTTTGTCGCCAACGTTTACCAGTCGACGCTGGATTTTGCCGGACACGCGGAAACCCAGATTGGACTCATAACGAGGGCGGACTTCCCCTGCGTAGACGTGTTCCGACTCCGTCTTGCTGGCCGTGGCGACCAATGTGCGCACGCTGCGCACTGGCAAGGGCGCCTCTGGCGGTTTGGTGCAACCGGCAACGACCAGCGCAATAAGCGGCAATAACAGAACGGAAAACCGGCGGGGAAATCGTGTCACAGAGAGTTCTCGATAGTTTTGGGGCTGCAACGGTGGGCAGTCCGGGATATTCGGGGCAAGGTGAGCGGCACGGCGTTTAATCTGCCCCAAGGGCGTGGATGAGGAAGTCGGCCATTGCGTGAGCCTGTGCGCCCTGATCATTGGCATACCGTTCTGCCACAACCTGAGGATGCGCGAACGGAATGACGGCGTTAAAAACACAGTGTCGGTAAGCGGTGACAGCCTCGGCAGCAAACTCGCCGCGGTCGACCCCGCTCTGCAAGACCCGCTCATAGCATCCGCGCAGACGTTCAATGTGGGCGTCAATCACGGGCCACTGTTCGTCCATGGCCTTAATCACCATTTCATGCACCTTGGATTCTCGAAGATACTGCTCGCAGGTGTAGCGATGCTGCTCAAGGACAAGTTGTTTGAGTCGTTCTGCGGCCGGACGCGTGTCCTCTTCGGCAATGGCCATCGAGATCGCCTCTATTCGGTGCAGCAGGCACCGCGCAATGGCCTCGTTGATTGCGGCTTTGTTTTCGAAATAGCGATAAACATTGGCGCTAGACATGCGGCAGGCCGCGGCGATGTCGGCAATGGTGGTCTTGCCGTAACCGAGCGTGCGGAACAAGCGCTCGGCCTCGCCCAAAATGCGTTGGTAAATTTCGGGCCGCAGATGACTTGCAGTACGCATGTGACGATTTTCATCAATCGTCAGGAATGAAGCAACTTGTTGCATCCACGGTTTAGCGGATCCGCGAGGGTAGCCGGCTTCCCTGGTGATGGAGTCCCCGGTATTGGTTGCGTTGAGCCGAAAAAAAAGCCGGCGAACCGGCTTTTTCTTGAGAGCCCCAGAGTCTGCAAAACCCTGTTAAATCCTCATGCAGCTCGGCGGCGGCGCATCACTAATGCGGCCAGACCGCTCATCGCCAACCAAACGCCGGCCGGCAGCGGCACGGGGGCAACAAGCTTGGCGTCGATCAACGTCCTGCTGGTGCCCGTGATCTCTCTGACATTCTCTTCAGCGACGTTGTAATCATCGGTGAGAAGAAACATTTCTAAGTATGAAATCGCGAGGCCGTTGGGCGCGTATAACGCAGCAACGAAGGAACTTTCGACATTGGCGGCCAAATCAAGCTCTGCATACCCGTAGGCGGAATACAAACCACCCTGTCCCCCACCGACATTAAACGACGT
>Ga0164294_10003814_pt1 | contig 13337 bp, 12 predicted proteins | sample GEODES005metaG_FD_111479 | JGI IMG/M metagenome (GOLD analysis project Ga0164294, IMG submission 111479) | Oligotrophic lake water microbial communities from Sparkling Lake, Wisconsin, USA - GEODES005 metaG | ecosystem: Environmental > Aquatic > Freshwater > Lake | place: USA: Sparkling Lake... | reverse complement strand
CCAATACAAATCATCAATAAAACAAACAAGCCCAATTGTTTTCTATCATTTAAAAACATACACACCAATTGATTTATAAAAGTCCAATATCGTCAAAAAAGACTTCAAATATTTTTCCACTGTATTCTTTCAGTTCAACCGAGGATATTGTAGCTGGATTACCTAAAACAGAAAGAGGTACTTCTACTTGCGTCCAAATACCCAATATTGTAGGTAATGTAACGGTAAAAGTGGCTACGGAGCTTCCGTTCAGAATAATTCTGATTTTATAACCACCTGCATTGGTGCTACCGAAAACAGAGAATTTAATCGATGTAAGACCTGTTGTGCTCAGTGCCGGCGTAGCTTTTGTTAGTCTAAAGCCACCAAAACCCACGGTATAGTTGGTTTTAACGGAATTTGTTCCGCGTAATACGTTGGCGGTATTGGTTAAAAGAGCGGTAGTGCTATACGAAGTATTCGACCAACCTGTAGCCAATGCATCGTCAAAAATGACGTAGTTTAATCCGAAAGAAGTACTTGATTTGGTTGTACCGCTAGGTGTTGTTATATAGAAAAAACCGCCTGTAGTTCCTGTAGGAATGGTTACATCAATTTTTGTTTTTGAACTCGAGACAATAGGGACAGCCGTTCCATTTAATGTTACGCCAGTAAGACCTAGAAAATAATCACCGGTTATGGTGACTTGTGTGCCTGAAGCACCCGCAATTGGATTAAAAGAAGTAATCAATGGGGCAGGTTGTAAGATCTTGAAATTATACGTTGCTACACCATATTTTGTGGTGATTTTAATAGGATTATTTACCGGATCTGGCAAAGATGAAGGGATTTTAACCGTAACGGAGGTGTCATCTGCATAAAAAAGGGAATCTGATGCAACAATATTACTGAATTCAACCTTAAGCGTAGTTTCAAGATATTTGCCTTTAATGATAATCCAATCACCATAAATAACAGAGGAAACGGGCGTTTCTCTATTGCTTAAATTTGTTACGGCATTGATTATTGGCGGATTGGTGTTTTGGGCTGTACCCGGGTTGCTGTTGTCTTTTTTACAGGCAAAAATCAACAGCATGCAAGAAAATACGCCAAAGTAATTCAGTAGTTGTTTGGGTGTTGATATAGAAATTTGCATAATGCGTATGTTTAAAATATTTGATTAAAAAATGAATAGCAATTACCAACCTGGATTGTTGGTGGTAAGCAGTGTATTTGAATTGAGCTCACTTTGAGGTATGGGTAATAATAAATTTTTGGTGTTTCTTACTTTGGAAATATTGTTTTGTGCAACGCCAATTTTATTCATTACCTGTAGATAAATGCCCCATCTCATGAGGTCAAATCTTCTAACGCCTTCCATTACAAACTCTCTGGCTCTTTCTGCAAGTACATAACTTCTGAATTCTTCTTTGGTTAAATTGGCAGGAGCGAGCTGGGCTTTTGCTCTAGTGCGAATGATGTTTACATTCGTATATGCCTGAGTAGTGGGCGATCCGTTTATTTCATTATCGGCTTCAGCAACAATTAAAAACATTTCAGCATAGCGCAACATTGGCAAATGGGCATCGCTTCTTGAAACACTAGGATTTTCTACATCGCTGTATTTATTGGTATATGCCCTATCGTCGGTTGTTCCGTTGTTGCCATAAGTTAAGCCATTCACTACTTTGTATTTGTAATTTTGCCAAGACGGGTAGAAGTATTTTGTTTTTGCCACATTATTGGATTCATAGTTGTGCATAACGCCATCTAAAACCCTTACGTCTGTGGTATCATAATCTCTGTAATGGTTGTTGGTAAACCACATTGCGCCTCTGCCAAAAGTAGAAAATGCCGACATATAGTTATGAATCTCGTTTACAAATAGCGTTCCTCCCAATGCTTGCAGTTCCCACATGTGTTCGTTTTTGTTTCTTCCTGCTTTACTCCACATGTCCGTCCAAGTAGTAAATAAAGTATAATCACCACTGGCAATTACTTCAAGTGCTTTGTCTCTTGCCAATGTGTAATAATCAACCGTTGAAATAGTAGATAAGCCGGCAACCACATTTTTTGTATGTGTGTACAGGTTGTTGTCTGTTCCGCCACGAACTGAAACATTACCTGTGGCGGCACCAGAAGCCATTGTCATATATACTTTTGCCAAAAATCCCTTTGCAACGCCCTTTGTAACCCTGCCCGGTTCGCCAGATTTTACATTTTTTGCAGACAGTAAATTCGCTTCGGCAGTTTTTAGATCGGAAATTACTTGTGCGTAGGTTTCTAAAACGGTAGCTCTTGGTAAACTAGCAGTTGGGTCAAGGGAAAGCGATTTAAGTCTAATGGGTACACCACCATACATTTGTGCTAATTGAAAATAAGCCCAACCTCTAAAGAAGTAAGCCTCTCCCAATATTCTAGTTTTAATGGTGGTATCAATGTTTTCATTGATTTTGCTTACATTTTCAAGTACGGTATTGGCTCTAGATATAACGGTATAAAATCCAATCCAGGGTCCATCAACGCCCCAATATCCTTGCGGGTTACCAGCACCCGCCGTGCCTAAGTACCAGTCTGCACCCGAAACATGATCATCATCCAACATGGTTAAATTCCACATAGGTTGTAGATACAAATCGTAGGTGTATAACGCTCCGTACACTGCATTGATGGCGGCTTTTGCATCTGCCTCATTTTTATAGAAGTTTTCTGGCGATAAAAATGATATTGGTTTTTCTTCTAAAATCTTTTCACAAGAGATAGATGAAAACAAAATGATCGGTAAAATAAATTTCCAAAGAAATGATGTATTAATTTTCATATTCATTAATTTATTGCGCATTAATTAAAAGTTACATTTAATGGTAACGTTATATGTTTTTGAATTGGGGAAACCGCCCAAATCAACGCCAAATAAGGCAGGGTTATCTCCATAACTATTGATTTCAGGATCGTAGCCGCTATAGTTGGTAAAGGTGTACAAGTTGTTTGCACCCAAAGAAATCCGAATAGAATTGATGCCTTTTACCAATGATGTGGGCAAGGTGTAACCAATATTTACATTTTTGATCCTTACAAAACTGCCATCTTCAATAAACCTTCTGGTAAAGGGTAATGTTCTCCAAAACTGTCTAATAGGTTTTGGTGCCGCTGCATTTGAATTGTCTGCCCCTTCTTTCCAAGCGCCTTCATAATTGGCAAGCGTAATGTTTTTTGATGTGCCAATATTTCCATTCCAAACGGAATTCATATTGATGATATCGTTTCCTTGAACACCATTGATGAAGATACTCATGTCAAGATTCTTGTACTTGAAATTGTTGGTGAATCCAAAGGTGTAATCAGGGTTTACATCGCCAATAACGGTTCTATCTGAAACCGAAATGGATGTGGGATCATTGTCTAAGTTTTTATATTTCACTTCTCCAATCATACGTCTGATGATACTGTAGGGTTGTGCGCTGAATTCTAGTGACTTTCTAACTTCTGCTTCGTTATCATAATAACCATCTTCTACATATCCATAAATAGTTCCGATGGGTAATCCTGCACGTTGAATAAATGGAGCGTCACGTGTGGAAATATTACTGGCAAACTGTTCTTTGATGTCTCCACCAAGTGAAATGATTTTATTTCTATTAAAGGAGATGTTGAAATTAGATTTCCATTGAAAATCTTTTCCTTTAACAACTAATGCGTCCAATGCTAATTCAATTCCTTTGTTTTCTACAGAACCGGAATTTCTCAATTGACGTTGAAAGCCGGTAGAAGCAGGGGTGGTAATAAATTGCAATAAATCGTTGGTGCGTTTAATGTAAGCATCCACGTGCATATTCAGTCTTCCCTTAAAAAGCCCGAGATCTAACCCGGCATTATAGGCGTTTGTGGTTTCCCATTTCAGTTCTGGGTTTGCCGGACCAGAAAACACATCATCAGCCAAACCTGTTTGAATGGCACCATTAAATGGATAATTGTAAATAGCCAATTTTGATAACGATGCATACGATCCAATACCTTGATTGCCCGTTTGTCCGTAACTTACCCGAAAGGTGAATTCGCTGATAGCTGGTAATGCACTAAAAAAGGCCTCTTTATGGAGTTTCCATGCAAAGCCCCCAGAAGAAAAAGAAGACCATTTATTGTTTTTACCAAATTTACTAGAACCATCATTCCGATGAGAAAGAGAAATCAAATACTTATCATTAAACGTATAGTTGGCACGACCTAAAAACGAGATCAAATTAGATTGATATTTGTTTGTAATGATAGGAAGTATTTGTTCTGCCAGTTGGAGGTTTTCGTTTTTCAATAAATCATTAGGGAATGTTTTTGCCTCTGCACGTACCGATTGGCCTACGTTTTGTTCAAAAGTAGATGCACCGGTAAGTGTAATGCTGTGTTTTTCTAATTTTTTATTAAAGGTTAGGATACTTTCCGATACCAAGCTAGACCAACCGCTTTCAGATTTTAATCCCCAACCCTTTGAAGCAAAGCCTTCATATATTGTTCTCGGGTAATATTGATCACGGTTATTAGAACCATAATTGAACCCAACATACTGTCTGAATTTCAAGTTTTTGTGCAATGCGGCTTCCAAGTAATTGGACATAAAAATATTGGTAGAAGAAACTTTATTTAAAACATCATTAACATAGATGTATGGGTTGGTAATAAAATCGTCGCCCAAACCATCATATTCTTCTATAATTCTTGTGGTTGCGGGAAAGGTAAGTGCCGATCTTACTACACCAGCACTAGCTGCGTCAGATTTATCTGTTCCGGTTTTTACGCCATTGGTTGTGGAATTTGATAGTGAGGTGCTGGTTCCAATTTTAAATATTTTACCGAGATTTCTGTTAAGATTAAAGCTTACACTAATCTTTTTAAATCCAGAAGTTTGAATTACTCCTTCTTGGTTTACATAACCAAAAGTAAGGTTGTGGCTTCCGGCTTCTGATGCACCTGAAATATTTAAACTATATTGTTGGGTAAGTGCTTTTTTAAAGATTTTTTCTTGCCAATTGTTATTGTCGGTAGCGTAATCAGAAGTGTTGAGGTAGGGCGGGTTGTATGCGGTGCCATCGTATTTGTTGGAATTGGCGTAAGACAAGTTTTGAAATTCGGCATATTCCATTGGGTTAAGCATGCGTAACTTTTTGGATACTTCAGCCATACCCACCGTTGAGTTAAGTTCCACTTTATCTTTACCCATTTTACCTTTTCTGGTAGTAATCAATACCACGCCATTGGCACCTCTCGATCCATAAATTGCCGTTGCGGATGCATCTTTTAATACATCTATTGATTCTATATCATTTGGGTTGATAAATGCTAGTGCGTTCAGTGTTTGTTTTTCATCACTCCCTAGCGATTCTGGCGTAGATCCGCTGCTGCTATTGTTAAAAGGTACGCCGTCAATAACATACAAAGGTTCAGTTCCGCCTAAAAAGGAATTGGATCCACGTACGCGTATACTTAAGCCCGCACCCGGAGCGCCATCATTTTGCGTTACATTCACACCTGCCAATTTGCCTTGCATCGCTTGTAAAATGTTTCCAGGATTGTCTCGCATGATATCTTCTCTTGAAATTCTTTGCGCTGATCCTGTTAAATCTGATTTTTTCACTGTTCCATAACCGATCACTACTACATCAGCAAGGGCTGTGGCAGTAGAAATCAATGTAACATTAACCGAGGTTTTGGTAGCAACATTTAATGTTGTTGTTTCCATGCCCACAAAAGAAACCACTATTGCATTTGTACCATTGGGCATCTCTATATTAAACACTCCCTTATCATTGGTAAGGGTAAATATTTTGGTGTTTTTCACGATGACGGAGGCTCCTAAGATGGGTAAGCCTTTCTCATCAAAAACTTTTCCTGTAATTTTCTTTGTTTGTGCCTGACTCGTATGAGCGAGCACACCAACTAAGAAAATAAATACAATTAGTACTTTTTTCATATAGCAAATCATTTTCTCAAATGTAAACTGATGTTTAAACATAAATTGATACTTATTTATCCATTTATTGTATTTTATTAGTCATTCTACACTTTAATTTTTGAACGTTTGATTGAAAACATCAATCTGTACAATAATAATTTAATATTTCTTGCGTAAAAATGAATACATTTAAAATGATATTATTTTATCAATACAATGAATAACAACTTACTTAAGGAAATAACGCCACTAACAATTAGTGACTGTTTTACTGTTTTTTCCAGAACAAAAACGGAGTTTGATTTTCCATTGCATTATCATGAGGAGTTTGAAATCAATCTAATTGTAAATGCAAAAGGTGCAAAAAGAATTATAGGGGATCATATTGGAGAGATTGATGACATCGAATTGGTACTTGTGGGGCCCAATTTGCCGCATTGTTGGAAAACACATACTTGTATCAACAAGAAAATTGTTGAAATTACCATTCAATTCCACAAAGATTTGTTTGATGAAAAATTATTAAGGCGGAATCAGCTCTATTTTATCAAAGAAATGTTTGAAAAAGCCAAGCAAGGTATTTTGTTTTCTAGTGCTACTACACAACTGGTAGAAAAAAGAATTGGTGAACTTGGAAGTAAGGAAGGTTTTTTCTCTGTTCTTGAGTTGATGTCTATATTAAATATTTTATCTACTTCTAATGATATGCAACTGCTATCCGATGCATCTTTCAGCAACGTGAATAAATCGTATAATAGTAGAAGGGTAGAGAAGGTGATTGAGTATTTAAACCAACATTACGATAAACCCATTTCGTTAGCGGAAGTGGCAACGATTGCCAATATGACTGAAGTTTCTTTCAGTAGATTTTTTAAAGCCAATACAGGAACCAGTTTTATCAATAGTTTATTGGAAATACGATTGGGTCATGCATCTCGCTGTTTGATTGATACCAATTTGCCCATTGGGGATATTGCTTTCAACTGTGGATTTAATAATATTTCTAACTTTAATAGGTTATTTAAAAAAAGAAAAAATTGTACGCCCAAAGATTTTAGGGAAGATTATAGCCATGGGAACAGGGTGTTTATTTAATATTGAGTTTATTAAACCTATTCATTTCTATATTAAATTCAATAAATAAGTTTTATTACGCTATATCCTAAAATACTCATCCTTTGTTACGCCATTATCTGACAATTGATCCAAGCACCATCAAAACTTGCATCGTATTTTTTGTAAAATTGAATGGCAGGTTCATTCCATTCTAATACTTGCCATACCATACCATTGAATTTTTTTTCTTTCATTTCAACAATCACTCGGTCAAAAATCATTTTGCCAATTCCTTTACCACGCATTTTTTCCGTTACATAAAAATCTTCGAGGTATAAACGTTGACCTTTCCAAGTGCTAAATCGAACATAGCATAAGGCAAAACCTTCAATAGTGCCATCTACTTCGGCAACAAACCCCCACCAAACTTGGTTATCACCAAAGCCGCTTTCTTCAAAGTGGGATAATGAAACAGATACCTCATCGGGAGCATTTTCAAAAATTGCTAATTCCCTAACCAAAGCTAATAATCTAGGACAATCTTTTTTTTGAGCTAACCTGATTTCAATATTCATTTATTTGTGTTGAAGTATATTTATGAAACACCAGAAACTTCCAAACTAGGATCAATTTTAGCAATGAGTCCTTGTAATACCTTGCCAGGGCCAACTTCTGTAAACGTAGTACCGCCATCTGCAGCCATTGCCTTGATGAGTTGTGTCCAACGAACTGGTCCGGTAAGTTGTGATTTCAGGTTTTGTTTGATGTCTTCCGGATTATACACTGCTTTTGCTACTACATTTTGATATATTGGACAGATGGGGTGGTGAAATTTTACAGATTCTATAGCAGCAGAAAGTTCTACTTGGGCAGGTGCCATAAATGCAGAGTGAAAAGCCCCTCCCACATTCAGCATCAATACTCTTTTTGCCCCGGCTTTCTTTAATCGTTCACCCGCCAATTGTACCGCAGCAATGGAGCCACTAATCACCAATTGACCCGGACAGTTGTAATTTGCAGCCACCACTATATCGTTAAGTTCTTCGCTCACTTCTTTACAAATCAATTCAACTTTTTCGTCGTCTAACGCCAATACTGCAGCCATTGTGGAGGGTTGCAAGGCGCAGGCTTTTTGCATGGCTTCTGCCCTCAGACTAACCAAATGTAGGGCATCTTCAAAACTCAAGCAACCATTGGCAACCAATGCGGTAAATTCACCCAAAGAGTGACCGGCTACCATTTGTGGAGAAGCCCCTTCCAAATTTTTATAGGCAATAATGGAATGTAAGAATACGGCAGGCTGTGTAACCCTTGTTTGGCGTAAATCCTCTTCAGACCCACTAAACATGATATCTGATAATCTAAAACCTATAATCTCATTGGCTTGTTCGTAAATCTTTTTAGAAAACGCACTGTTTTCATAATAGGATTTACCCATGCCTTTAAATTGTGCCCCTTGCCCCGGAAATACAAATGCCTGTTTCATAATATCAAAATTCGAAAAGCAAATTTAGGGTATTATAATCAATGAAAGTAGATATGAGTCGGGAAGTCTGAAGTTGGGGAGTCGTAAGTCGTAAGTCGTTAGTCGGGGAGTCGTTAGTCAGGAAGTCGTAAGTTGTAAGTCGGGAAGTCGTAAGTTGTTTTTGTAGGGGCAGGGCTTGCCCCTGCCCAACCGAGTTGAAAGTAATATGCAGGGGCGGGTCAACCATCACTGTGTATTTTAGTTAATCTTATATGGGGACTATTGATTTACCCCATTTTTCAAATGTGGTAAAGAATCACTTACAATGTGTAAAACCAATATAGTACATAGTTAGGCATGTATAAATGAACCGTATTGTCTTTTACATAATCTAACGTTGATGGGTAATTGGATTAAAAATGAATTGCCGCCCTATTAAATGGCGGCAATTCATTTTAATGTAGATTGATATTCCAAGGAATAATTTGAACAGTATCTAACTGAAATATATTTACTTTAAATATTGTCCAACTCCTTTATAAAATATTGGTGTAACCAACAAACTTGTAATACATCATACATTGTATGGTTACAAGTAAGTGGGATAATTCCATTCATCTTTAATGTAATTTGGAACCAATTAATCGGATAAACTCGCTGCGGGTTTCATTTTTTTCAAATTCACCCCAAAACGCTGAAGTAGTGGTTACTGAGTTTTGTTTTTGTACACCACGCATCATCATGCAAAGATGCGAAGCCTCTATCACAACCGCTACACCTAGTGGCTCTAACGTATCTTTCATAGCGTCAAGGATTTGTGTAGTCAGCCTTTCTTGCACTTGTAAACGCCTAGAAAAAACATCAACTACCCTAGCAATTTTGCTTAATCCTGTAATCCATTGATTGGGGATATAGGCAATGTGTGCTTTGCCAAAAAAAGGAAGCATGTGATGCTCACACAAACTGTATATCTCAATATCTTTTACAATAATCATTTCACTAACTTTTTCGTGAAATTTTGCTGAATTGAGAATGGCATGCGCATCCATTTGGTACCCTTGGGTTAACACTTGCATAGACTTTGCTACACGCATAGGTGTATTCAATAAGCCCTCACGATCAGGATTTTCACCCAATAAAGCCAATGATTCGCGATAATGTTCAATCAATGCATTTGTTACCGATGCATCGTATTCTTCTGTTCTTTTGTAGGCCATAAAAAGATTTCCGTAAACGGATTTTAATTGTTATTGATTCAAACTCACCCAAACTTAATCTGCTGGATACGTTACAAAGTTTCTCGGGGTTTCGTATAATGTTATTTGTATATCAAATGTGTTGTCAATCTTTGGCCTTAACAATGTATAAATGACAATTGCAATGTTTTCTGCCGATGGATTTAATGATTTAAATTCTTGAACATCAAGATTTAAGTTACGATGATCAAATTTATAAATAACGGTATCTTGAATGATATCTGACAAAACCTTCATATCAATTACATAACCCGTTTCAGGATCTGGTTTGCCCGTTACCCGTACAATCAATTCATAATTGTGGCCATGATAATTTGGAAAATTGCATTTCCCAAAAATACGCTGGTTTGTTGCTTCATCCCATTGGGGATTGTTCAACCGATGGGCAGCATTAAAATGTTCTTTTCTGAAAACGGCAACTTTTTCCATTATTTAAGTATAACGATTGTATTAATGTTTAGTTCGTTTAATCAACAAATCATGTGAAATAAGGTCGTGTATGGTCAAATTATTTTTTTGTATATACCTTTTTCAATTGATTTATCCATAGTATTCAATAAATATTCTAGGTGTTTCCACCAACTTAATGCAATGCAATTGAACCGGTGCAGGAATTAATGGTTCAAGAATTTCCCAAATGCCAATAACGAGGTTTTCAATGGAGGTGATTTTCCCTTCCATAAAAGGAACATCCATATTCAAATTACGGTGATCAAGTTGATCAATAACCGATTTGTTTACGATACTACTCAATTTTTTAGCATCCATCACAAATCCGGTTTCTGCTGATGGATAACCTTTTACCGTTACATACAACTCAAAATTATGCCCATGCCAATTGGCATTGGCACATCTGCCATATATTTCTTCATTTTTCTCTTCTGTCCATGCCGGATTATACAGCTTATGTGCTGCATTAAAATGCTCTAATCGTGTTAAATAAACTATACCCATCTTGAGATTTGCAAAGTTAATATATATTGAGATAACATCATTCCTTATGATATGGGTAGAATGATAGAAATTTGTACTATGAAGATTGTCTTGGTTGCCGCTACGCAAAAAGAAATTGAACCTACATTACAATGGCTAGAGAAAAACAAAGATCTGTACCATCATCCAGCACCTGAAATATTGGTTACTGGTGTTGGGTTAATGAATTTTTGTTTTTCCTTAACCAACTATTTACACAACACTATTCCAGACTTGATTGTTCAAGCAGGTATCGCAGGAAGTTTTCATAATAAGCTGCTTCCTGGAAGCGTGGTTGTTGTGAAAGAGGAATTAATGGGCGATTGTGGGGTATGGGAAAATAACCAATGGAACGATTTGTTTGATATGGGTTTGGATGCAAACAATAATGGTGTTTGGGAAGATAAAAAATTAATCAATCCACACATAGAAATGGTTCATCTGCTTGATTTGCAAGAAGTTAGAAGCTTAACAGTAAACCAAGTTTCCACAAATACAGGAATCATTGATGCATTATGTCAAAAATATCAACCTGATATAGAATCTATGGAAGGGGCGGTTTTTCATTATGTTTGTCTTAAGAAAAACCTTCCATTTTTGCAATTGCGCGCTATTTCAAACATTGTTGGAGATAGAAATAAAGCCAATTGGAAGATACATACAGCTATTGAATTGTTAAATGTTGAGTTGATTCATCTTTTACAAATGCTTACAAAATAATTTTTATGAAATATTCTATAGGATTTTCACCTTGCCCTAACGATACTTTTATTTTTGATGCATTAGTCAATCAAAAAATAGATACCGGCGATATTACTTTTGAAGTGATTATGGAGGATGTGGAAACGTTAAACCGCTTGGCTATTCAAGGGCAATTGGATATTTCAAAGATCAGTTACGGTGTTTTGCCGCGTGTGCTGCCCAATTATAAAGTGCTTGATGCCGGCGGCGCATTGGGAAAAGGCGTTGGGCCACTCCTGATTTCAAAGGAGCCCATCTACATGGATCAAATTCCTGCTTGTACCATTGCCATTCCCGGACAGCATACTACCGCACATTTATTATTTTCGATGGCATTTCCTACCGCGAAAAAGAAAAAGTTCATGGTATTTTCTGCCATAGAAGAAGCCGTTAGCTCAGGTTTGGTAGATTGCGGGGTCATTATCCATGAAAACCGATTTACCTACGAACAAAAAGGGCTACATAAAATTATAGATCTTGGCGACTTTTGGGAAAAAGAAACCCAATGTCCAATTCCACTCGGTGGCATAGTGATGCACCGTAAATTTGATGCCTCGGCAATGCAAAGGGTGAATGGGTTAATACAAGGTAGCCTTGCTTATGCTCAAGAAAGTTATCCTCAATTATCAGACTTTGTAACTTCAAATGCTCAAGAGATGAAAACTGAAATCATGTTGCAGCATATTGATTTATACGTTAATGAATACAGTAATCAACTCGGTAAAGTGGGCAAAGAAGCCATTATTCAACTACTCGAAAACGCCCATTTATTGTATCCCGAACCTGTAACAGGCAGTTTTGATATATTTCAGGATTAGTGGTTAGTTGTTAGTGGTTAGTTGTTAGTGGTTAGTTGTTAGTTGTTAGTGGTTAGTGGTTAATGGTTAATGGTTAATGGTTAATGGTTAGTGGTTAGTCATGAGTTGGGCGTTAGGCTATTAAGAACTTTCGACCTCCGACTTTCGACTTACGACTAAACCCGCCTTCCGCCTTCCGACTTTCTTATTCAAACAACCGTGTAAAATGGTTTTCCAAATGGCTTCTCATGCCGTTTCTAAATTGTTCAGGTGTGCCAAACTCTAAAATATCTACCAGCTCTTTATGCGAAATAAACATTTTTAATTGAGTCTGCTTTTTAAGTAACCCACTGTTGTGGACATAATCAAACACCGGCAACAGCATTTTTTGAAATTTCTTTAGCGTTGCATTGCCTGTAATTTCATACAGCTTGCCATGAAAAGTGATTTCGTGGTCTATATTAAACAAATGGTATTGTGTTGCGGGAGGCTCATCTTCTACAATGGCACGTAACGCTTTAATATCGACAGGGGTAATGCGGTTAAAAAGTAAATCTGCCATACCAATTTCCAAAACCAATCTGATTTCAAATACTTCCTTTAGGGTTTCTGGTGCAAGAATATGCGGATTCATGCTTTTGCTCATGTTGCCAAATAAATCAGGACTGGTAATTACTGCACCCTTTTTCTTTTTTGATTCTATCAATCCCATCATCCTCAACCGCAACAATGCCTCTCTGATCACCGTTCTACTTACGCCTAATTTTTCAGTCAACTCCAATTCCGTAGGAATAGAATCACCCACTTTTAACTTCTGTTGCTGCAAAAGTTGAACAAGGTTTGCCTCCACTTTATCTACTAAACTGCTGTTTTCTATAGGTTTGAATGCCTCATTTATTGTTTCTGCTGTCATAAAATGAATTACTTAGTACAATGCATAAAGATAAACGCTTCGCCTATCTATTCATTTATATTAAGGGATTATAAAACAAAGTTAAATTTTTTTTGAAAGATTATCGAAAATACCATAATTTTATTATGTCATACATAATATATTTAATATAAACTGATTTTATGCACTTTCCAAAACTAACAACATTGCTTTTTGTAGTCTGCTGTTTTGTATT
>Ga0164294_10003813_pt1 | contig 13340 bp, 10 predicted proteins | sample GEODES005metaG_FD_111479 | JGI IMG/M metagenome (GOLD analysis project Ga0164294, IMG submission 111479) | Oligotrophic lake water microbial communities from Sparkling Lake, Wisconsin, USA - GEODES005 metaG | ecosystem: Environmental > Aquatic > Freshwater > Lake | place: USA: Sparkling Lake... | reverse complement strand
TTCCACATAATTTGCGCCTATTTCATAGAGTCGTTGGGCTGTATCTTTAGTTGTAGCTCGGACTACAGCACTTCTTTTGGCAGTAAGACGGACGAACGGGTCTTGCTCTCCTAGCCAGCCAGCACTGCTACGAGCAATTTCGTAAATTTTACCTTTCCAGCTAAAATCTTGCCAAAAGCTTGCTGGTGCTGATTCTCCACCACCTACAGGACCCCAAACTAGGGGAATGGGCAGGAGTGAGAGGAAGCAAGGACTGGAATACTTAACAAAGGTGACATGATGGCTCAAGTCAAAGCCAATTTTCTGATGTAAGTCACGGGCGACAAAATAGGCTTGAATTTGCCAGAGGTAATAGTGAAACTGCATTCCCCCAGACTGTCCCCAGCGTCTGCTATCTTGCCAAAAGGGCAAAGTAAAGTAAACAAAGTGAAGATTGGGAATGGGGTGGCGTGCCAATTCTGCGTTAATAATATCCTGACTTTCATCGGGTCGGGTGAGTACCCAAACTTCATGGTATTTAGCAGCTTCGCGGGCAATATTCCAACCCACACCAGGTTCAGAACCCATACCTGGTTCACAGGAGTAAGCAGACATTAAAATCTTCATAGGGAATTGGTAATTGGTAATTGGTAATTGGGAAATTCTTTCTCTCTCTTGCCTCTGTGTATCTGTTTCTTCAGTTGTCGTTCTTGCCATGCTAGTCCTAGAATAAAGGCGATAGAAAGCATGAAGCCTGGTTCTTCCATTTGAGTAAAAATAAAACCCATGACGAGAACAGTTAGTAAAGTAACTTTTAAGGAATCATCTAAACCAAAGTGTTGCCAAGCTAAGTAGGATAGAAATAGGTATGCACCTACACCCAAAAGTCCTAAATCTCCCCATATTCCAGCCCAACCAAAAATGGGCATGAAAAGAGTAGAACCAGAACAAAGCCAAGAATTACCACAAAATTCCATTGCTTCTTGACTAATTGGATTGGTCGTAGCACCTAATGGTCCGAGTATGGACCAATAATCTTTCAGAAACCATACTCCTAGACGGCTTACAGTATGTCCTGGACCAAGACCAAACAACCAATTCAAAGATGATTGATAATGAGATAAAATAGAACGCACTGAGTAAAATTTGGTATACCAAGCATAACCATCAGGTCCGTAAAGTTCCGGTCGCGCCCAAGAGGTAAATGCGGCAAATGCTTCTAAGTTTTGTACACACCAAAGAAATCCGTATCCAAAAAGAGCGATCGCACTCAGCAATTTTATACTTTTACCAATATCATGGGAATTTGCTAAAACTAAAAGACCCCAGGCGATTAGATACGCAAGCAGAAGTTGTTTGGAATCAGAAAATAGAATCTGCCAAAAAGCAGCGATAATTACCGCGATTCTCATCCATAATGGAAAAGTTTTTTCATTAGTGAAGAAGTAAAGAGCAAAAGCAATTGATACCGAAGCTGATACATAATTTCCCGCCCCGGAAACGAAAAAGACTCCACCGCATCCATCTGTGCCATTAAATCCGTTAGCATTGAGTTTCCCCGCATCAATTAGAGGCTTCTGGAAAGCAGCAAGGACAAAGTTAATCAAAGCAGACCATATCAGCCATTTCTTGATGCGGGTAATGGATTCAGTAGACATGGGAATACAGACTATAGCCAGCAGAAATATGAAGGGTTCTGCAAGCATCATGAAAGAGACTACGGCATTAATTAAGCCTGTGTTATTCCATAATGCACTAACTAATACTGCTATTAGAAAAATGACAAGTCTAAATAGAAAAGAATAGGCAATGGCAATCTGTTTACGATCTTTTGCTCGACTTGTGAATAATACAACTCCTAAAACAAAGGGAACAACTGCAAAATGAGCAATATTAAGGATTGAGGGAGCATGAGTAATTGCACAAAAAATGCGGGAGTAAAAAACTACAGAAAAGGCCACAATAATTAAGCTTGTGTTATCAATTACTCCTTTGATTTTTAGTTTCTTAGTTGTCGATGACTGCAAATACATGATTTCGATAAACCCTACATATTATTCTTTAATTAGAGATTTGTTGCCACCCTAATTGTTGGGGAATGTGATTTTTTTTACTTTCATTGGGTATATAAATCTTGTTGGGACTGTCATCAGATGCACGAAAGACTGAATAGTTGGGTAGATTAATTAAAGCTTCGTTAAAAATAACCTCAATTTGGATAATTGGACGGTATTTTTCTAAAACTTTTGTTGCACCTAGAATTACTTGTTGTTCTGCTCCCTCCACATCTATTTTTAAATAGTCAAGGCGATTTAATCCTTCCCACAGAAAGAGGTCATCTAAAGCTACTGTTAGTGTTGATAAAGAAGAGGCTATTTCCTCTCGTTTCACTAAGCTAAATGAGTTAGGCTGATTTCGATTCATCCACAAGGTACTGCTTCCAGTAAGTTCTCCAGCACAACAATTTCTTAACCTAACATTCGTGAATCCATTAGTCAGAACACTTTGAAATAAGGTTGCGAATACATCAGGAAAAGGTTCAATTGCTAAAACAGTCCCATTATTACCAAAGTGTTTTGCAGCTTTGATCGTGTATATACCTGTGTTAGCACCAACATCTATAAAAACACCTTCTGAATCTAAGAATTTTTCTAGGTGTTCAAACTCTGGCTCAATAGCATCTCTATAAATATATATTCCCCGTCCGCCGAATCCTGTGCTATTTTTTCCGTAAACTATTGCTCCGTTGGACAATTTTGTTTTCAGAAGCCTTGTCCGTGGTGTTAATGCTAATTGCAGTTTTCTCATCAAAACGTTCATAATTTCTGCTAAATTTCTGATTTACTAATAATCTTTTTTGCTGTAATAAACTCACCAGATGCTGTTGAGAAAATTTTGCGAACCAACTCTTATTCGCAACCACGAATTTTGATCAACTTAACTGCTCATAAGTTGAAGCCAAGTGATCTGCTGATTGTTTCCAGGTCAATTGTTTAGCTCTCATAAATCCCTGAGCAATCAAATTTTGACGATATATGGAATCCTGTTTGAGTCTAACTACAGATTCAGACATAGTTTGGATATCCATAGGATTAACCAACACTGCCGCATTACCCACCACTTCCGGCATTGATGAGACATTAGAAGTAATTACTGATAGTCCGCAGGCCATTGCCTCTAAAACGGTTAAACCAAACCCTTCATAGAGAGATGGTGCTAAGAGAACATCGGCTGCATTGTAAAGTTGAATCAGAATATTTTTATCAGCAGTACCAAAATCAAGAATATCTTGCTCAAGATTATGTTCTTTAATAAAGGTTATTTGCTCTGCCATAAATTTGCCTCCTGACCGCCAAAGCCGCACTGATAGCCCTTGATCTTTTAACGTTTTTAGCACTTTCAACACAGTAATAATGTTCTTTCGTTGGTGAGTTGAACCAACATTAAGTAAACAGATTTCTTCAGGTAAACGTTGATATTTTTTCCGAAATGATTTTACTTCCTGGGATGGTAATGGTTGAAAAGATGCTTCAACTCCGTTAGGAACTACCAAAATTTTCTGTAATTCAATATCAAGCCTTTCATGAACATCCTTAGCTGTATTTGAGGAAACAGCAATCACACAATCAGCATAACACATTCCTTTAACTGAAAATTGCCAAGATGCCATACTGAAAGCGGGAAAACGGGATTGTCCTTTGAGAATTTCTGGATAGACAAATTGCACTAAGTCGTGACAGGTAATAATAATAGGTTTGCCTTTCTTTTTCAACCAATAGGCAACATGAGCATTGGTATGATCAATGATGTGATAAATATCTCCTTCTACCTGACAAACTTGTTGGGGATGATGCCAATAGCGTTCATAATACTTGCGGATACCAGTCCCGGAGTGCCACAGATTTTCTGAGCTTTTGCTCCAAGGTTGAGGTGCAACCTCGACAATTTCCCAATTTGGACGGATTGCCTTTAATTCAGCAACTAAATTGTCAGCATAGACATCCATGCTGAAAGCAACACCAGGTTCTCTACGCACAATCACTAACCGCATTGCATATCTCCAAATAAATTGATTTGATATTCCTACAATTGCTTTGATTTCATCCTCTAATAACCCTAATTTGGAACTGTGTTTTTATATCTTGGCGATATTAAAGATTTAGCCTCACAAGTGATTTCATGTCTATTGCGTTTGATTCGTTCTATCACTTCCAAAAAAGCTTTGACTTCGCAGTAGATATCTTGTTCGTAAAAGACTTCTTTAGACTTTGTGCTGTAATGCTTGCGAGTCTCAATATCAGTCATTTCTAGCATTCTGTCTGCTAAGACATCAGAATTACCGCAAGGATAAATCAGACCGTTGTAGCGATGGCGAACTGTATCGTTATACCCCCAATTACCACAGCGATCGCTTAAAATAGGTGGACAACCTGACACCATTGCTTCTGAAACCACTAGGGGATGGGGATCAATCCACGATGTAACCACAAAAACATCCATCGCTGCATAGTAAAGTGGAATTTTGGCTTGATTCACAAAGCCAAGATTGATAACCTCTGCATTACCAAGTTGGCTAAGACGTTGATTAATCTCGGATTCTAAGTCACCTCCACCAATCATGATTCCTCTGACACGCGGATCACGTTGATGGGCTTTTTCTATGGCTTCAATAAATTCAAAGGGATTTTTTCGCTCTATATATTTACCTGCAAAGCCATAAATTAAAGTATCCTCATTCCCACTAAGTTCCTGACGAATTTTCCAAATTTCGTCTTGGTTTTGCCTAATTGATTGCTCAAATCGTTCACCATCTACGGGGTGACACCCACGGACAATTTTTTCGTCTGCAACACCATAATGACGTAAGTGAATTTCATTATGGTCGCCACAGGAGAGCCAGTAATCTGCTAAATTAAGCATCCAGGGGTAAAGAATCGCCATCACAATTTGCCGCGAGCGACTATAGCGACCATCGGACATGATGGTTGCATCGTTTTGCATGATTAAAGGAATGCGACGGAGTTTACACAGCAGAGCAGTTAATCGGTAAGAGTAATTAACAAAACTCTGCATGAAAATGGCATCGAAGTTATCTGGAGTCAGACTATTGAACAACTCTGGGCTGATAACGTTCTTTTCTTGTTGGGATGGTACTCTTCCAGACAAATCTTTGAGATAATCATACTCATAGCCACTTAATACATCAACATCCCAAGGTTGAGAACTACCACCCAGAAGAGCATCACCACTGATCTGATTTTCATTGCAGAGGTAAAGGACTTTGACGGAAAGACCAGGTTGTTCATTTAATTTTCTCCAAAGTGGTCCGTGGTGTTGAGTTGGATGGGTAAAAACAATGCCTAAACGAAATGGAGCGTTCATAAATCTGAATCTTTGATAAATATTTATTATTGGCGGCTTATTTAACTAATGTGCGAATTTTAATCAATATCCAATCAATTGTTTTTGGACGAAGATGCGGAGCATATAACCAGGTAAAACCCAATTTTGCTAGTGGAACTGGCATCAGTCCAACCCAGAGAAAAAAGATGCTATAAATACATCGTTTCTGCCAATTAAAGTCAGAATATTTCCAGAGAGACTGAAACCCCCAATAAATAAGTTGAGGTGAATTGTCTGAAGAAACAGGATGGGCTTGAGGTTCTAGACGCAGAGATGCTAAACGTGACCACAAACGACCTAATGATCTCTTTTCCAAGTCATTAGGAACTTCCAGTCCGAACTCCTTAGCTCGTTGTAACAGCAGGGCAAAGTTTTGCAAGTCATGTTGCACAAATCGGCGAAACCGGCTGCCGGAAACTGATGTTAACGCCCATTGGTTGCTGTTGTGAATGCGATATAAACCAAGTGCTTCTTCAATGCCCACAACCTGACCATAAAATGGTGTTGAGATCATCAAATAGTCATCGGCTGTGGTCTTATAGTCATCGGGAATTGGGAAAACATTAGTTAGAGCAGTTCGACTGTAAGCATTACCACTCATGGGCGTACTTGTATAGCCACTGGTTTGGAGCAAGTGTCTCCATACCTCTCCAGAAGATAACTTCGCTTCAGTCGTAGGAATGTAATATCCTAATGGTTGCTTTTCGGTATCTACGACTTGTAAGCGGTAGTGAACTTTGCCAACTCCCGGTTTCCATGCTTCTACGACCTGCTCGACTGCATTAGACAATAGACAGTCATCAGAGTCAAGGAAAAGGATAATATCACCATGACTGGATGCAAAGCCACTATTTAGAGCCGCAGCTTGTTTACCGTTTTCTTGAAAGATGGGAATGATGCAATCGCCATATCCATCAATAATATTACGGGAATTGTCAGTTGATCCATCATCAACAACAATAATTTCAGTATGAGGATAGGTTTGGTTAATGGTGCTATTAATTGCTTCTGGGAGAAAGCGATCGTAGTTATAATTATTGATGATGATGCTAACAATTAACTTCTTATCCATAACTGTAACGCTTATTAATATTTCGGTGAATAGGAGAAACAGCTAAAATTTTTTAGGAGAGTAGTTGCTTTTAAGGTGAGATAATTATGAAACTAATCAACTATTTGAGTGAAGGACAAGCCTAAACGGATTGGTCTAGGTAGGTAAGTAATACTCAGCCTTAGTACAGCTTTCCAGGATAGAAATAAGCGTAACGATTCTTTAAATAATTGCCGAGCTTTTTCAATGTCGTTAAATTCCAATCTAGCCCTGCCACACCTATACAGCATATATGCTAACTGCTGTTCAATAAACTTTTGCCATTCAGGAAAGTAATTCGCTTGCAGCAAACTACGGTATATGAAAACTTCTGGCTCAAATTTATCAGCAGCCAGTCTAAGCGTTTCCATCTGGGGATGTGTTCTATAACGAGTTAAACGTTCCGCAACATAGTAAAATGGCTGACCACTGACTGCTAGTAAACAAGTAATCCAAAAATCATAAGCTCCAGAAACATTAGTAACGAGTAAATCGGTATCTAGAAACTCTTTTCGGAAAACAGATGCCTGTACAAGGGGAATTGTTTTGTTGAGCGCGAGATCGGTTGTGTTTCTTAACTCACCTTCAGAAAGTTTATCTCTTTTGAATATCTTTGTATTTCTATCGGTTTGTTGCATATCAATTTTGCCATCTTGAAGCATGATCCAATGATCGCTAAATGCTAATACGCGTCCAGAATCTTGCTCTAATGGCAATACTAGTCGAAACAAGAAATTAGGTTCCCAATAATCATCATCATTGAGAATAGCCACATATTTCCCTCTTGCTTCCAATATGGCAACACGGAGATTTAATGCTACACCAAGTCTCCGCTTGTTAGACCGATAACGAACTCGATCTGGTCTACTAACTGATTCGCAAATAGTTTTTGCAGCTTCGCTATCTGCATCGTCTGTAACAATAATTTCATAGGACTCAAATGTTTGTGCTAAAACGCTCTCGATAGCCTCTCGGATAAACTCAACTCGTTTAAAAACAGTGACAATGACTGTTACCAGCGGTTCCATATTACTTAATCCTCTTATTATAGGCTCTTATTTTGTTTGGCAAAGGTATTGTTGAAGGAAAACCAAGAGTTTTTTAGCCGCCCGAAAACAGTGATTTAGATATTGCGGAAGACTTAAGGATGGGATGTTTAGGTAATCCAATCCAACCAGGTGGAAGAAAGTCAGATAAAACAGATTGTTGATTATTCCAAGGTTCGGGGCGAACTATCAACTTATCTTTATGCTCTGATAACCAAGCACCCCACCAACTAAAGGTGCTGTTTGCAATCACAAAATGCTTACATTGACTCATTAAATACAAGGATTTTGCAGGTGTAAATCCTTCCACATAAATAACTTGACAATCAAGCAAAGCTAGGAGTTCACGACAGTAGGCAATATCATCAGAAAAAACAAAGATACAATCAATGGATCTTCTGTCTCGAACAAAATTGATGGCATTAATATAATATTCATTTGAACATACTCCCAAGCCAGAATTCTCGAAAAAGTCACCTCTTCTAACACTAATCGCAAGACATTCTGTTTTTTCCATCAAATCCAAAAGTCCCGAAAGCGGTTCACATATAAATTCACTGCTTAAAGAGAAGGCTTTAAGAATTACGTCTCTTTCTGGGAAAAATCTGGGCGATTGAAAAAATCCCGTATATGATTTATATGGTTGTGCGAAATCTAATTCATAATTATTTTTCTCACTTTCTATGAATATATTATTTGGCTTGTAAAACTTTCTGAGGGTAGAATTATGCTGAACTCTATTAGTAAATGAATGCAGCTTGGAGCAATATTGAAAATAGTTAAATACAGACAAATCTTTAAATAAGAATCTTTCAAATCCTTGGCGTATGGACAAATAATCATCTAGCAAAACTTTAACCTTAAATCGCTGTGAAATATTCAAAGCTAAAGCCAGTTGAAACAACTGATTACCCAGCCGTCCGTTGAGTCTAACGAAAAATTTTTCGGCGTTTTTCATAATATTTGCAATTTTTATGCTATTGTCATGAGCAAATCTCTAACTTTCTGACCAGCTACTCTCCAGTTCAGGCGCGATTCGTATTCATTAAAAGCAGAGAGAGCTAATTCTTTGTATTGAGTATAGTTGGTAAAGATATTAAAAATGTATTCACAGTATTCAAAAGGATCGCTATCCCGATCAAATAGCTTGCCATTCAAATCATCTTTGATTATTGTCGGAATTCCACCAACTCTTCTAGAGATACAAGGCACTCCTAGAGAATTTGCCTCAGAGAAAACAATAGGGGTACAGTCCGCTATTGAAGGTAGAATTAAGAAATGAGAATCGGCAATAAGTTGATATATTTTCTTTTTACCCTCAAGAGTAGATTTTGAAATAAAACCCAGAACTTTAACGAAATCAGGTAGGGGTTCGTCTTCAGTCGGTTGACAGCCAACTATTGTTAATTCAGTTTTTAAACCTGAATTATTCAGTTTTTTAGCCACCTCTAGGGCAACATCACCACCCTTACGAAACCAGTCAACTCCTAAAAATAAGAGTTTGCATTTATCAATTGGTCTAGATTCAATTGCAGCTTTAATGTCGTCAATATTGTGATCACTTTCAATATTAGCTCCAAAAGGTACAACTTTCACCTTTTCAGGATCGGCATTGTAATAGTTAATAGCCGTTTGGGCTGCCCATTCAGAGGAGTAAATTGCTAACTGAGATTTCTTGAGACTAATACTCTGAATTAAATGGGCATTATGGAGAGATTCTTTACAGAGATTACTATATACAGGGTAAAAATCTATTAAATTTGCAAAGGTTGCATCTGCCCAGAAAACAATCGGTTGATTACATTCTAGATAGGCAATTGAATCACTTCCTGCACTGAATACAACATCAGCTTTAATGCTGTTGAGCTTTTCAGGAATTTGCCTTGCATAGTTTTTTAAAATTAATGGCTCGATGTATTTTATATAGTTTTCTCCAAAACATTTGTAGTAACGACTTTTCAATTTACTTACAAATTGTAGTGCTAATCTATCCTCTAATGGTCCAATGTAATCAAGAGGTATAGATTGCTTTTGAAGTGACTCAGCAATATAATAGCCTAGCCCAGACCACTTATTGCTTAGAGTTCTTGCATCAAAATTAGTAACGTAAGCCATTTTCATTGATTGTTCAATCCTTTTTGAATTAAGATTATAAAAAATCTAAAATTTAGAACCTTTTTGCTTTCTTCCACTAGTCAGGAGTCAGTGAAGCACGGAGATAATTTTTAAATCGGATGAAAAATGACATAATTTATTATCTGCCTACAATCACTTCCTGGTAACTGCCTGATTTGAGAATTCGACCCTGTTCAAGTTGATAAATACAATCGCAATGCTCAATTGTGGAAAGACGGTGAGCAATAATAATGATTGTCTTACTACCAGCTAAAGCTTTTGTTGCTTCAGTAATCAGATGTTCTGTTTCAGTATCTAAAGCGGCGGTGGCTTCATCAAAAACCAGTATTTCTCTTTCGTGATAAAGCACCCTCGCAATTCCAACTCTTTGGCGTTGTCCTCCTGATAAAAGAACTCCCCGTTCACCAATAATAGTTTTCACTCCATCTGGAAGTTGCTCGACTACTTCGCCAAGTTGAGCCATTGCAATCGCTTTCTTTAATTTATTTTGGTCAATTAAATGATCAGCAACTCCATAAGCAATATTTCGTTCAAGGGTATCGTCAATCAAAAATATAGATTGGGGAACATAGCCAAGCATATTCTGCCAGGAGCGCAAATCGCTATAAACTGAAACTCCGTCAACTTTGATATCTCCAAATTCAGGGATAAAAAGACCGAGAATAACATCAACCAAAGTAGTTTTACCAGCACCAGACTTACCAATTAGTCCAATAGACTCTCCCTTGCGAATAGATAGGGAAATATCTTCTAGTACATTTCTTGTAGTGTTTGGATAGTGAAAAGTGAGCTTATCTAAAATAACTCTATCAGAAAACTGAAATGTTTGCTGCCCTTTTGGCAATAATTTGTTAGAAACTCTAGCAGAATCAAAGTTAGTTATCAGCTTTTCTTTTTCCAACTCTTTAAGGTCAAAGAATAGCCGATCAAGAGAATAACTGTTACCTCTAATTACATTAATGCCAAAGATTAAATTTCCTACTGCTGGTAGTAGACGAACCGAAGCGAGTGCAAAAATTCCTAAAACCCCAGTCAGATTTTGCGTTTTATCTTGATTTAAGGTGATAAATAAAAATGTAAAGCCTATTAAGAAACTCATCATTAACGGCTCAAGTACAAAGCGGGGAAGATTACCATAGGCGGAAGCTAAAGTGTTACTTTTGGCATAAATTTTTGATTGCTCCTCCATCTGATCCTCAAAATAGGATTCGCAACCAATAATACGAGTTTCTTTCAATCCTCCTAATCCATGATTTGTAATCCGAATCATCTCCCCATAAGCATGAAATCCCTCTTTACTCCAACGAGCTAAACGGTCTTTCATTGGATGCAACAATCCAAAAGAAATAAGTAGCAGCACCGCAATAAGAATTAAGGCGATCGCATTAGTTTTGATTAAAAGCAGCATTAATGCTAGGACAACTACCGTATTAGAGATAAATGTCAAAGATGTAGATACTACACCAATAGAAACTGCATCTGTTGTGTTAGTGATATTCTGAATAAGTGTTGCTGAATTAATCCGTAGGTGGTAGCTATAAGGAGCTTCGATATATGATCTTAGGAGTTTACAAGATAGTTCTCTTTTTAAACCAGAGCTAAATTTGAACACTGCTTTTTGAGCATTAAAAGCCAAGAATGCTTTTAGATAAAAAGCAATAACAACCACTAATCCTAGAATAATTAAAAATTGCTGCTCAGAGTTAAAATGTAACTGTTTGTAAATTAAATCCAACCAGTAAATACTTTTGATTGCATCTGGACTGACAGCGATCGCAATAAATGGAGCAATCATTCCAGTTCCAAAAACTTCTAAGCCAGAAACAAGGATGAATAGGAAAAGCATCGCTATCAGCGACTTATGATTTCCTTTTGTGATATATAACAGCTTGGAGAGAAAATGAGTCATTAGTGCTTAATACCTGATGAATTTGATTTATAAAAAGAGGTATCTAAAATTAGGTTATTCAAAAAATTGAAGAATCTTTTTTTATGATTTATAGGACTTATTTTGTATCTTTTACGATGTAGAGAAATCAAACTAAAAGGTGAGGTAAATATGCTCAAGTAGCTTGACGGATGAAGAGTGGTTAATCATAGAACCGCTATTGCCAAAGAAAAAGCTGACTCGTCCGCAGACATGGACTAAACGAGAAATCTTAAAATCTTAGATGGTATTTTCTATCAACTCAGAACCGGATGTAATTGGGGAGACTTACCCAAAGATATGCCTCTCTACTTAATTATGTACGTGTACAGACTAAAGGATCTTGTTTTTATATGTGTACCAAATGGTCGCGCAATTCTCTGATAGCAGAACGGCAAAGCCTAAGAATTTTTTTAGGTACTTGCCTATAATCTTCACCATGGCTGTGAATTAACAAAAGATAGTGGTATATTAAGAAGACTCTTATTTGTTTTGAGTTAGCTGCACTATAAACAACGTTCTTAATTGATTTTAAAGTAGCTCGTCTTAGCCTTGATTGACTTATAGTGGCAGATTTATTAATTATTTTCCAAAACTCATAGTTCTGCTGATAGATTCGTGTCACACCCTTGGGCGTGTTGCCTAAGTTCCCGTATAGACCTCCTTTATGAATTCGATAAACACTCATTACCTCATTGAGATATCTTATCTTTCCGTGCTGTGCTGCGATTAGGTATAGTCCATAATCTCCAAAAGGAAGAGAAGCAAACCAATCAGGCAGATTTTGAATCAAATTTGTCTTGATTACAACTGAAGCAGTTGCAATTTAGTTGCTTCCTTCAAGGAGGTTATCCAAAGTGCTAACTTCTGGGGTTAAATCATCACTATTTAGTCGATTTTTTTCGGGATAATCCTCATTAATAACTGCGGCGTTATGAAAGCAAATGGCAAAGTCAGGGTTGGCTTCCAAAAAAACAACTTGTTTTTGCAGTTTAAGAGGATCTGTCCAATAGTCATCACCGTCACAGAGGGCAATATACTTGGATTTGGGAGTGGTAATTAAGTCAATACAATTTTGTGCTGCTCCTACATTTTTTTCTTGTAAAATTAGTTTTATCAAGTCAGGGTATTTATTCTTGTACTCTAATAAAATTTCTCTTGTACCATCTGTCGAAAAATCATCTGCGATAATTATCTCCCATGCAAAATCAACTTTTTGCACAAGAAACCCATCAATTGCTTGTTTTATGAAGTTCACATGATTGTATGTTGTCGAACAAACTGATAGTAAAGGAACATCCATCTTATTTACCCTTTTCACACATTAAAAAAATACTTGAACATAAATCAGGATATTGTTGTCCCAGTTGATAACAACCTTCCAAATATTCTGGGGAAATTATATCTGTACTTAATAATCTATCCCATTGAAAATTGGCAAGTGCTTTAAAAAATATTCCAGAGCGGTGAATTACATTTAACCCAGCAGCTTTTGCATCTCTTTCTAGAGTATCAAATGTATAGGTAATTCTATGTCCATGTTCTGCTTGTGAGGTAGTTACGGCTGAATTGTGACTTATTAGACCCATTTTTACCGCTATTTGTCGTGAAGGTGCATTTGCATTTGGACAAACTAAAAAGAACCTGCCAGTATCAGATAACCATTCATCATTGATTCTTTTCATCACCAAAATTGGGTCATCAAGATGTTCTAAAACATGAGTTAATACAATATTTTCATATTTCCTTGGAAGGGTAG
>Ga0164294_10003812_pt1 | contig 13342 bp, 13 predicted proteins | sample GEODES005metaG_FD_111479 | JGI IMG/M metagenome (GOLD analysis project Ga0164294, IMG submission 111479) | Oligotrophic lake water microbial communities from Sparkling Lake, Wisconsin, USA - GEODES005 metaG | ecosystem: Environmental > Aquatic > Freshwater > Lake | place: USA: Sparkling Lake... | reverse complement strand
GCCAGCGGCTCGGTGGTGGTGATGCTGCCGAATTCAGGCGTATTGGTGCGCCCCAGCACAATGAGGCCGGCGGCGCGATAGTGGGCGGCGAGGGTGCTGTCCTCGCTCGCCCGATGCTGATGATGTTGGAAGTAGCGACTGCCGCAGTGGTAGGGATCCCCGGCGGTGGTGCACATCAAATCTTTCACCAGAAACGGCACGCCGGCGAAGGCGCCGCTACCGGGCGGTAACTTGCTGGCTTCCAGCGCCTGTTCGAAGCGCGGATGAATCACCGCGTTCAAGCGCGGATTGAGTTGCTCGATGCGCTCAATCGCGGCCAGCGTGAGTTCTTGCGCGCTCACTTCGCCGCGCCGCACGAGGTCGGCTTGAGCGAGCGCATCCAGAGCGAGAAGTTGGGCGTTATTCATGGCTGCATCATAGCCGTGCGCCTCGCCGCTTGCCGAGGCTCGCACTTTGGCGGTGGCCTGTTTACGATGCGGCTGCCTGCCAGTGGAGAGTCGCCATGACAGTCCCGCTTCCGATCTTGCGATGTGCAGCCGTGCTCAGCCTCCTGTGTGGCGGCGGGTTCGCGAGCGCCGCGCCGCCCGCTAACACCGACTGGCCGCTCCACGGCCTCAATTACGCCAATACCCGCTTTAGCCCGCTGACGGACATCACTCGCGACAACGTGGCGGGTTTGCAGCGCGTGTGGTCGGTGCACACCGGCGTTAAAGGATCTTTTCAGGCCACGCCGCTGGTGCGCGATGGCGTGATGTACGTCTCCACCCCGTTCAATCATGTGATTGCGCTGGACGCCGCGACCGGCGTTGAACGCTGGCGCTATCAACACGAATTGAAGCGCAAGGAAAACTGCTGCGGGCCGGCCAATCGGGGCGTGGCGGTGGGCGAGAAACTGGTGTTCATCGCGACCATCGATGCGCGCCTCGTCGCCCTCGATCGCGCCAGCGGCAAGCTGGTCTGGGACCATCCGCTGACCGACAGCGACGTGGGTGCGATGGAAAATCTCCAGCAAATGTTGAGCGCGCCGGAATTCGCCGGCACCACCCAAACCGGCAATACCGGCTACAGCGCGAACATGGCGCCGCAGGTGGTGGGCGACATGGTGCTGGTGGGCGTCACCGGCGCGGGCTATGGCCTGCATGTCGAAACTAAAGATAAAGGCGAGGCGCGGATTACGGTCGCCGGCATCGGCGGCGAGCATCTGGGCCTGCGCGGTTTTCTGCTCGCACTCGACGCCAACACGGGCGCGGAGCGTTGGCGCTGGTACGTGACCGGCGAGCACTGGGAAGGCCCGATGCAGTCCAGCACCGCCTGGGGTGCGGAAATGCATCGCGACCTGCCGGGCGAGCAGCAGGCCCTGAAAAAATACGGCGAAAGCTGGCGCTACGGCGGCGGCTCGGTGTGGACCACGCCGGCCATTGATGAAGCCCGCGGCCTGCTCTACCTCGGCACCGGCAACCCGGCGCCGCAAATGGACGACCCGACGCGTCCGGGCGACAACCTGCATTCGGTCAGTCTGGTCGCATTGGAACTGAAGACCGGCAAACTGCGCTGGGCCTACCAGCAGGTGCCGCACGATCGCTGGGGCTACGATGTGGCGAGCCCGCCGGTCTTGTTCACCATGACTGTCGAGGGCAAACCTCGCGATGTGGTCGCCGAGGCCGGCAAAGTGGGTTACCTGTTTGTGCACGACAGAGAAACCGGCGAACTGCTGCAACGCTCGGAGCCCTTTGTGCCGCAGGAGAATCTCTTTGCCAGACCGACCGAAGCCGGGGTGCGCATCGCGCCCGCCGCGCTCGGGGGCTGCTCCTGGTCGCCGATTGCGGTGGATAGCGCGAACGCGCGGGCCTATCTCACCGCCATCCACTGGCCTGCCATGTACTACTCGCGCCAACTGCCGGCGGCCAAGGGCCTGCCCTGGACCAGCTACACGTTTGTGCAGCCGGTGGAAGCGAGCGCCAGTTACGGCTTGCTGAGCGCCGTTGATCTCACGACTGGCAAACTGGCCTGGGCGCAGAAAATGGACAAGCCGATGATCGGCGGCGTGCTCGCCACCGCCGGGAATGTGCTGTTTGCGGGGGAGTCGGGCGGCGCGCTGAGTGCGTTTGCCAGCGCCGACGGGCGCAAGCTGTGGTCAGATCAGGTCAGCGCGGGTGTGAATGCACCGCCGGTCACCTACACCGTAAATGGGCGTCAATTTGTGGCGGTAGCCGCCGGGGGGAACGTGTTGTTTGGCTTCAAAACCGGCGATGAACTCATTGCCTACGCGTTACCTTCGCCATGAACCCGCCAGCCTCGTTCAACGTAAACCTTACCGGGACCCACGCGATGCGTGAGGTGCAACACTTGTCCACCCGCAAGCCTGTTGCCTGCCTCTGCATCGCGTCGGGTCCCCTCGCTCTCGCAGGCGCCTGCGATGTCCGCTAGGCGCCCCGACTTCAAGGCCTTCCTGCGCGCCGTGCATCTGGGCCTCGCCCTCATGCTCCTCATCGCCAGCCTGCCGTTTTTTGCCGCCGCCTTTTACGGTTGGTGGACGGCCGATCAGTTCAGCGGCTTTGCCAACTACGAGGAGATGATGCTCACCACCGCGCGGGATGCGCTGATCAAAGGCGCGCTGTGCGCCGGCGGCGCGGTGTGGCTCATCGTGCTGTGGCGTCAGCAGTATCGCTAACGCCGTTTTCTCCACCGATTCAGTCTCGCGAGGGCCTCGCATGAAGTACGTCAAACTGGGCAACACCGGCCTGCGGGTGTCACCGCTCTCGCTGGGCTGCATGACTTACGGCTCGCCGCAGTGGCGCGACTGGGTGCTGGATGAAGCGGCCTCGCTGCCGTTCATCGGCCGTGCGCTGGAAATGGGCATCAACTTCTTTGATACCGCCGATGTCTACTCGCTGGGTGAAAGCGAAGTGGTGCTGGGACACGCGCTCAAACATTTCGGGGCCAAGCGCGAGCACGTCGTCATTGCCACCAAGGTGTGGAACGTGATGAGCAGCGACTGCAACGATCGCGGGCTGTCGCGCAAACACATCATGCAGGGCGTGGACGCCTCACTCCGCCGCCTCGGCACCGACTACATCGACCTTTATCAAATTCATCGCTACGACCCGCACACTCCCATCGAGGAAACGCTGGAAGCCCTGAACGATCTCGTGCGCATGGGCAAGGTGCTCTATCTGGGCGCGTCCAGCATGTACGCCTGGCAGTTCGCGCGCATGCTGGCCGCGCAGGAGCGCCACGGCTGGAGCCGGTTTGTGTCCATGCAGAATCACTACAACCTGGTCTATCGCGAGGAGGAGCGGGAGATGGTGCCGCTGTGCCGGAGTGAAGGTATCGCGGTCATTCCCTGGAGCCCGCTCGCGCGCGGCTTTCTCGCCGGCAATCGGGCGGAGGCCAAAGCCGGTGAGACCACGCGGGCCAAAAGCGATGACTTTGCGCATCGCCTCTATTACCAACCCGACGACCACAAGGTAGTGGCAGCGGTGAGCGCGGTGGCGGCGGCGCGTGGCGTGCCTAACGCGCAGATTGCGCTGGCCTGGCTGCTGGCCCAGCCCGGCGTGACGGCGCCGATTATTGGGGCCTCCAAGCTGTCGCATCTGGAAGACGCCTTTGCCGCGCTGGCCATCACCCTTGATGAGGAAGAATTGAAAGCGCTGTCGGCGCCGTATCGTCCGCATCCCGTGTTAGGAATTTCGATGTGAACAAGCAATTTGCCGGACAGGTGGCGCTTATCACCGGTGGCGCTTCGGGAATTGGTCGCGCGACCGCGCTGGCGTTCGCGGCCGAAGGCGCGCTGGTGGTGGTGGCCGACCGCAATGAACAGGCCATCAGCGACACCGTGACCGCGCTGGAAGCGTTCGGCACCGAGGCGCTGGGCATAGTGTGCAACGTGTCGCGCGATCACGACGTCGCGGCGATGGTGGCGCGCACGGTGGAACACTTCGGGCGCCTCGATATTGCGTTCAACAACGCCGGCATCAATCCGCCGCTCGCCACGCTGGGCGAGGTGAGCGAAGAAGATTTCGACGCGGTGATTGCGGTGAATCTCAAAGGGGTATGGCTCTGCATGCGTCACGAACTGCGCGTGATGGCGGCGCAGGGCAGCGGTTCGATTGTGAACACCTCGTCGATTGCCGGGCTCGCGGGCTTGCGCGGTTGCGGGGCTTACTCGGCCGCCAAGCATGGCGTGGTAGGCCTCACCCGCACCGCCGCGCTCGAATACGGCAAACTCGGCGTGCGCGTGAATGCGGTATGTCCTGGCGGCATCGTCACCCCGATGCTGGAAGAAGCCGGCGCGCAGCGCGCGGGCCTGCTCGACGCCATGGCCAAAATGGAACCCATCGGCAGATTGGGCCAGCCCAGCGAAATCGCCTCGGCGGTGCTGTGGCTGTGTTCGCCGGGTGCCTCGTTCATGACCGGCCACGCGCTTGCCGTCGATGGCGGCTGGATGGCGCAGTAGGGCGCGAGGTGGACGCACTCGGCACGCGGCACGCATCGCTGGCCATTCCCGTGGCCTATATGGTGCTGCGGGGTTTGCATCGCACATACGACCCGCAGATCGCAGCCGCCGCCATCAGCGACTACGTCACCGCGCTGGTGGCGGGCACGACATACGAACAACTTGCCGACACGCCCGAACTCGCGGGCTATCGCCAACTCCATGCGCTGCGCGGCAAAACGGGCCGCCAGTTTCTACCCTCGCCCGAAAGCCTCTTCAAGCTGCTGTTCAAGCGCGCCAACTGGCGCTCGTTTGACCCAATAGTCGACGCCTACACCTTGGTATCGCTCCAGACTCTGGTGTCGATCGGGGCCCACGATCTGGCGTGTTTGCGTTTGCCCGTGACGCTCGCGCCAACGGTCGGCGGTGAATCCCTGCTGACCATCGGTGATACCACACCGGTGACGCTGAGTGCGGGCGAGTACTGCTATCGCGATGCCGACGGACAGCTGTTGGGCCGTATGGAATGCCGGCAGGCGGAAGCGACCAAGGTGACGGCCGCAACCCGCGATCTGCTGTTTATCGTGCAGGGTCACGCGGCGCTGGGCGCGCGTGAGCTCCACGCCGCAAGCCTCCTTTTGGGGCAGACCCTCACCGAATTGGTGGGCTTCGCCGACGCCATCGAGGGGCCGCTGGTTATCGAATAGGCGAAAATTTGCGCCGGAATAGTGAGCAGGTTTCGCTATAGTAAAAAACGTTTCTCAAAGCGGTGGAGCGTGATATACCGATCGCACCCACAACCTGCAGGAGGAACCATGTCTGCCACGCCGACCGGAGTCCAGAGTAATCAAGGCTACACCTCTACCGACGATTTCATCACCCGCACCCATGTCCTCCCGCTGCTGGCGGAACCCGCGACCCGCGCCCGGCTCATCGCCGAGCACAGGGGCAACCCCATCGGCATGCCCGGCAAGGCCGGCAACGCCGGCATTCAGCACAGCGAGGATCTCGCCCGCGTCATCGACAAACTGCGTCGCGCCCCAATGGCCGGCAAGTACGTGCGGGTCTGCGTGACCTTGCACGAGGATTACCGCATCGGTATCTGCAGCGGCGTGCGCGGCAAGCCGGTAAAAATGCTGGAGGAGAAATATCCCTCCGAGGACTCCTGCGAGCACGCCATTTTCGTCAAGCGGGTCGCAGACCTCATGGCCCAATACGGCATGACCTGAGCCGGCATTCAGCCTGTTCTGAAGCTTTCTACCTTTAGCCGACAGCCCATCAAGAGGACTTTGCGATGCTTCGTATTACCGGTTACAGCGATCGATACAGCGCCTGTCCAGGCGAGACCATCCAGTTCTATGTGAATTCAGAAAAAGCCGAGCGCTATGACGCTCACCTCGTACGCGTGATTCATGGCGACACCAATCCTGAAGGCCCCGGCTTCAAGGAAGAAGAAATTGCGGCCGCCTGCAACCAGACCTATGCGGGCCGTCAGCAGAAAATCCACGGCGGTTCGTATGTGGTCGTGCCGGGTTCTGCCGCACTCAATATGGCCAGCTTCACCGTGCAGGCCTTTATTTTCCCCACGACCCCGGGACCCGGCCCGCATGGCTACTGCCATGACAAGGGCATGCAGGGCATCGTGACCAAATGGCACGCGGGCAAGCAAACCGGTTACGGACTGTTTGTGGATGAAGCCGGCTGTCTGGTGCTGATGATTGGCGGCGGCAAAGGCAAGCTCACGCGGATTTCCAGTGAGAAGCCGCTGCTGCGCAAGGTCTGGTATCTGGTCGCCGCGAGCTACGATGCGACGACCGGCGAGGTCGTGCTGTATCAGGAGCCGGTGGTGACCAACACCAACGGCGGCCTCGGCATGGCGCTCGTGCATCCCACCAGCGAGACGAGCGCGGTCGTCACGGCCAAGTCGACGGTCAAACCGGGGGCTAATGACGCGCCGGTGCTGCTTGCGGCGGCCACCGTGAACAGCGACTCCGGGCGCGTCATTCAAGGCGGCCACTACAGGGAAGCGCTAAACCCGGTTCCGCTGCCCGAACAGGGCTGGTGCTACAACGGCAAGATTGACCGCCCGCGGCTGTCCAGTCGGGCGCTGTCGAAGAGCGAAATCGACGCGCTGGCGCGGGGTTTTGATGCCTGCCCGGCCGAGTTGCGCACCGCCGTGGCCGGCGCGTGGGACTTCCACGCCAACATCACCAAGAGCATTGCGTCGTGCCAGATTATCGATGTCTCGCCGCACTGCCGGCACGGCTTCGCGATCAACCTTCCGGTGCGCGGCATGACCGGCTACAACTGGACGGGCGACGAAATCGTCTACCACCACGCGCCCGAAGAGTACGGCGCCATTCACTTCCACGACGACGATATCGACGACGCGCGCTGGGCCTGCGATTTCAGCCTCACCTTGCCGGAGAACCTGAAGAGCGGGGTGTACAGCGTGCGCTTGCGCATCGGCGGCAAGAGCACGCCGGAAACCGAAGACTACATCCCCTTCTTCGTGAAGCCGCCGCAGGGCAAGACCACCGCGAAGATCGCGTTCATTGCCCCCACCAACAGCTACATGGCCTACTCGAACGACAACCTCGCCACCAACTCGGTAGTGGCTGAGCTGTTGGCCGGACGCGTGCCGATCATGAACGCGTCAGATCTCTATCTGAACGAGCATCGCGAATACGGGCTTTCTACCTACTCCTGTCACTCGGATGGTTCGGGCGTGTGTTACAGCACGCGGCTGCGCCCCATCCTCAACATGCGGCCGAAGTATCGACACTGGTTGTCACCCTCGCTGTGGCAGTTCAACGCCGATCTGCACCTCACGGACTGGCTGGAGCAGATGGGCTTCGAATACGACGTCTACACCGACGAAGACCTCGATCGCGAAGGCCTGTCCTTGCTGTCCCGCTATCGCGTCGTGCTTACGGGCAGCCATCCCGAATACTCCTCCGAGCGCATGCTCAACGCCTACGAGGCCTATCAGGCCAGCGGCGGCCGGTGGATGTATCTGGGGGCCAACGGCTTCTACTGGTGCAGCCAGTACCATCCGGACAACGGCAACATCATCGAAGTGCGCAAAGGCGAGGCCGGCACGCGCGCCTGGACCGCGAATCCGGGTGAGTACAACAACGCGTTTGACGGCAAGTACGGTGGCATGTGGCGGGCACGTGGGCGCATTCCCAGCAAGGTCTGCGGCTTGACCTTCACCGGGTATGGCTTCGACGTCTCCAGCTACTACCGTCGCGAGCCAGACAGCCTCCGGCCGGAGTGCAAGTGGATGTTCGACGGCATCGGCGAGGATGAAGTGATTGGCGACTTTGGTCTGGTGGGCGGTGGCGCGGCCGGTCTTGAAATCGATCGCTACGATCTGGAGTTCGGGACACCGCACAACGCCTACCTGCTGGCGCGCTCTGAAGGTCACACCGATCTCATGCTGCAGGTGAATGAAGAAATTCACTTCACGGTGCGCGGTTACTACGGCGGCGGCGACGAGAATCCGATGATTCGCGCCGACATGATCTACTACAAGACCCCCAACGACGGCGCCGTCTTCGCGCCGGGTTCTCTGGCCTGGTGCGGTGCCTTGTCCCATAACGGGTACAAGAACAACGTTTCCAGACTCATGAAGAACATCCTGAAGGGCTTTGTTAAAGCGGGTCCGCTGCCGTGAGCGCGGCCCGTCGCACAACGGCGGCGCGTGCTTTGCCGACCCCGGTGGGCAAGCACGTCATGCCAGCGCTGGAAGGCGGTCCCACGGCGTTTGAGCAGTCGGTGCTCGGGCCCCTGGATGCCGACCGCATGAACACGCTCGGCGAGTGCCTCTTCACGCTCAACAATCGTCGCTTTGGCCCCATCCCGGGCGCCTACGTGGTGGTCTGCGTGGAAGAGGGTAAGCGCTGGTGTGTGGGCCAGTTGAGCGCCGACCGCGCGCGGCCGGTCGTGATGTTCGATGAGATGATGTTTGACGACCCCGCACTCGCGCAGTCGGCGGCGGAAGCCCTGCGCGAGGCGCGCGGCGAGCGCCCGCCTCAGCGCAGTATCTGACCCAAGACGCTAGCCGGGCGTCGCCGCAAAGCGCGCCCGGATAGCGGCCCGACCCAGGTCCGGGCTATCGGTAAACAAGCCGTCTATGCCGGCCGCGAGATGCGCCTCAATTTCCGCCGCAAGCCCGCCGTGCGCATCAGGCGCGGCGCCGTGCCGGTAGCGCGGCGGCAAGAAATGATTTTCTGGCCGGAAGGTCCACACATGCACATCGAGGCCGGCGGCGTGCGCGTGCGTCACCAGCCGCGTTGGGCTGTTGCTTGAGTCAGGCATGACCAACCGCTTGGGCACGCCCACGCCGTGGGCGTAAGTCCCGATAAAGCCGAGTCCTTCGGGCGTGACGAGATCCGCATAGCGGCGAGGGTCGCCGCTCAGCGTGAAATCCCGTGGTGCGCCAGTGGCATCAATCAGTTGAATCAGCGGAATCGACAACTGCGCGGCGGGTAACAGCTGCGTGGCAAGTGCGCGTAAGTTGGCGCTCTCGAACGATTGAATGAACACGCGGGAAGGATCGGTGAAGCGGAGCGCGATGAGTTCCTCCAGCAGGCGCTGGCTCAGGTCAATCCCGATGGGTTCGCCGCCGAGGCGCCTGCCATCGTGCAGGAAGTGCGAAGGATGTTTGGTTTCCGGATAAATCCCGACGCGGCGTCCGCTGCGGGCTTCCACCGCACGCACCAGCGCCACAATTTCCGCCAGTGTGGGAATTTCGAACCGGCTATCGAATGCAGTGTTGGCTGGCCGCAAGGCCGGAATGCGCTCCACCGCCCGCAGGGTTTTGATTTCCGCCAGCGTGAAGTCTTCGCTGAACCAGCCGTGCAGGCGCACGCCGTCCAAATCTTTATGCGTTAGTCGCGCGGCGAATTCTGGATGGGCATCAACGTTCGTGCTGGTGTTGCTGCGATCGAGCTGGCCGTCTGCGCCCAACACCGCGAGCGCGTTTTCGTGGCGGGCGATGAGCTGGCCGTCGGCAGTCGCCACCAAATCGGGCTCGATAAAGTCCGCGCCTTGCTCGATCGCCAGCGCATAGGCGGCCAGCGTGTGTTCGGGGCGATAAGCGCTGGCCCCGCGGTGGGCAATGAGGATGGGACGCGCGCCGGGCATCATCGCCCCCTACACCAGCAGCCACACGACGGTGGCCACGATCCAGCTTGCTTCATTGGCTACCTCGCTAATCAATGAGCCGCGACGATAGCGGTCCCAACCGGCTTCGCGGATGGCATAGACCAGTTGGCCGATGCGCATGCAGATAGTGACGTGGCCGGCCCAGATCCCAATCGCGGCCAAGCCTGCGCCCCCGTGCAAAAACATATTCCAGGCCAGCGTGAGCTGCGGCACACCTTTGAAAAACACCGCCAGCCAGCCGCGCACGATGGGGTCGCGCCAGGTGAGGTGATGGCGCGCGCCGATGATGAGCGTGGCGGTCACGCCGGCCAGCGCGAGCAGGCTGGTGAGCGTATCGATGTCTGACCACTGGCCGGTGCCGTTGCCTACCAGTACGCCCAGATTGACCGCCATCAGCGAGGTCCACACCACATAGATGATGCGGGTTTGATAGGTCACCCGGCTTGGCGCGGCTTGATGCGACTGAAACGACAGCCGCATGTTGATGATCAGAAACAGGCCCCAGAACACGAACCAGCTGATCGACACGCCCTGCGTGCTCTCGAACATTTTCATTATCTGCCCGATGCCGAAGGCCAGCCCGCAGACGAGTTGCACCACGAACAGAACATCTGCGGTGAGGCGAGCGCGGGGCGAAGCAGAGGAGGGCTGGGACATGGAGAACCATCGCAGGAGTCCCGGTGGGTAAACCCGGCCCGGGACTCGCGCTGTTGCTGGGACTAGATGCGCGGAATGACTTCGCGCGCAAACTCGCGGGCGATTTCGCGCAGATGCATCATCGGCGGCAGCAGGCTGACTTCCTTCAGCCCGGCGCGGCCGGCGGCGCGGATTTTCTCCGCCACTTCCGACGCACCGCCGGTGATGCAGGTGCCTTCGATCATTTCTGGCGTGAGCAACGGGCGTTCCACCGCCGGGTAGTAGCTGCAATGGCCTTCATGCAGCATCTGGTGATGCTTTTCTTCCGGCAGCGGAATGTTTTTCACGCGCTCGAGGTACTGATCCCACACGTTGCGCATGTAGCCGGGGATGACGCTGTCGTCTTTGGTGTAGCGCCAGACTTCGTACACGAAGTGGAGCGCGGTAACGACCCAGGAACCGGCGGCCTCGATCACGCGCGGCGTGCTCAGGGTTTCGCCTGGGCGCAGCACTACGGCGTGGCACAGCGAGGCGGTGTGATAGGTCTCATCAAGCTTGCGGCCCACTTTTTCAGCGCCCGCGCTGACCAGGTCCAGATTGCCCTTCATCACTTCGGGCTGCTCGTTAAAGATCGAAATTAGCCCGTCGCCGTAGGCGCCGGCGGCGCGGAGCGCCAGCGGGCCGTTGGCGGCGACGTAAATCGGAATGGGGTCGTAGGTGTTGCGGATGCCGGCGGAGTGATGCTGCCAGGCGATTTCCGTCGTTTTATCGCGATAGGTGTAGTCGACGTTTTCGCCCTTCAGCATCGTGCGCACCACGCGCAGGTATTCGCGGAATTCTTTCACCGGCATGGGATCGTGGCCCATCACGCGCATCGCGGTGTGGCCGGTGCCTATACCAAGGAAGGTGCGACCCGGCGCCAGCACGTTGATCGAGGCAATCGCCGCCGCCGTGGTCGGCGCAATGCGGGTGCCGGTAATCGCCACGCCGGTGCCGAGCTTGATCTTCGAGGTGCACTGCGCGGCCAGCGCCATGGTGGCGTAGCAGTCGGACCACATCATTTGCGTATCCGGGAACCAGCAGGCGTCGTAGCCCCAGTCTTCCAGATCCTTGGCAATCCGATAGTCGGAAATGCGCGTTTGAACGTGACAGCTGAACTTCATGCGAGTGCTCCCCTCTGTTTGGTTTTTTTTGGATAGACCGATCGCGCCTGAGGGCTGAGACCGCGGCGTGAGGCCGATCCGATGACCGCTCACCGTCAGGCAAGATCGTGTCCGGATTGTAACGACTGGCTCCCCGCCTGCCAGCGCTGCGCATCAAGCACGCCCCTCCATTCAGAGGAATTTATGGGGGCTGATTTCACCTTGCTGCGCCTGCACACGGCTGCCTATACTCAAAGCGCTCTCCACAGTTCGATTGCGAGGCGCGCGTGCTTTACCAGCTGTACGAACTTAATCACGCCACCATCGCACCGCTGCGCACGTTTATCGAATGGAACCGGCTGCTGTTTGATCAGCCCTGGAACCCTTGGGCGCAGGCGCCGCCGTATCGCGCGCTCGCGGCCAGTTGGGACGTGTTTGAAAACCTCACGCGCCGTTACGCCAAACCCGCCTTCGGGATCCCCACGATCGAACTGCCGGGTCGGCGCGTTGAGGTGACCCAGGAAGTCGTCCTGCGGAAATCATTCTGCGACCTGCTGCATTTTCGGCGCGACGAAGCCGCCTTGCCGGCCTCACGTCGCCATGACCCGCGCGTGCTGGTGGTGGCCCCCTTGTCAGGCCATTACGCCACGCTGTTACGAGGCACGGTAAAAGCCCTGTTGCCCGAGCACGATGTCTACATCACCGATTGGCGCGACGCGCGCACGGTGCCGGTAACGGAAGGCGGTTTTGATCTCGAAGACTATGTGGACTACGTGATCGAGTTTTTGCGTTTTCTGGGCCCGAACACCCATGTGCTGGCGGTCTGTCAGCCGGGCCCTGCGGTGATGGCCGCCACTTCGCTGATGGCGGCCGATCAGGATCCCGCCACGCCGTCGTCGATGGTGATCATGGGCAGTCCCATTGATACCCGGCGCAGCCCCACCGAGCCCAATATCCTCGCCACCACCCGTCCGTTGTCGTGGTTCGAGAACAACCTGGTGATGCCGGTACCGTTTCCCAATCCGGGCTTTATGCGCCGGGTGTATCCGGGCTTTCTGCAACTGACGGGCTTCATGACCATGAACCTCGACCGCCACATGGACGCCCACCAGAAGCTCTATAACAGCCTCGTGAAAGGCGATGGCGATTCAGTGGCACAGCATCGCCAGTTCTACGATGAATATCTGGCGGTGCTCGACCTCAACGCCGAGTACTACCTGCAAACCATCAAAGTGGTGTTTCAGGAGCAGCAATTGGCCAAGGGCACGATGCGTCATCGCGGGCGACTGGTGGAGCCCAAGGCCATCCGCAACACGGCGCTGATGACGGTTGAAGGCGAGAACGACGACATCTCCGGCATCGGGCAAACGCAGGCGGCGCACGATCTGTGTGTGAACATTCCCGCCGCCAATCGGGTTGACTACATACAGGCTGGCGTGGGTCACTATGGGGTATTCAACGGGTCACGCTTCCGGGCGGAAATCGCCCCCCGGATCCGGGACTTCATCCGCAGCCACAACCGGCCGTAAGCCTCGGCCCCGGCGGGCGAGGGTGAGGATGGCAAAGACCATCCGTACCGCAAACAACCAGCGCGCCGCAATGCGCGCCCTCTTGGGGAGAGACCTGCATGAAAATGCGCAAACTCGGCGCTTTGGGACCCATGGTGTCCTCAATCGGGCTCGGCTGCATGGGCATGTCGGAGTTCTATGGCCCGGCGGATGACGCAGCCGCCATCGCGGTTCTCCACCGCGCGCTGGCCTTGGGCGTCAATTTCTTCGACAGCTCGGATATGTACGGGCCGTATACCAACGAGAAACTGCTGGGGAAAGCCTTCGCCGGTATTCGCCAGCAGGCCATCATCGCCACCAAATTTGGCATCGTGCGCGACGAGGCTGGCGGTTGGCACGGCATCAACGGACGTCCCGAATACGTGCGGTCGAGTTGCGAAGCGAGCTTG
>Ga0164294_10003810_pt1 | contig 13348 bp, 10 predicted proteins | sample GEODES005metaG_FD_111479 | JGI IMG/M metagenome (GOLD analysis project Ga0164294, IMG submission 111479) | Oligotrophic lake water microbial communities from Sparkling Lake, Wisconsin, USA - GEODES005 metaG | ecosystem: Environmental > Aquatic > Freshwater > Lake | place: USA: Sparkling Lake... | reverse complement strand
GGCCGCAAACCGCGATTCTCCGTACGACCGTTTTGGTCAAGGAATCGGGCCATCCGAAACTCGTGTCCGCCGATGGCACGAAAATCCTTTCGCTGGGGAGATCCAGCCAGCGCCCCGGGCCGGGCGCGCCAAAGGCGTATCTTCCGTCTCGGGGAAACCCGGCTCACGACGTGGATACCCTTACCGGAACCAGCGACTTCCGAGCGTGCCTCTGAGACTTGAACCCGGCGACCTCATCGGCTTGCGTCGGGGCCGGGTCTCTCTCTGGTGGTCAAGATGTCCCGGCCCCAAGGGGTTAAAATGGTTCGCATCACGAGGATTCGGTGCGAGGATTTTCGTCATCGCGCCCGCCAAGGACGCGAGCCCCCCATGAGATTACCGAACGAGAATCTCCCTACATGGCGCTGGCTGGCCGCGCTCCTGCCGATCACTGCCGTTTTCTTTTACGCCCCTCTGGCGTTTGGCGGCACGACCTTCTGGACCCGGATCGTGATCGACTGGCTCCTTGCCCATTCCTTCCTGCTCTGGGGATGCGTCCTCATCCTGGAGCGGCGTTTTCCGCGGGTTCCTCCCGTGCTCGCCTCCGCCCTCGCGGTCCTTGTTCTCCTCGGAACTCTGCAACTGATCAATCCGCAATCAGTCGTGAATTCCTTTACCTTCGACGCCGAGCCCTGTGTGGACCATATCCCGTGGCTGCCGGGGACGATCGACGCGAAGACGAGCGGCTGGGTCCTGCTCCACCTTCTCGCCCTGCTCCTCGCCGGCTTGGCCCTCACCGACGGACTCGCGCGATCGCGGGTGCGCTGGTTCCTCTTCAGGGCCGTGGCAATCGCCGGTCTCATCATCGCCCTTGCGGGGATCAACCAGAAGACGGTCGGAACGGACGTGATGCTCTGGGGCGTGCGACTGCCCCAGGAGGGGAACTTCTTCGCCGCCTTCCGGTATCATGGCAACGCTGCCTCGTTCCTCAATCTCAGCTGGCCGGCCGCACTTGTTGTCTGGATCCGGAGCCGACTCCTGCTGCGTCCCGGCAGCTTCATCGCTTCGCTCGACCTGTGCGTCTTCCTCGTGATCTTCGGGGCCATCTTCGTGAATTCATCGAAGGCCGGTCTCCTCATGGCGCCCGTGGGCCTGGTCCTCGCGGGCTGGCTCTTCCGTCGGGAACTCTTCGTGGCGACGACCTCCCGGGCCGGCATCGTTGTCATGGCCGGATTCCTTTTCATTCTGGGCATGATCGCGGTTCTGCCCGGCCTCGTTTTCAAACTCTCCAAGTGGAGGGAACTGATCACCGAAGGACAAACGCTCCACGGCCGGCTCGACGCCCAACGGGCCTGCCTTCTCGCGATCGAGGACACCGGTCTCTACGGGACCGGGGCGGGGACCTTCCATTATGCCTTCACGCCCTACAAGGAAGCGATCGAGGGACTGGCAGGTTACTGGGAGCACGCCCACCAGGACTGGTTCCAGACCATCATCGAGTGGGGCTGGCTCGGCTTCGCCGCGTGGGCGACCCTCTTTGCCGGTGCCATGCTCCGCCTCTGGAAACGCATTGCTGAAGCAGGCCGCGAGGGTCGCACGGAACTCAGTGCGAGCGCGGCCTTCCTCGCCCTGCTGCTCGTGCTCATCCACGCTCTCGCGGATTTTCCCCTCCAGATCCCGGCGCTGCAATGGCTCGTCGTGTTTTACCTCGCCGTGGCCTGGAGCAGCCCCGGCAGCCCCATCGGCCACGGAGAACGTCGGGAGAAGCGACGGTGACGGGCGCGGGTGAATGAAACCCGTCACCCTCCGTGATGGCGGAGAGAGTTGAGCGAGCCACCGCGTTGATGAGACGAGCGGCCGCTCCCCAAACTTTCGGCGGGAAAGAGCGGGGACTCGGGAGAGAAGGTTCCCCAAGACCAAAGATTCCCTTGCGGAAAGCCGCCGGGGCGAAACGGATTTCCGCCCGGCGGCGAAGGTGCCGCCCTCCTCACGGATGACAACACTGCAGCAAGGCTCACGGTGCGTAGGGAGTCGTCGGACCACCCGGCCTGTGGAGCCTATCCGGATTGGTCACCCCGGTGTAGGCGGCTGCGTAGAGCGGGTTCGAAACCAAGGTCGCGCTTGTGACGACCGGCACGTTGCGGGTGACCAAAGCGGCGTTCACTCTGAAGTTGCCCGTGCGGATCGCGGTGCCGCCTCCCGTCAGGTAGTGGACCGCGAGAAAATAGTTCCCGTAGGTCACGTTGCCGATCTTATATTTCCCGCGCGCGTCGGTGTAAACTTGGCGAACGCGCTGGACCGCCCCGTTGGGCAGGACCCGGTAGAGCCAGATGATCCCGGACGCCCCACTCGTTTCGGTGGGGTTGCGGACGTTGTTGTCGTTGCTGTCGTAGTAGATACCTCCACTGAGCTTGCCCACTCTGGCGGCAAGTGAATCCGATGGAGTGAACAGGCAGATGGATGCCAACAGCAGGATGAATGATACGGTTTTTCTCATGGAAGGCTGGGGTTTAACACAGATCGTAGAGAGATTTTCAAAAAGTAGCAAATAAATCAACCTCAATCGATCAGTAACCGACATTGCTTCCTGCTGCTTGGAAATCAGGAACTAGGAAAGATTTTCCCGCAAGGCCATCAAAGCTTGTCCCGGCTGCACCGCGCTCCCCTCACTCACAAAGACCTCCTCAATGATGCCCGACCCGGGCGAAGGGATGGAGATTTCCATCTTCATCGCCTCGAGCACGAGCACGGTCTGATCGGCGACAACGGCCTCTCCGGGCCTGACGAGGACTTTCCAGACATTCCCGGCGACGGCCGCCTCGACCGGCTCGCACCCCTCGGGCACGTCGCTCTCGGGGGCGACGTGGGTCTCCTCAGCGGTCTCGACGACCTTCTCGAAGATGCCCGCCGCCTCCCATCGGGCGCGTTCCTCCGCGAAGGCGCGGCGCTGGGTCTCGCGAAAGGCGGCGATGGACGAGGCCTCGGTCTCGAGGAAGTGATTGTAATCGCGCAGGGAAAAGATCGTCTCCTCGATGCGCGGATTCCAGCGCCCCACGAGGAAGTCGGCGCGCAGTTCTTCAAGCTCCTCCGTCGAGACCTCGTAAAAGCGAATTCGGTCGAAGAAGCGGAGCAGCCAAGGCTCGGCCTCGGTGAAGGATTCCGTGATGTAAAAGCGGTTCCACATCTGCACGGTGCGGCCGACGAACTGGTAACCTCCCGGGCCTTCCATTCCGTAGATGCAGAGGTAGGCGCCGCCGATCCCGACAGCGTTCTCGGGCGTCCAGGTACGTGCCGGGTTGTATTTCGTGGTGACGAGGCGGTGCCGCGGATCGAGCGGTGTGGCCACCGGAGCGCCGAGATAGACGTCGCCGAGTCCCATCACGCAGTAATCGGCGGAATAGACGATCTCCTTCACCTCGGCGATCGAAGCGAGACCGTTGACGCGGCGGATGAATTCAATGTTGCTCGGGCACCAAGGGGCCTCCGGGTTGACCGACTGCATGTATTTGCAGATCGCCTCCTGAGTGCTGGGGTCGTCCCACGAGAGGGGCAGGTGGACGACGCGCGCGGGCACCTCGATCGATTCGAGATCGCCAATCGCGGCCTCGGATTCCTGGATGAGTGTCAGGATGTCGCCGCGGGTGAGGCGGCGACTGTCGAAGTGAATCTGCAACGAGCGGATCCCCGGGGTGAGATCGAGGATGCCCGGCACGGCGCGGACCTTGAACCACTGGTAGACGACGTGGGCCTTGAAGCGCAGGTTCAGGTCGAGGGTCATAGGACCATACTCGACGAGGAGGTAACTCTCGCCGCTCGGCCGCACCATGACCCCCGGAAACTCGGCGATGACGGCGCTGCCGACGGGGATCGGAGCGATCGCGATCGTGTGCGGCGCAGGCGGGACGAGCGTGGCGATCATCCGATCCTGCCGTTCACGGAGGAGGCGCGCTTCGCTCTCGATTACGGGATGAAAGCGGACCGTATCACCCGAGTCGGCCTGTCCGATTTTCCACAGGTCAGCCTCGATGATCGTGGCCGGACAGACGAAGCCGCCGAGGCTCGGTCCATCGGGACCGAGGATCACGGGCATGTCGCCGGTGAAGTCGATCGTGCCGATCGCGTAGGCATTGTCGTGAATGTTCGAGGGGTGGAGTCCGGCCTCACCACCATCCTCGCGCGCCCAAGTGGGCTTGGGGCCAATGAGGCGGACGCCGGTGCGCGCCGAATTGTAGTGGACCTTCCAGTCGGTCCCGAAGAAAGTTTCGATGTCACCGTGAGTGAAAAACTCTGGCGCTCCGTGTGGTCCGTAGAGCACGGCGATGTCCCAACGTTTGGAGAAGGCAGGAAGGATCCCGTCGGGGAGGGGCTGCGAGGGACCGGCCTCCGCGAAGGCGAGGTGCAGGACATCCCCGGTGCGCAGGGCGCGACCCCCATGACCGCCAAACTGCCCGAGGGTGAAGGTCGACTTGCTGCCGAGGTAGTCCGGCACATCGAGTCCGCCCTTCAACGCGAGGTAGGCGCGCGCGCCGGGATTTTTTCCGCTGCCGCCGATCTTCAGCACGGAGCCGGCGGCGACCCTGACAGGCACACAAAAAGACACCACCACCCCGTCGAGCGTCGCGGGCATGGCCGCCCCGACGAGGGCGAACTCGGTGGCTCGATTGAAGCGCAGGGTCGGACCCGAGACCGTGATCTCGAGCGCGGCGGTGCCCTCGGGATTGCCGACGAGGCGGTTGGCGAGGCGGAAGGAAAAGGCGTCCATCGGGCCCGAGGGCGGGATCCCGACCTCCCAGTAGCCGATCCGGCCCGGCCAGTCCTGCACCGTGGTTTGCGTGCCCGAGGCGAGCACTTCGATGGTGGGGGGGGCGTAGACAAAACGCCCGAGGCTGCCTGTGCTGATCGTGCCGGGCGCGGCGAATTCCTCCGAGGCGATAACCTGGCGGAGGTAATCGAGATTCGTCTCGATCCCCGCGAGGGAGGTCGCGGCGAGGGCATCCTTCATCTTCGCGATGGCTCCGTCGCGGGTGCTTGCGGAGACGATCAGTTTGGCGACGAGCGAGTCGTAGTTCGCCGGCACCACCGTGCCCGCGGTGATCCAGCGGTCGCATCGGACATCCTCGGGAAAGACGACCTCGGTGAGCAACCCTGACGAAGGCAGAAAGTCCTTCCCCGGATCCTCCGCGCAGATCCGCACCTCGAGAGCGTATCCCGATTCGGCCACCGAGAAATCGACCGTCTCCCCGCCCGCGACCCGCACCATCCATTCGACGAGATCGATCCCGGTGACGGCTTCGGTGATGCCGTGCTCGACCTGGAGGCGGGTGTTGATTTCGAGGAAAAAGTAACGGCCCGTGTCGGCATCAACAAGATATTCGGCGGTGCCGGCGCTGCGGTAATTCAGGGCCGCGGCCATGCGGGCGGCTCCCTCGAAGAGTTCCGGAGCCTCGCTCCGCGAGAATCCAGGCGCGGGGGTTTCCTCGACGATCTTCTGGTTGCGGCGTTGCGCCGAACAATCGCGGGTGCCAAGGGCGAGGACCTTGCCCTTGCCGTCGCCGAAGAGCTGGACCTCGACGTGACGGGCGCGGGCGATGAATTTTTCGAGGAAAAGTCCGGAATCGCCGAAGTTCGCCCGGCTCGCCTGGGCAACCCGGTTGTATGCCGCACCCAACCCGGTTGCATCCTGACAAACCTCCATTCCGATACCACCGCCGCCGGCGGTGCTCTTCAGCATCACGGGATAGCCGATCGTTTCGGCTGCGCCGAGTGCCTCCTCGACGCTGGAAAGCAGGGGCGTGCCCTCGAGCAGCGGGACGCCGTTCGCCTTGGCGATTTCGCGGGCGGTGTGTTTCAATCCGAAGCGGCGGATCTGTTCCGGCGTGGGACCGATCCAGGCGATACCGCGGGCTTCGCAGGCCTCGGCGAAATCGGCGTTTTCGGAGAGGAGGCCGTAGCCGGGATGGACGCCGTCGACTCCGGTGAGCGCGGCGATTTCGAAGAGGCGCTCCGTGTTCAGGTAGGATTGGGAAACCGGCGCAGGACCGAGGAGGAAGGCCTCGTCCGCCAGGCCCACGTGAGGCGCGTCCCGGTCGGCTTCGGAATAGACCGCGACCGAGCCGATCCCGAGACGCTTGAGGGTGCGGAGGACGCGGCAGGCGATCTCGCCGCGGTTGGCGATGAGGACTTTGGTGAGCATGTCAGGAAAATCAGTCCCAGATCAGCACTTCGACGGGCGTGGGATTGTAGGCGTTGCAGGGATTGTTGAGCTGCGGACAGTTTGAGATGAGGGCGATGACATCGCGCTCGGCGCGCATCTCGACGTGGCGCCCGGGAGCGGAGATTCCGTCGGCGAAGGTGAGCCCGCCTTCGGGGGTGACGGGCACGTTCATGAAAAAGTTGATGTTGCAGGTGATGTCGCGCTTGCCAAGGCCGTGGCCCCATTCGTGAACGCCGCAGAGGAAGCTGTCGCGGCAGGCGTGCATGGGCTCGCGGTCGAAGTCGTAGCGCATCGTGTTCGACTCGCGCGAACAGGCGCCGCCGAGGGTGTCGTGGCGTCCGCAGGTGTCGTCGATGATGGTGAGGAGCGCGTTACCCTCCGAGGACATCAGGACGGTGCCGGTGGTAAGGTAGAGCGCGCCCTGGATGCGGATCGTGACGTCGGCGGAGTAGCGGTCGGAGGGATCGTGCGCGTCGTAGAAAAGGGTATCGGCGGCCTGGTTCCCCTCGAGATCGACGATGCGAAAACGCTGCCCTTGGCGGATGAGCCGGCTCCAGTGGTCCCCCGCGGGGATGACCTTCCGGTAAACGGCGTCGTTGGGATCGGTGACTCGGGTGCTCATGGTGGGTTCAGTCTGATCCTCTTACCTCCTACTCATACTCCTACTCATACTCATACTCGGAGTTCGGAGTTCGGAGGCCGAGGGACGTTCGTTTTTGAGTAGGAGTAGGAGGTAAGAGTATGAGTATGAGAACATTTTGCTGTAATGTCAGGGTTCAGGCGCGCAGCGAGTAATAATCCTGCGTGTTCTGCCAGGCTCGCCAGTTCTCTGGGCGGGAGTTGAGGCAGAGATCATCTGACAAGGTTGGTTCTGCTGGAAAGACGGTGATCTTCACGGGCTTCGGCGAGTAGACCGGGTTGGGATCGAGGGGATGTTGGCAGTTGGTCAGGACGACGAGCGAATCCATTTCGAGGCGCAGATCGATCTCCGCTCCGGCGGGCGAAGCGCCGCTGAGGTAGGTGAGTTTGCCAGCCTCGTCGGCGACAACCTTGGAAAAGAAGTTCAGGTTCGGGACGAGATCACGTTTGCCGAGTCCATGCTTACCGAGCTCGATAAGGAAGTTGTCGCGGGCGTTGCGATGGAAGTCGTTGCGGGCCTGCTGGTAGGTGAGCTCGCCGTATTTCTCCCGAACCAGCTTCGCATCGGAGCAGCCGCAGACGGTGTCGTGCCAGCCCGCTGTGTCGCGAACGATGGAGGCGAAAAGACGGCCCATGTCCGAATGCAGGCAATGACCCTCGGTTAGCTGGAAGGTGTGCTGGCCCTTGAGTGTGTCGGGCATGTTATAGCGCTCGACCGGTTCGGCAGCGTTGTAGAAAAGGGCGCAGACATTGGCACCGCCCTCGAGGTCGTTGAGGCGCAGAAGTTTCCCGCGGCTGATGGTCTGCGACCACATGCCGCCGCCGGGAAGGAGTCGTTCGTAGAGGACGTTCATGTCAGGAAAGAAAAGGTCTCATCTGTAGCCGTTGCGGCCGTGGATCGGCGGGATGAGGGCCGAGGAAATGGTGAGTTTGCCCGAGCGGACGCCCTTGCAGGTGATGAGCTCGTCCGCGATCGCCTTAAGCCGCGAGGCGGGGCCCTGCACCAGGATGACCTCCATCGTGTGGTTGTCCTCGAGGAGGACGTGCTGCTTGCTGATCACCTCGGCGATGTGCGAGCGCTCGATCTCAGCGAGGGCCTGGAGAAGGCCAGGCTTCGACTCGTCGTAGAAGAGCGTGATCGTCCCGGCCATGACCCGGTCGCCGTGATCCTGGTAGTGGTCGGTGAGACTCTGGTGGATCATCTCTGAGATCGCCTGCGAACGGTTCTCGAAGCCCCGGGCGACCACGAGCCGGTCGAGCTCGTCAAAGACGGCGGGAGGCAGGGAAACGCTGATGCGCTTCACTCCGGGACCGCGGCCGCTTGCTTGTTCGCTCATTTTGGTAATAATTTCCTTAGCATAAGTAATACCAAGTTGCCGAATCGTCGGAGATTTTCCGGTAAATCGCGCTCGTCTGCCAGCAACGTCCTCGATTCGGGAGGGTTTCTTTACCCCGTGATGATCCGAACTTCTTTCGCCGCTCTCGTTTTCCTTTTTCTCCAAGCTAGCGCCACCGCCGCAGACCGCCCGAACGTGATCTTCATTCTCGCCGACGATCTGGGCTACACCGATCTCGGCTGCCAGCGCAGCGGCTACTACGAGACTCCCGCGATCGACCTTCTTGCCGCGGAGGGGATGCGTTTCACGAACCACCATCACGCGCAGAATTGCCAGCCGACCCGCGCCGCCCTGATGAGCGGCCAATACGGCGCGCGGACCGGGGTCTACACCGTCGGTGGGATCGATCGATTCGACTGGAGCCAACGCCCGCTGCGACCGGTCGAGAATGTGACTTCTCTGCCGCTGGACCTCGTCACCATCGCCGAATCCCTGAAGTCGGCCGGCTATGCCACGGCGATGTTCGGGAAGTGGCACCTCGGCGAAAAGGATGCCTACCATCCCGCGAAACGCGGTTTCGACGAGGCGATCGTTTCCAGTGGAAAGCACTTCAACTTCACCACCAATCCGCCGGTCGAGGTTCCCGAGGGCCTCTATCTCGCCGACTTTCTCACCGACAAGGCCGAGGACTTCATCCGGAGGAAGAAGGATGAGCCGTTTTTCCTCTACCTGCCACATTTCGGCGTGCACTCGCCCTACCGAGCGAAGCAGGAGTTGATCGAGCATTTCAAAAAGAAAGCCCCGGCCGGTGGTCACCACGATCCAGTCTACGCCGCGATGATCGCGAGCGTGGACGAGAGCGTCGGGCGCATTCTCGCCCTGCTCGAGGAGTTGGAGCTGGCGGAAAACACCATCGTCGTCTTCTCGAGCGACAACGGGGGCGTGGGGGGCTACACCCGCGAAGGCATCAAGCAGGGAGGTGACGTGACCGACAACGCCCCCCTCCGCTCGGGTAAGGGCAGCCAGCATGAGGGTGGCACCCGCGTTCCTCTCATCATGCGTTGGCCGGGCGTGGCGAAGGCGGGTTCGACCTGCGACACTCCGACGATCCATGTGGACCTGCCCGCCACCTTCCTCGAAATGACCGGCGCCCCGGCTCCCGATCAGGCAAGAGACGGGGAAAGCCTCGTCGCCTTGCTCAAGGATCCTGCCGCTGCCCTGAAGCGAACCGCGATCTACCAGCACATGCCCGGCTATCTTGGCGCCGGCAAGGACTCGTGGCGGACCACCCCGGTCGGCGTGATTCAGGAGGGCGATTGGAAGCTGATGGAGTTTTTCGAAGACGGTCGGCTCGAGCTCTATGATCTCGCCTCGGACCTCGGCGAGACGAAGAACTTGGCCTCCGCCAACCCAGACAAAACCGCTGAATTGCATACAAAACTAAAAATCTGGCGCGCGGAAACCGGGGCGGCAATGCCGACCCCGAACTCCGGGGCATCAACGGGTTCCGCCGAGGAGAAGGGCGCGAAAAAGAAGGGCGAAGGCAAGGGAAAGGGGAAAGGAAAGGGCAAGGTCAAATCCCAGGCGAAAGCCTGATCCATGAGCGGTCCGCATCGCGCGCCGCCGGTCAATTCATTTGCAATGGGCGGGAATCTGCTGGTTCATTGTCGCGATGGAAGAAAACCCTTTTCGAGAAGCCGACCTCAGTCTCCGGAATCACCCGGAGTCATGCATTCTCGTGATCTTTGGAGCCACCGGGGACCTCACCCACCGCAAGCTCATCCCCGCGCTTTACAACCTCGCCGCCGACGGCGATCTGCCGGCGGGACTCCGCGTCGTCGGCGTCGCCCGCCGCGAGAAATCGGACGAGGAATTCCGCAAGGGACTCGAGGAATTGAACAAGGAAGTCTCGCGCCAAGGCCACAACGACGATCTCTGGGCGCGTTTTTCGCAGAACATCAGCTACCACACGAGCGAATTCAGCGATCATGAAGGTTACCTCGCCCTGAAAACGCGGCTCGACGAGATGGAGGCCGAGGGAGCCAGCCCGAACCGGCTTTATTACCTTGCCTCGGCGCCCGAGTTCTTCGACGACATCCTCCTCCACCTCCGCCAGTCGGGCCTGAACCATGCGGAGAACGGCTGGTGCCGCGCTGTCGTCGAGAAACCCTTCGGAACCGACCTCGCGACGGCCCAGCACCTCAACGAGGTCGTCAACGACACCTTCGCCGAGGAGCACACCTACCGCATCGACCACTACCTCGGCAAAGAGACCGCGCAGAACATCATGGTGCTGCGCTTCGCCAACCAACTCTTCGAGGTGCTGTGGAACAACCGTTTCATCGATCACGTCCAGATCACCTGCGCCGAGCATCTCGGCATGGAAGGCGGCCGCGGCGGCTATTACGACAAGTCGGGTGCCCTCCGCGATATGGTGCAGAACCACCTCCTCCAGCTCCTCAGCCTCGTCGCGATGGAGCCACCCGCCGACCTTTCCGCCGACGGGGTGCGCGATGAAAAGGTGAAGGTTCTGAAATGTCTGCGCCCGTTCCGCCACGTCGACGACGTCGCCGCCAACGTCGTGCGGGCCCAATACACCTCCGGAACCGTCAACGGCACCGAGGTGCCGGGCTATCGCCGTGAGGACCGCGTCAATCCCGGGTCCATGACCGAGAGCTACGTCGCCCTGAAGATCATGATCGACAACTGGCGCTGGGCCGGGGTGCCGTTTTACATGCGCATGGGGAAACGTCTTCCCCGCAAGGGCACCGAGATCTCGATCCATTTCAAGGATGCCCCCAAGGTGCTTTTTAATGCCGCCCCGGGCTCCGAGGCGATGCCGGGGAACGTCCTCGTCATCCGCATCCAGCCGAACGAAGGCATCTCCCTCGGGATTCGTTCCAAGCGCCCCGGGCCGGCCGCGACCCTTCAGGCGGTGAAGATGGATTTCCTCTACCAGACCAGTTTCGGCAAGGGCAGTCCGGAGGCCTACGAGCGGCTCCTCCTCGACGCGATGGCCGGAGATGCGACCCTGTTTGCCCGAAAGGACGAGGTCGAGACCGCTTGGCACTACGTCGATCAGATCGAGGACGCGTGGCACCAGTCCGCCCATCCTCCCAAGATGGCCGAATACCCGGCCGGATCCTGGGGGCCGAAGGAAGCGGACGAACTCCTCAACCAGAGCGGTCACGAATGGCGGCGACTTTGAGCCGACGGGGCCGCATCACTGCCTTCGGAGCGTTTCTTGCCTTTGCCCCCCCGGTGTCGGCCGAAGAAACGGCCGCTCCAGCGAAAGCTCCGGCAACGCCGGATCCTCCCGCACCACCCGCCCCCCTCATCCTGAAAAAGTTCGCGGCCGACGTCTTCGATCTCGACCAGTTCACCCTGCAGATCCCGATCGACGACGATGGCGACGGCATCTCCGATGTCGTGAAGATGCCCCTGCTCAGAAACTTCGAGGATCCCGCCTTTTTCCACATCGACAAGCTGGGCGAAGCGATCGTCTTCCGCACCCGGCGGGGCGATGCGCGGATGGAGGGAGTGACGCATCCGCGCTGCGAGATGCGCGAGCTGAAAAAGGGCACCGAAGAACCCGCCTCGTGGAGCACGAAAAATGACCAGGTGCACCACTTCTCGACGACGCTTGCCTTCACCCGCCTGCCCGAAGACGGCGCTCCGGTGACGGCCGTTTCGGTCTGGGGAGAACAGGGCGAAGTCCTCGCGGTGCGGCACGAAAAGGGGAAGGTCGTGATGTCCCGGATGGGAATGGAGCCCTTCGTCTTTGAGGAATCCTACGTCGCGGGAACGCCGTTCGACTTCATGATCCTCCTCGACAAAGGCCGGGTGCGCCTGCTGCGTGAGATGAAGCCCATCGCCGCATGGCCGCTGCAAGCGGAAGGGCTCCATTTCCGTGTCGGCGTCGTCTACGAAGCCGAAGTCCCGGAAAGCGGCGATCCCAAATCGACGGCCGAGGTCACGATCTGGAAACTCTACCTCACCCACAAGTGAGGAAGGGTAGCTCCCGGAGCCTGACATTCGCCTAAGAAGCGACTCCGTCGATGATCGCCTCGGTCATGCGCAGGGCCTCGAGGTTCGCTTTCACTTCGTGGACGCGATGGAGGCGGATGCCCTGCTCGCGGGCATGGGCGGTGATCGCCACGGTGCCCCAGACGCGATCCTCGATCCGGTCGGAGCCGGTCACCTTCGCAAGGAAGGACTTGCGCGAAACCCCGAGGAGGATGGGACGCCCGGCGACAGTGTAGCGATCGAGATCGCGGAGAATCGCGAGATTGTGATCGAGGGTTTTCCCGAATCCGATCCCGGGGTCGAAGACGACGGCTTCTTCCGCGACGCCCGCCGCGAGGAGGGCCTCGAGCCGCTGCCTGAAAAACGCGGTAATCTCTCCCGGGAGGTCGGCGTAGACGGGATCGGCCTGCATCGTGCGCGGCGTGCCGAGCATGTGCATCAGCACAAGCCCCGCCCCGCTCGCCGCGGCGACCTCCACCATTGCCTGATCGCGGAAGCCGCGGACATCATTGATGACCTTGGCACCTGCGGCGACGGCGGCGGCGGCGACGGCGGCCTTGCAGGTGTCGATCGAAAGAATCGTATCGGGACATTCCGCCGCGAGCCGCGAAATCACCGGGAGGACGCGGCGCAGCTCCTCCACTTCATTGACTTCGGCGGCACCGGGCCGCGTCGATTCCCCGCCGATGTCGATGAGGACGGCTCCTTCGCCGATGAGGCGCTTCGCCTGCTCCACTGCCGCATCGACCGTGGCGAAGAGCCCACCATCGGAAAACGAGTCGGGCGTGACGTTGACGATGCCCATGATCTCGCCACAGCGGGTGAGGTCGAGAGTGCGATCGAGACAACGCCACTTCATTGGAAACGCCCCACGGGAGCGATTGACTCAAGCCAGCGCCGGAGCCAAGGGACGGCAAGATTCGGCCTCGGGCGCGGTGAGGTCGCGGTTCGGCTTCTGGGGCTGCAGACCGAGCTTGCGCAGTAGGTTGAGGTCGGCTTCGGACTGCGGGTTGCCGGTGGTGAGGAGCTTGTCGCCATAAAAAATCGAATTCGCCCCAGCAAAGAAACAGAGCGCCTGCATTTCCTCGCTCATCTGCTTGCGGCCGGCCGAGAGACGGACCTTGGCCTTGGGAATCGCGATGCGGGCGAGGGC
>Ga0164294_10003808_pt1 | contig 13361 bp, 11 predicted proteins | sample GEODES005metaG_FD_111479 | JGI IMG/M metagenome (GOLD analysis project Ga0164294, IMG submission 111479) | Oligotrophic lake water microbial communities from Sparkling Lake, Wisconsin, USA - GEODES005 metaG | ecosystem: Environmental > Aquatic > Freshwater > Lake | place: USA: Sparkling Lake... | reverse complement strand
TGGTTAGTGGTTAATGGTTAGTGGTTAATGGTTAGTGGTTAATTCCTTATTAAAAATTTAAAAGTGTGTGTATGGAAAGTGTAGAGAATGAAAATGTAGTAAAAACTAAAAGTTTTGTTTTTGCCGTTAGGGTAGTGAAATTGTATCAATTTTTAGTGGATCAAAAAAAAGAATATGTGTTAGCTAAACAACTATTGAGAAGTGGAACAAGTGTTGGGGCTATGATAAGAGAGGCTGATCATGCAGAATCTAGAAATGATTTCAAGCATAAAATGTCTGTTGCTCAAAAAGAAATAAATGAAAGTATTTATTGGTTAGAGTTGTTAAAAGAAACAAATTTTCTATCCAAAAAAGAGTTTGATAGTTTAAACGCTGATGCTGTAGAATTAATTAAAATGGTAACTGCCATTATCAAAACAATAAAATACAAAGTTGATTAGTCATTAACTAACCACTAACCATTAACCACTAACCATTAACCACTAACCATTAACCACTAACCATTAACCATTAACAACTAACCACTAACAACTAACCACTAACAACTAACTCCTTTCCGTCGTACGCCAAATGCATTCCTTTGGGCAATTCGGCTTCTACTTGATCATGTAAACCCAACTGGTGGGAAATATGTGTGAAATAAACCTCAGGGATTTCTAACTCCTGAACCAATGCAATGGCTTCTGCTAATGTAAAATGGGATAAATGCTTTTCTTTTCGCAAAGCATTGATTACCATAATTTTAGAACCTTTTACCTTATCTTTTGAAACTTCTTCTAGTCTATTGGCATCGGTTATATAGGTAAAATCTCCGAAACGAAAACCCAACACCGGCATTTTATGGTGCCACACAGGAATGGGCTGTACAATTAAATCGCCAACGGTAAAGGGTTGATTTTCTATATGGAACAACTTGATTTCAGGCACACCAGGAAGTTTGTTCTCCGCAAAGGCATAATAAAACTCTCTACGCAAAGCCTCCTCGGTTAACGCATTTACATACAATTCCATAGGTTGATCCATTAAGTAATTGTATGCACGAATATCATCTAAACCCGCAATATGATCTTTATGTGGATGAGTGAAAATAATAGCATCTAAACGCCTAGTATCTGATCGTAACATTTGATACCTAAAGTCTGGCGTGGTATCAATAACAATAATTTTTTCTGGTGAAACTATTTTGATACTGCTTCTTAACCTCTTGTCTTTTTTATTGGTAGAGATACACACATCACAATCGCAGCCAATCATCGGTACACCACTGCTGGTGCCGGTTCCAAGAAAAGTAATCTGTATTGGAGGATATTTCACCTTTTAAAATTAAAACAAAACCTTACAATTTCACATCTTCTATACGATTTGTTATTAATTCTTCATAAAACTTCAATTGAGCAGGCACAAATCCTTCTGTAGGAATGGGTAAAATGGGTAAAATATCTATTAATACATTAATCCTGCCTTCTACCACCAAAAATTTATTGAGTACAATAACCTTTTTCTGCTCTAAAATACAATAGCCACTTTGGAATGTACCCCGCTCATAACGGACCACATAACCCGCTTCTTCAATTATTTTTTCAATGCGATTGAGGGTAGCTACATTTAATTTAATACTCATAGGTTTAGGTTTTTTCAAATGTACTCAACTGATCGGGTTTGGAATGTATTTTTTATCACAAACTTTTCTACATCATTACTAATAAATGTGCATAATATTGTTTGGAAAAAAACAAACATATTTACGCCATTCTAATGCTAACACGTTATTTGGGTTGCATACGTATTACAGGAAGAATCATTTCTTCTAATGAAATACCTCCATGTTGGAAGGTATTGCGGTAGTAGTTTACAAAATAATTATAGTTGCTAGGATAACATAAAAAACTGTCATCTTTAGCAAAAATATAAGATGAATTCATCCCGGGTGCCGGCAATCCCGCTTCTTTTGGATCTCTAACAGCAAACACATCCTTGGCATCGTAATTCAAATTTCTACCATGCTTATACCGTAAATTAGGCGTAGTTTGCTTATCGCCAATTACCTTAACCGGTGTTTGTACGCGGATACTTCCATGGTCGGTAGTCAACAATAAAATAAACTTTTTATCGGTAAGTTTTTTTAATGCTTGGTGCAAAGGAGAATGATAAAACCAACTTTGGGTCAAACTTCGATAACTTGCCTCATCACTGGCAAGTTCTTTAAGCACTTCCATTTCGGTGCGTGCATGACTCAACATATCCACAAAATTATAAACAACAATGCTCAGATGTTGCTGAAGCAAGTTGTGGCTATTGTCTACCAATTTCTGGGCTTCTTGGTTATTGATAATTTTTTGGTAAGAAAAACGGATATCATCCCGTTGTAATCGTTTCAATTGTAATCGGAATAATTCTTCTTCATGCAGATTTTTTCCGCCTTCTTCTTCGTCGTTTTTCCAATATTGTGGACTTTGCTTTTCAATATCGGCGGGCATTAATCCTGCAAAAACTGCATTGCGGCAATATTGTGTGGCAGTAGGTAAAATACTGTAACAAGTATCTTCTTCAATTACCCTGAAATTATCTTGAAATATAGGCTGTATTGCTTTCCATTGATCAAAACGCAGATTATCTACCAAAATCCAAATTACAGGCACCGTTTTGTCGATATGTGGAAGGATTTTTTCCTTAAAAAGATGGTGACTTAACAAGGGTATATCTGTAGATTTGTGGTTTACCCATGAAAGATATTCTTTAGTGATAAACTTACAAAAAGCCCTATTTGCCTCACTTTTTTGGTCTTTCAGGATTTCTTGCATTTCGTTGCTTTCGCTCTTCTCCATTTCCAATTCCCAGAAGATGAGTTTTTTATAGATTTCTGTCCATTCTTGGTGGTTGGGATGGTTGCTGAGCGCATTGAACAATTCCCTGAACTGCTGTTGATAAGCCACAACCGTTTTTTCTGCTACCAGACTTTTTTTATCGATGATTTTTTTCAGGCTCAATAACACTTGGTTGGGATTAACCGGTTTAATGAGGTAATCACTAATTTGGGATCCTATCGCCTCATTCATGAGGTTTTCGGTTTCATTTTTGGTAATCATCACCACTGGAAGTTGGTTATTGGTCGCCTTAATCCTACTCAAAGTTTCAATGCCGCTAATTCCCGGCATCGATTCATCCAACAAAACCACATCAACGGGATGTTGTTTCACATATTCGATGGCATCATATCCATTGGTGCATGTTTCAATGGTATAACCTTTGTTAGAAAGAAAAATCGTTTGCGATTTAAGGCTTTCGATTTCATCATCAACCCATAAAATTATTGCCTGCTCCATAAAAATATGCTGCTTTTTTAGTGAAGTTAAAGGTATAATAACTGAATCCATTTTCTTCGTTATACCTTTACTATTTATCAATCAAATTTAAGCATTAGTGGATAAGAGTATCAGGAAAATTATCAATGATCCGGTTCATGGGTTTATCACTATTGATCACCCCTTGTTATTAGCTATCATTGAACATCCATTTTACCAACGATTACGCCGCATTAAGCAGATGGCATTGGCCTATTTGGTATATCCCGGTGCTGTACATACGCGCCTACACCATTCCCTTGGTGCCTATCACTTGATGTGTGAAGCACTTACAGAACTCCAAAGAAAAGGCGCAACAATTACTCCTGAAGAGGCACTTGGGGCTAAAATTGCCATTCTTTTACATGATATCGGTCATGGACCATTTTCTCATGCCCTAGAAAGGGTGTTGGTAGAAAATTGTCATCACGAAGAAATTTCTTTGCTGATGATGCAACAGTTGAATAAAACCTTCCATGGTGATTTAACAACTGCCATCGCCATTTTTACCAACAACTATCACAAACGTTTTTTGCACCAATTGGTAAGTGGTCAGTTGGATGTGGATCGGATGGATTACCTCACCCGTGATAGTTTTTTTAGTGGCGTAAGCGAAGGTGCCATTGGTTATGACCGTATTATCAAAATGTTAATCGTTCACGACGGCGAATTAATGGTAGAAGAAAAAGCCATCTATTCTATTGAAAAATTCTTGGTAGCCCGCAGATTGATGTTTTGGCAAGTGTATTTGCATAAAACCGTTTTGAGCAGCGAAATGATGCTAGTGAAAGCATTAGAAAGAGCAAAAGTATTGCTTCACAATGGGGATACCTCTATGATCAACGATGAGCCCCTTACCCAATTTTTATTGGGTAATGTATCTTCTAGTATGGCAGAAAATATCGATTTGTTTGCTTTAATGGACGATACTGATGTTTTTGCCGCAATAAAAAGGTGGAGAACCCATCCAGACAAAGTTTTATCATTTCTCAGTAATGGCATCCTCAATAGAAATTTATTGAAAGTAAAATTACAAGGCGATCCTATTGATTTACTGAGTGTAAAAGAAAAACAATTAGAAGTGTCTAGGGCTTTGGGTATTACGGAAGAAGATGCTCAATATTTGACTTTTAGTGGCGTCATAGAGAATAGTTTATACAATCCCAATGATGAGGACATCAAAATTTTATTCAAAGATCAATCGGTAAGAAATATATTAATGGTAGATAATGCATTAATTCATCAGAATCTATCGAGACCGGTTAAAAAATTTTACATTTGCTACCCGGTTATTACTCCCAACTTATAAGTTTATCATACTATGCAATTTAGTGCCACACAAATAGCTTTGTTAATTAAAGGAACCATTGAAGGCGATCCTACTGTTGAAGTACATTCTTTTGGAAAGATTGAGGAAGCCCAAAAAGGTCAACTTTCTTTTTTGGCCAATCCAAAATATGAAGATTTTTTATATACCACTAAAGCGTCCATCGTTATTATCAACAGTCATCTTGAATTAAGAGAAAATATATCTGGCACTTTAATTAGGGTTCCTGATGCCTATTCTGCTTTTGCAACTTTGTTGAGCATTTATCAAGAAATGGCACAGCAGCAATTAATTGGTATTCAGCAGCCTTCCCATATTTCACCTACGGCAAAAATTGGCAACAATGTATATGTGGGGCCGTTCAGCTATATTGGCAACGAGGTGGAAATTGGGGATAACGTAAAAATTTATCCGCAAGTGTATATTGGTGATGGCGTAAAAATTGGTGCTAATACAATTATACATCCCGGCACCAAAGTGTACCAACATTGTGTTATTGGGAAGAAGGTGATTCTACATGCCGGCGTGGTGATTGGAAGTGATGGCTTTGGATTTGCACCACAAAAAGACGGTACTTACCTTAAAGTGCCGCAAATAGGTAACGTTATTATTGAAGATCAAGTAGAAATTGGCTCCAATACCACAATTGATAGAGCTACCATTGGCTCTACTATTATTCGTACCGGTGCCAAATTGGATAATTTAATACAAGTAGCCCATAATGTAGAAATTGGTCAATCCACCGTTATTGCAGCACAAACAGGCATCAGTGGCAGCACCAAAATTGGCAATAGGGTTATGATTGGCGGACAAACCGGCATTGTTGGACATATTTCTATTGCCGATGGTTCGCGTATCAATGCCAAAAGTGGGGTATCAAAATCTATGAAACAGCCAAATCAGTCGGTAAATGGAACACCTGCGTATGACTTTTCAGCATCTTTACGCGCTCAAGCCGTGCTCAAAAGATTACCAGAATTGGAAAAAAGAATTATTGATTTAGAAAAAAAGTTGTTGGAATTACAAGGGAAGGATTAAGTAGGGGGAAGTCGGAGAACTCGGAACTCGGAAGTCGGGGGAAGTCGGAAGTTTGATTAGTCGTAAGTTGTAAGTCAGGGAAATTGGAAATTGACACTTCCCCGACTTCCGACTTACGACTCCCCGACTTACGACTTACGACTCCCCGACTTCCGACTTACGACTTCCCCGACTTCCGACTTACGACTTACGACTTCTTCCGACTCCCCGACTCCCCCGACTTACGACTTATCCGACCTTTCTTAATAAACCCTTCTGTAACGCCATAATGCGTTATATTTGCATCTTTAAACCATATAAATGGAGGCAAATTTCAATCCAGATCAGCAACATACAATAAGCAACGAGATAAGTATTTCCGGTACCGGATTACATACTGGCATAATGGTAGATATGACCTTAAAGCCTGCCAATCCTGGCTTTGGCATACAGTTTCAACGTATTGATTTGCCAGGTAGACCTATTATTATGGCTGATTGCGACTTAGTTTCCGACACTTCAAGAGGCACTACTTTAGAAGATAAAGGTGCACGCATCAGTACTGTTGAACACATTTTGGCAGCACTAGTTGGTATGGGCGTAGACAATTGCTTGATCGAAATTAATGGTCCGGAAGTGCCTATTATTGATGGCAGCTCTGCTCCATTTGTTGAAATAATTGAAGAAGCAGGCATTCAAGAACAAGGAGCTAGCAAAAGTTGGTATACCCTTGATACTAATATTACATTTTATGATGATGAAAAACGCGTAGAACTGGTTGCAATGCCATCAATGGAATATAAAATCACTACTTTAATTGATTTTAATAGTCCGGTTTTGGGCACACAACACGCCAAACTCAAATCAATAAAAGATTTCAAAACAGAGATAGCACCTTGCCGTACGTTTTGCTTTTTACACGAATTGGAGATGTTGTTGCAACATAATTTAATTAAAGGTGGCGACATCAATAATGCTATTGTAATTGTAGATAAGCCAGTTTCGAAAGAAGAGATTAATCGCCTAGCCGGTGTATTTAAGAAGGATAGTATAGAAGTTAAATCGGAAGGCTATTTAAATAACCTTGAATTAAGATTTCCTAATGAGCCGGCACGTCATAAATTACTCGATATAGTAGGTGATTTGGCATTGATAGGTTATCCTATAAAAGCACATATTATTGCCAACAGACCTGGTCATGCTTCTAATGTTGAGTTTGCTAAAAAAATCAAACAGTACATCAAGAAAAACAAGCAGATCAAGAATGTTCCGGTGTATGACCCCAATCAAGCACCTGTATATACAACCCAGCAGATTGAGAAAATCTTGCCACACCGTTATCCATTTTTGTTGGTAGATAAGGTAATTGAATTATCCAACACGCGCATTGTAGGCATTAAGAATGTCACCTTCAACGAGCCATTTTTTGGAGGCCATTTCCCAGGAAACCCTGTAATGCCCGGCGTTTTGCAAGTAGAAGCGTTGGCACAAACCGGTGGCATTTTAGCCATCAATGCATTGCCTCCTGGAGAATACGATACGTATTTCGTAAAAATAGACAATTGCAAATTCAAGCACAAAGTAATTCCGGGTGATACCATGATTTTAAAAATGGAACTTATTTCTCCCATAAGAAGGGGATTATGTGAAATGCATGGAACCGTTTATGTAGGCAATAAAATTACCACAGAGGGCATTTTAATGGCTCAATTGGTGAAAAGAACATAATTGTTTACACAAAAAGTAACTAGTTCTTTACAAAATTATATATTTGACAAAATCCACCCTACGTTAAAACAACCCTCAACAAAGAACAAACATGATTCATCCGCATACATCAATACATCCAGATGCTATATTGGGGGCTAATATCCAAATAGATCCATTTTCCGTAATCCATAAAAATGTGGTTATAGGCGATGGAACATGGATTGGGAGCAATGTAACCATAATGGAAGGTGCCAGAATCGGTAAAAATTGCCGAATATTCCCTGGTGCCGTTATTTCCGCAGATCCACAAGATCTAAAATTTGAAGGTGAAGTAACTTCCGTACAAATTGGCGACAATACTACGGTGAGGGAATTTGTAACCATACACAGAGGCACTAAAGATCGTTGGACAACAATAGTTGGTAACAACTGTTTAATTATGGCATACAGTCATATTGCTCACGATTGTGTAATTGGCGACTATTGCATTATGAGCAACAACACCCAAATGGCAGGTCATGTTACCATGGGAGATAATGCTATTCTTGCTGGTATGTGTGCTGTGCATCAATTTGTAAAAATTGGTCGCCATTCTTTCATTGCTGGCGGTTCATTAATTAGTAAAGATGTACCTCCATATATTAAAGCCGGCAGAACACCATTGAGTTATGCAGGTGTCAATTCTATAGGATTGAAACGAAAAGGATTTACAGTAGATAAAATCAACCATATCCTCGATATTTATAGAGTCATTTACAATAAAGGGCTTAATACAACGCAAGCTATACAATTTATTGAGGAAGAATTGCCCGCTACAGATGAACGTGATGATATTACTACGTTTATTAGAGAAAGCGGTAGAGGAATCATTAAAAGATATTCCAAAACCAATATCGAAGATGATCTCACTGATTGATGCCGGAAAACGCTACAATCGGGAATGGATTTTTCGCCATTGCACTCATCAATTTAAACAAGGCAACGCCTATGCCATAACTGGTCCCAATGGCTCAGGAAAATCAACTTTACTTCAAGTGATTGCCGGAGCCATTCGTTTAAGTGAGGGAAATATTTTAATGTCTACTACACAGGAAAATATTGATATGGATCACCATTTCCAACACATCACTATTGCAGCACCCTACCTTGAACTTATTGAAGAAATGACAACAATAGAATTTCTTCAATTTCATCAATCATTTAAACCATTTCTCCCCAACATATCCCTCACAGATATTATAGCCATTGTGCAGTTAGAACATGCTTCCCATAAACAAATTCGTTATTTCAGCTCTGGAATGAAACAAAGACTGAAATTGGCACAATGTATTTTCTCCGATGTAGACTATATTTTATTGGATGAACCTTCCACCAATCTCGATCATCGAGGCATCACACTCTACCATCATCTTATTGAAAAATATACCCAAAACCGCTGTGTAATTGTAAGCAGCAACGACCCTAACGAATATGGCTTTTGTAATGAAGTGATTGACATTTTGCAGTTTAAATGAGCAACAAGTTATAAGTTATGAGTTATGAGTTAGGGGAAGGTTGCTTTTGAGGGGGGTATCCATAAGAAGTTTTTAACTCATCTTAAACTCGGATGTTACATTTTATCACTTTTACCTGTGCATGAGTAATGTAGGTTTATTTGAGCAATACATTGTTGCATAGGTAACCCCATATAAAGTTGGGAGCAATTCAGGGGCAACAGACACAAGAAGATTTTAATGGATTGAGTTGCTATCTCATCCTTTAGCTAGAAAATTTGTCCGACAAATTACTATTAACTCAAATTTCAATTTATGGCGTTGCCTGCAGCGTTTGTTTTGCTAACTTGAGTATTCACGAGCAAAAAGCAAAGCCTAAAAACAATGGAATGAAAATAATTGATAGTTAAGATGTTATAATTTAGTTAGATGGAATTACATATTAGAAGTAAAAAGTAAATTTTGTGGCTAAAGCCATTTCAAAACATACATAAACCCCTAGCTAAAGCTAGGGGCTATTATAAAACGCCATTTTATTTTTCTAATACAGATTTTGGGATTAATTGAATCTCCTTGCAAAAAATCCTTGAATGATTAATAAGAATAAGATAAACAGTACTGAAAACCTTCCGCCCTTACCTTAAATTCATTCACTAATCATTAACAACTAACCACTAACAACTAACCACTAACAACTAACAACTAACCACTAACAACTAACCATTAACAACTAACCACTAACCATTAACAACTAACAACTAACAACTAACTTCTAGCTATTTTGACTGGCAATTAACAAATTCAAATCGGTAAATTTTAAATTGAACCGCTGCGATAAATGAAAATTGGTTAATGACCCCTTATACAAATAAATCCCGTTTCGGATATTGAATTTATGCCACAAAAGATTTTCCAACCCACCATAATCGCTGATTTCAATTAATAAAGGCATCAGTACATTGCTGACAGCCTGAGATGCAGTACGAGCAAATCCTGAAGCGATATTGGGCACACAATAATGAATGACATCAAACTTGGTAAATACCGGCTTTTCATGGGTGGTAAGCTCTGATGTCTCAAAACATCCGCCCCTATCAATACTGACATCTAAAATCACACTACCCTCCCGCATCTGTGAAACCATTTGCTCCGACACCACAATGGGCGTTCTGCCGGCACTGGAAGACAATGCCCCCACAGCAATATCACAACTGCGTAATTGCTTACCCAAAATTTTGGGATCAATCACAGAAGTCCATAAACGAGCACCAATATTATTTTGTAATCGCTTTAATTTATAAATATTGTTGTCAAATATCTTTACACTAGCACCTACAGCCAATGCCGTTCTGGCCGCATATTCTCCCACAATCCCCGCACCAATAATAATGACCTTTGTAGGCGGAATGCCCGAAATCCCCCCCAACAAAACACCTTTCCCACTATTGATACTGGATAAATACTGACCCGCAATCAACATTACCGCACTTCCCGCAATCTCACTCATACTCCGCACAATGGGATTATGACCAGAATCATCTTTAAGATTCTCAAAAGACAACGCCGTAATCCGCTTTTCCATCATCTTTTCCAAAATATGCGTACGCATCGCCGGCAAATGTATCGGCGATACCAAAATCTGATTGGGCTTTAAAAACTCCAACTCCATCTCACTAACCGGAGCAGATTTTATTATAATTATACACTCATATACCGCTTTCTTTTCATACACAATTACCGCCCCAGCTTCACTGTAATCTTTATCGCAATAATGCGAACCCACGCCCGCATTATGTTCCACCACTACCCTATGGCCATTCAGCACTAGCACATGCACGGCATCAGGTGTTAGCGCAATGCGATTCTCCTGAAAATCGGTTTCCTTCGGAATACCAATATATAAAGGAACCATCTTTGGCTTTACATCTAAAGTCTCGCTTAATGTTTCATAATTAAACGACCCGCTAATAATTGATTTACCTGCTAACATATAATAATATTGATGCAAATATAAAAAATTGATGCCTGATTATTTCTTGAACACACATTTGATGGTTCTAGTATAATCATCATTGAGCTGCAAAAAAACCTCCATTCTAGATTCGGGAAAAATACCCAGCGCCTTTTCCGGCCACTCTACCAAACAAATATCCCCAGAATACAACGCATCTTCCATCCCGGCGGATCTTGCCTCCTCCTCATCTTTTATCCGATACAAATCTATGTGATACATATTTTGCCCAGATGGCAACCGATAAGCATTGATTAAAGAAAAAGTAGGACTAGAAACGGCATCTTTTACCCCTTTTTCAATACACAACTGGTGAATAAATGTCGTCTTCCCCACACCCATTTCTCCATACATTGCAATCACCTTTTGATCCCCACATTGCGCCCAAAACCACTCCGCTACCTTACCAATGTCTTTTAAATTGAAAATTTTCTCCATCTTCCCATTAACTTATCATGTAAAATACACGACAATACGTTAAAACGCCAATTTTCTATCAATAATTCTTCGTTAGGTTATTGTAAATTTGAACTATGGAAACAATTCAATGGAAAGTAGAAGGAATGACTTGTGCCAATTGTGCGTTAACCGTTCGCAAATACCTCGAAAATAAAGGTCAAGTTAATATAAAGGTAAACCCAATTGATGGTGATGTACATTTTGATACAAAAGGCGATCAACCACTTGATCAATTGGCAAAGGGCATCGAAAACCTTGGCTACACGGTTATTCAAGATGAAACCGCCGAAAAAAAGAAAAAAAGCTTTTTACAATCACACTTACACCGATTTCTGTTTTGCTTGCCTTTTACATTGGTGTTGATGTTGCATATGTTTGACGGCATTTTTCACCTGCATTTTTTAATGAACGGATGGTTACAATTGCTGTTATGCTTACCGGTGTATACAATTGGAATGCTTTTTTTTGGCAAAAGTGGCTGGCAAAGTTTGCTGAATAAAATGCCCAATATGAACGTATTGGTGGCACTTGGAGCAACCGCGGCGTTTGGCTACAGCTTGACAGGAACCATTTTTAATTTAGGTCCTGCTTATTTGTTTTACGAAACGGCTGCAACCATAATCACCTTGGTATTTTTAGGTAACTATTTAGAAGATGCCTCCATCGCCTCCACACAAAAAGCGTTGACTTCCCTCACCAAATCACAGAAAATCATGGCAAACATGATTGCCTTTGATGGCGATCACCAAGAAGTTATTTTGCCTATTGAAAACACCCAACTTAAAGTGGGCGATTTGGTATTGATTAAAACAGGTGAACAAGTGCCTATTGATTGTAAAATACTTTGGGGAGATATCCATGTAAATGAAGCCATTATTACCGGCGAAAGCATTCCCGTACATAAAAAAGCCAAAGATTTTCTCATTGGCGGAAGTATTGCCGCAAATGGAACGGCAAAAGCGCAAGTTACCGCCACTGGAACGGACACCGTTTTATCGAGCATCTTAAATTTGGTAAAACAAGCTCAAGGCGAAAAACCGCCTGTGCAATTATTAGCGGATAAGATCAGTGCCATTTTTGTTCCGTTGGTGATTGGTATTGCCTTTCTAACATTAGCCATCAATTGGATGGTGTTAAAAGATTTTACCCCTGCGTTGATGCGCAGCATCGCTGTATTGGTGATTTCCTGCCCTTGTGCAATGGGATTGGCCACACCAGCAGCAATTGCGGTAGGAATGGGTAGAGCTGCAAGAAACGGCATCCTTTTCCGTAACGCCACCAGTCTTGAATTGTTTAAAGACATTCGACAAGTGGTTTTCGATAAAACGGGCACACTTACAACTGGTGCATTTACCATTTCCGCATATACCATTCTAGACGCTACATTGTTGGATGAAGATTTTAAACGACTGGTTTGTTCATTGGAAAAATATTCTACCCATCCTATTGCCCGCTCTGTGTTGGCATCTTGGAAACTAAAAAATGAAATTCGCTGGCAAAAAGTGGAAGAAATCAAGGGATTGGGAATAACCGCCACTGATAAAGAAGGTGTTCAATATACAATCGGATCATATAAAGTGGCTGAAAACTTAACCACTGACCAAAACCATTCGATGTATATCACCAAAGGAAATCAATTGTTGGGATGGATTGATCTTGCCGATGAAATTAGGGAAGAAGCGGCATCGGTTATACAATACTTGCACTCAAAAGGCATCAAAACCATTTTATTAAGTGGCGATAGAACCGAAAAAACAAGAGATTTGGCAAACCAATTGGGGATTCAATCTTTTATTGCAGAACAATCACCTCAACAAAAACTAGAACAAATTACCCGCCTTACCGCCATTGAACCCACGGTAATGGTAGGCGACGGTATCAATGACGCACCGGCACTTGCCAAAGCAACTATTGGTGTTTCTATGAGCGATGCATCTCAAATTGCGATGCAATCGGCACAAGTGGTATTGATGAACCACGGATTAAAGCAATTACCTACCGCA
>Ga0164294_10003807_pt1 | contig 13361 bp, 15 predicted proteins | sample GEODES005metaG_FD_111479 | JGI IMG/M metagenome (GOLD analysis project Ga0164294, IMG submission 111479) | Oligotrophic lake water microbial communities from Sparkling Lake, Wisconsin, USA - GEODES005 metaG | ecosystem: Environmental > Aquatic > Freshwater > Lake | place: USA: Sparkling Lake... | reverse complement strand
CAGGCTTTCGCCCATTGTCCAATATTCCCCACTGCTGCCTCCCGTAGGAGTCTGGGCCGTGTCTCAGTCCCAGTGTGGCTGATCATCCTCTCAGACCAGCTAAGGATCGTCGGCTTGGTGAGCCTTTACCTCACCAACTACCTAATCCTACGCGGGCTCATCCCAGGGCGATAAATCTTTGGACTTACGTCATCATACGGTATTAGCTCAAATTTCTCTGAGTTATTCCGTACCCCAGGGCAGATTCCCACGCGTTACGCACCCGTGCGCCACTATCACCGAAGTGATCGTTCGACTTGCATGTGTTAGGCATGCCGCCAGCGTTCGTTCTGAGCCAGAATCAAACTCTCAAGTTTTTGAACGATCCTACGAGCCAGGTGGAATAACCCAACTCAGCGGACCGCACTTCAAGGAGCCGTTCCTGCACAATATACAAATGGATGTGTATTGAGACATGCGGATCCTAGTGCAGCTTCCCGGAGGTTGCTGACATTAGAGATCCATGGAACGGCTTATTGCTTAACCTCGTGACCAGCGCCTTAAAACCGCTGGACGAGGGGCCGCCGCCCACATGTCCCTTCATCAAACCGACAATGAGAAAAAGCGAACCGCCCAACCGGCAACTTTCCTTCCCCTCTATTGCTAGAGTGGGGAGGTGAGCTACCGATTTAGCGGTGAACCGCGTTTCGCTGTTTGGCGAAGCGCCGTTGACGAGGGGCTATCTAGGTGGGGGTCGGTCCGCCGTCAACAGCCTTTTGCAATTTTGTTTCAAACCCTCGTTTTCGGGTCAATAAACGGCAGAATTCTGCCGTTTCTGAAATGACGCTTTGGCTTCGGGCGGCCCGAATCGCGCCGAATCACGGCTCAAAATCATCCGAATCAGCCCTGAATATAGCTCCGCATCGCCTCGGCCTCGGCCTCGATCCGGTCGATCCGGGCTTTCACCAGGTCCCCGATAGAGACGAATCCCACCATGCGATCGCCGTCCACCACGGGGAGGTGGCGGATTCGCCGGCGCGTCATCAGCGAGAGGCCGGAGAGCAGGCTGGTGTCGCGCGTCACGGTGATCGGCTGGCGCGTCATCACCCGCTCCACCGGCCAGTCGAGCGCCGCCTGGCCCTCGTCGGCGATGATTCGCACGATGTCGCGTTCGGACATGATGCCGACGATTCGCGCGCCATCCATCACCGGCACCGCGCCGATGTGTCGCTCCGTCAGCAGCGAGGCGAGCTCGCGCACCGTGATCTGTGGGGGTACTTGGACGATATCCTCGTCCCGGCCGTTGAGAATCGTCGCGATCGTCATGCCGTCGCCTCCTCATCCTCTGTCTGCGCCGGCCTTGCTGGCCGGTCGCCGAATCGGATGGTCTCACGTCTCAGGCGAGAAGGAAAGGCTTAGGCTCTGTCTTAAAGTCCGCTCGTGCCGAGCTTATCGAAGCACGAGCGGGGAATCTCTTCGGTTACGCGGCGGCCCGCGGGTAGTCCGTATAGCCCTCGGCGCCCTGCGAATAGAGCGTGGTCGGGTCGATCGGATTGAGCGGCAGGTCGTCCGCGATCCGCTCGGGCAGATCGGGATTGGCAAGGTAGGTGCGGCCGAAGGCGATCGCATCGGCCTCGCCCGCATCCAGCGCCGCCTGTCCGCTGGTCCCGTCATAATCCGAGTTCAGCACCAGCACGCCGGGGAAGGCCTTGCGGATCAGGGGATGGACCGGCGTCGTATCGGGCTTGACGAAGCTGCTGTCGGGCCGGCCTTCGCGCAGTTCGATCCAGGCGGCGCCCGCCTCGGCGATCCGCGCTGCCGCCGCCGGGAAGAGCGCGTGCGGATCACTGTCGTTGGTGCCCTGGGCCTCGCCATTGGGCGACAGGCGCACGCCCACGCGATCACCACCGATCGTCGCCACGAGGCGATCGACCACTTCGCCGAGCAGCCGCACCCGATTCTCGATTCCGCCGCCATAAGCGTCGGTCCGGTGGTTGGTGCCGTCGCGCAGGAATTGATCGATCAGGTAGCCGTTCGCCGCGTGAAGCTGGATGCCGTCGAACCCGGCCTCCAGCGCATGATTCGCCGCCCGCGCATAATCGTCGAGCAGCCCGGGGATCTCGGACACCTCCAGCGGCCGTGCCTGCGCATAAGGCTGCTTGCCCTTGTAGGTGTGGGCATCACCGGGCGCGGTCGTCGCCGAGGCCGAGACCGGCGCCTCGCCGCCCAGGAAATCGGGATGGACGATCCGCCCCATATGCCACAGCTGCGCGACGATCCGCCCGCCGGCCCCGTGGACCGCCGCCGTGACCGGCTTCCATGCCTCGACCTGCTCGTTCGACCACAGGCCCGGCGCATAGGGCCAGCCGAGCCCCTGCTGGCTGATCCCCGTCGCTTCGCTGATGATGAGGCCGGCGCCTGCCCGCTGCGCATAATATTCCGCCATCACCGGCGTCGGCACATGCGCGCTCGTCCCGCGGGCCCGCGTCAGCGGCGCCATCAGGATGCGGTTGGGCGCGGAAATCGCGCCGATCTGGAGGGGATCGAACAGGCTGGGCATCAGCGAAAGTCTCCGGCAAGGTACGCCCACGATATGGGACGCCCTCCCGGTTCGCCAATGCCCCTGCTGACAAGCCTTGCTGCGGGGCAGCAAAGATAGGGTTTAGGGGCGATCCAACATCCGCTGGATCGCTGCGGCACCGGCCCGCTCCCCCACCCGGCCTCCCATAGAATACGCTTCCGTTGGGAGGTCGGGTGGGGGAGCTGGCCGGTACCGCTATCGCCGGAAGGCGATCAAACTCAGACCAGTTCCACCGCGATCGCGGTGGCTTCGCCGCCGCCGATGCAGAGCGACGCGACGCCCTTCTTCAGCCCGCGATGCTTCAGCGCCGCGACCAAGGTCGTGATGATGCGCGCGCCCGATGCGCCGATCGGGTGGCCGAGCGCGGTGGCGCCGCCGTTGACGTTCATCTTGTCACGCGGGATGCCGAGTTCCTGCATCGCGATCATCGTCACCGCCGCGAACGCCTCGTTGACCTCGAACAGGTCGACGTCGCCGAGCGTCCAGCCCGCCTTCTCGATCACCTTCTTGATCGCCGGCACGGGCGCCGTCGTGAACAGCTCAGGGGCATGGCTGTGCGCGTCGGTCGCGACGATGCGCGCCTCGATCGGCAGGCCCAGCTTCTTCGCGATGCTCTCGCGCGTCAGCACCAGCGCCGCGGCGCCGTCCGAGATCGAAGAGGCGTTGGCGGCGGTGATCGTGCCGTCCTTCTTGAAGGCGGGCTTCAGGCCCGGGATCTTCTCGGGCATCGCATTGCCCGGCTGCTCGTCGATCTTGATCTCGATGTCGCCCTTGCGGGTCGAGACGGTGACCGGCACGATCTCCTCATCGAACGCGCCCGATGCGATGGCTTCCTTCGCCCGGCTGAGGCTTTCCAGCGCGAAATTGTCCTGCGCCTCGCGCGTCATCTGATAGCTGGCGACCGCCTGCTCGGCGAACACGCCCATCGCGGTGCCCGGCGAATAGGCATCTTCCAGCCCGTCGAGCATCATCGAATCATAGACCATGTCGTGGCCCATGCGCGCGCCGGCGCGGTGCTTCTTCATGATGAAGGGGGCGTTGGTCATGCTCTCCATGCCGCCCGCCACGATCACGTCGGCATTGCCGGCGGCGAGCGCCTCGGCCGCCATGATCGTCGACTGCATGCCGGAGCCACAAACCTTGTTGACCGTCGAAGCCTGGACCGACTGCGGCAGGCCCGCCTTCAGCGCCGCCTGGCGCGCGGGTGCCTGGCCCAGGCCCGCCGGCAGCACGCAGCCCATGTAGAGCCGGTCGATCGCCGCCGGATCGATACCCGACCGCTCGACCGCGGCCTTCACCGCCGCCGCGCCGAGTTCGGTGGCGCTGGCGCCGGCAAGCGCGCCTTGGAAACCACCCATCGGCGTGCGCGCGAAGGAGGAGATGACGATCGGATCGGAAGCGGAAAGGGTCATGGTGACTCCGGAGCAAACAAGGCTGGAATAATTTTTACTGGCGGGTAAATGATGTTACCGAGCCCCAAGATCAATAGGAATATGTCGACCCAACCCCTATCCCCCTTTCGTACACCCGAGCAACGGGAAGCGGAGCGCTCGGCAAAGCGCGAGGCGGTGCTGCAGGCGGCGGTCGATCTGTTCAACGAGCGCGGTTTCTCCTCGACCTCGCTCGACGATGTCGCGGCGCGGCTCGGCGTCACCAAGCCGGTCATCTACCATTATCTCGGCAGCAAGGAGCAGGTGCTGCTCGAATGCCTCGGTCGCGGCATGGCGCATCTCGAGGAAGCGGTGCTGAAGGCCCGCGCGGAGCATGGCCGCGGCGCCGATCGGCTGCGCGCCTTCCTGATTCGCTATGCCGAAGTGAATATGGAGCCGTTCGGCCGCTGCGTCGTGCTGACCTCGGACCATGAACTTTCGGCCGACGGCGCCCGCCAGTTCCGCGCGATGAAGCGCCGGATCGACGAGGCGCTGCGCACGATGATCGCCGAGGGCTCGGCCGATGGATCGATCCGCGGCGGCGATCCGGGGCTGGCCTCGGCCGCTCTCGCGGGATCGCTCAACTGGATTCCGCGCTGGCAGGATCCCGAAGGCGCCCTGTCGCCGGAAGCCGTCGCCGAGCGGCTGGTCGACATCCTGATGCACGGAATGCTGGTCGGCTGATCACGGAATCCTCCCCCGCCAGGGGGAGGTGGGGCCGAAGGCCTCGGAGGGGGAGGATGCCAGACCCTATCGACGGCTCATCGCTTCCCGCCCCCTTCGTCAGCTACGCTGCCACCTCCCCCTGGCGGGGGAGGATCGGCTACTTCCCCTTCGTGTAGGGCGTGAAATCACCGTAGAGGCAGGTCCCACGGAACATGCCCGTCGTGCTGTCGACGATCCTCGCGACCTCGCCCCGGCACAGCGGGCCGCCCGCCGAGACGGTGACCACGATATCGAAGGCGCCCAGCAGCGGGCATCCGTCACGGAAGCGATTGACCCACGATGTCCGCCCGGCGCGATAGACGATGCCGATCCCCGACACGGTCTGCATGTCGGAGCGCAACCCGGGCGCCAGGCATGCCGTCGCCTGACCGGGGGTGCGGCCGGCAAGCATCCGATCGAGCTCGCGTTCGCCCGACGAGGGCTCCTTCGCAACCACCGCGGCGGTCATCAGGAACAGGGGCAGGGCCAGCGTCCAGCGCGATATCCTCATCGTCACTTTGCCTTCGTGTAGGGCGTGAAGTCGCGGAAGCCGCAGGTGTCATGCTCCATGTGCGACATCTGGTCGACGACATGGATGATGTCGCCGCGGCACAGCTGGCTCATCGACGTCGTGGTGACGATCGTGTCGTTGGGGCCGACGTGGCAACCGTCGTCGAAGCGGCCGATCCAGGTCGTCCGCCCGCTGCGGAAGGCGATGCCGACCCCGTCCAGCGTCTGCGAATCGTTGCGATCGAACAACGGCAGGCAGGATTGCGGCTTGCCGGCGGTGCGCCCGGCGAGGATCTTCGCGAGCTGCGCCTCGCCGCTTTCGACGCGTGCGGCGACGGCGGTGGAGAGGAGAAGGGCGGGGATCAGGATCAGGGCGCGCATTAGCGCGAAACGCCCGTGCGCCGGGTTGGTTGCATCAGGCCGCATCCTTCGCCGCACGCCGCCGCCCGAGTTCCTCGACACTGCCGGCCCGCATGAAGGGATTGGTCGCGCGTTCGAGCGCGATCGTCGTCGGCACCGTCGCCTCGCCCGCCGCCCGCGCCGCGTCCACATCGCGCATCCTGCCGACAAGCGCCGCATTGTCGGGCTCGACGGTCAGCGCGAAGCGGCCGTTGCTCTGGGTATATTCGTGCGCGCAATAGACCTGCGTGTCGCCCGGCAGCGCCGCGAGCCGCTCCATGTTGCGCCACATCTGCGCCGGCGTGCCCTCGAACAGCCGGCCACAGCCCATCGCGAACAGGGTATCGCCGACGAAGACGATGTCCGCGTCGGGCAGATGATAAGCGATGTGCCCCGCCGTGTGCGCGGGCACTTCGATCACCGTCGCGACGTGATCGCCGATCCGGACCGTGTCGCCTTCGCTGACCATGCGATCGAGCGTCCTGATCTTGCCCGCCTCGGTCGCCGGCCCGGTGATGATGCAGCCGGTCGCCGCCTTGATCGCGGCATTCCCGCCGACGTGATCGCCATGCCAGTGCGTGTTCCAGATCTGCCCGATCGCCCAGCCGCGCCGTGCCGCCTCGGCCAGCACGGGTTCGGCCTCGGCGGGATCGATCACCACCGTCTCGCCGCTCGCATCGTCGTGCGCCATCCAGATATAATTATCGGACAAGGCGGGGATGCGAACGACCTCGATCATGGCGCCCTTCTAAGCCTCGCCGCCGAGCAAGGCCATCGCCTCTGCGGCGAGCCGACGCGTGAGCGCCTCGGCAGGCTCCGCCCGCGCCAGCGCCGCCGCCTGGCCCGCCCACATGTTGGCGAACGCCCCCGGATCGGCCGCACGGAGCGGCGCCAGCGCATCGCCCGCATGCGGGAACGGCGGCGCGAGCGGGCTCACGGTGCCGAGCTCCCGCGTGAAGCGCGTCGGGAAGCCGCGCGCCAGCCGCCCGGTGAAGAGATTGGTCACGACCGTCTCCTCCTCGCCCAGCCGTGCGCGATGCCCGGCCGAGACCAGGCTTTCGGGGCAGGCGAGATAGGCGGTGCCGATCTGCACCGCCGCCGCCCCGAGCATCGCCGCCGCGGCGATCCCGCGCCCGTCCGCGATCCCGCCCGCCGCGATCACCGGCAGCCCGCACGCATCGACCAGTTGCGGCAGCAGCGCCATCACCGTCATCGCGCTCGACGGATCGGTGTCGAGGAAGCGGCTGCTGTGCCCGCCGGCCTCCCATCCTTGCGCGATCACCGCATCGGCGCCGCGCTCGGCGAGCCAGCGCCCCTCGGCAACGGTGGTCGCGCTCGCCAGCACGAATGCGCCCGCCGCTTTCACCCGCGCGAGCAGGGCCTCCTCGGGCAGCCCGAAGTGGAAGCTCACCAGTTCGGGCCGCAAACCCTCGACGATCTCGGCCATTGCCGCGTCGAACGGCCTGCGGACGACCGGGGGCGGGCCGTCGCCCGCGATGCCTAGCCCTGCCCGAAAAGGCTCCAGCGCCTTGCGCCAACCGGACTCGTCGATCGCGCCGGGCATCGTGTGGCAAAAGAAGTTGAGGTTGATCGGCCCGCCCGCCGCCGCGCGCACCTCGGCGACCTGGGCCCGCGCCGTATCGGCATCGAGCATCGCGCAGGGCAGGCTGCCGAGCGCCCCGCCCTTCATCGCCGCGATCGCCAGCGCGACCCCGCCCGCTCCCGCCATCGGCGCCAGCAGGATCGGGCTCTCCAGCCCGAAACGCTCGACGAGCCGACGATCCCGCCAGCCCGTCACCGCCTTACCATTCGCCCGTGTTCGGCATCGATGCCCAGGGTTCGGCGGGCTCGAGATGCCCGTCCTGCAGCAATTCGACGGAGATGTTGTCGGGGCTGCGCACGAAGGCCATGTGCCCGTCGCGCGGCGGCCGGTTGATCGTCACGCCCGCGTCCATCAGCCGCTGGCACGTCGCGTAGATATCGTCGACGCGGTAGGCGAGGTGCCCGAAATTGCGCCCGCCGGCATAGCCTGTCTCACCCCAATTGTGGGTGAGCTCGACCGCCGCATCCTCATCCCCCGGCGCGGCGAGGAAGATCAGGGTGAAGCGGCCCTTCTCGTTTTCCATACGCCGGATCTCGCGCAGCCCGATCAGCTCGAAGAAACGGATCGTCGCATCGGGGTCCGAGACGCGGATCATGGTGTGGAGATATTTGGTCATGCGGGGGAGATAGGGGTTTCCATCCCTCTCTTCCACCACCCGTTCGTGCTGAGCCTGTCGAAGCACTGCCCTTTTCTTCACCGTGGCCGGAAGAAGGACAGCCCTTCGACAAGCTCAGGGCAAACGGGGTTCGGAAAGCTCACCCATCCATCGGCAGCGGCGGATCGCTCTTCACCTCGTCGGCCAGGCCGTGTTTCATCAGCATCGGCACGTTCGCCACCGCGAACAGGATCGTCGCGGGCAGCGATCCCCAGAGCTTGTAGCCGATCCAGAAGGTGGTCGTCGTGTTCCGCCAGACCAGTTCGTTGGCGATGGCCAGCAGCACGAAGAACACCGCCCAGTTGCGCGTCAGCAAGGTCCAGCCACGCGGGGTGAGCCCCGGATAGGCCTGGCCCAGCACGAGCTCCAGGGTCGGCTTCCGCGCGATCAGGCCGTAGAACAGGATCACCGCGACGGTCACATAATAAGCCGTCGGCTTGATCTTGATGAAGGTCTCGCTGTGCAGCCAGAGCGTCAGCCCGCCGAACACCAGCACCATCACGCCCGAGACGAGCAGCATCGCCGAGACCTCGCCATGCTTGATCTTGGCATAGAGGATGGCGAGCAAGGTCGCGATCATGAAGGCGGTCGTCGCCGCCATCACCTTGACGATCGGCAACCCCGGCCAGAGCATGTTGGTCAGGAAGAAGACGAGCAGCGGCCCGAGATCGAGCGCGAGCTTGAGGAAGGGATTGAGGCTCGGCTTTGCCGCTTTGGGCCCGCTCATCGCCGCCGCTCCACCGCCAGCCGCTCGACCCCGGCGATGGCGCGCGCCACCTCGCGCGGATCGAAGGGCCGCAGATCGTCGACCGCCTCGCCGACGCCGATCGCATGGATCGGCAGGTCGAACTTCTCCGCCGCCGCGACCAGCACGCCACCGCGCGCCGTGCCATCGAGCTTGGTCATCACCAGACCGGTCACCCCGGCAGTCTCCTTGAACACCTCGATCTGATTGAGCGCATTCTGGCCCGTCGTGGCATCGAGTACCAAGACGACGTCATGCGGCGCCGCCGGATTGAGCCGCCCCAGCACGCGCCTGATCTTGGCCAGCTCGTCCATCAGCCCGGCCTTGTTCTGCAGCCGCCCGGCGGTGTCGACGATCAGCACGTCGGTGCCGATCGCGGTGCCGCGCTTCACGCCCTCGAACACCAGCCCCGCCGCATCCGCGCCCTCGGCGCCCGAGATGATCGGCACGCCGATGCGCTCGGCCCAGACCTTCAATTGCCCGATGGCGGCGGCGCGGAAGGTGTCGCCCGCGACCAGCATCACCTCATAATCCTGCTCCTTCAGCAGGTGGGCGAGCTTGGCGATCGTCGTCGTCTTGCCGGAGCCGTTGACGCCGATGACGAGGATCACCTGCGGGCGCGGAAACGCCTCGATCTCCAGCGGCTTGGCGGCGGGCGCGAGAATCGCCTCGATCTCTTCCGCCACGATCTCGCGCAGCCGGTCCTCGGACAGGCCTAGTGCGAACCGCTCGCCGGTCAGCCGCTCGCGCACGCGCCCCGCCGTCGCAGGGCCGAGGTCGGAGGCGATCAGCGCCTCCTCGATCTGGTCGAGCGTCTCCTCGTCGAGCGCCGCCTTGCCGAACAGCCCCGAGATATTCTCGCCGAGCCGATCGGAGGTCCGGCGGAAGCCGCCGAGCAGTTTCTCATGCCAGGGCGTGTCGCTCATGCTGGCTCTCCGATGAGCGTATCCTTGTCGATACCGGTGACGCGAACCGCGATGATCTCCCCCGCCGTGCTCCGGCGAAGGCCGGAGCGTTGGAGATCGCCGCCAGCGCTCCGGCCTTCGCCGGAGCACAGGGAGACCTTCGCAAAATCCTCAGCGTGCCCGCTCACACCATCCAACTCGACCAACACCTTCTGAACCGTCCCCACATGCGCCGCCAACCAGGCGGACGTCCGCACCCCTGCCGCCTCGCGCAGCTTCGCCGCCCGCGCCCGCACGACCTCACGCTCCAGCTGCGGCATCCGCGCGGCGGGCGTGCCGGTGCGCGGCGAGAAGGGGAAGATGTGTGCGCCCACGATGTCGCAATCGTCGAGCAGGGCCAGCGTATTGGCGAACATCGCCTCGCTCTCGGTCGGGAAGCCGGCGATCAGGTCCGCGCCGATCGCGATGCCGGGCCGCGCCGCTTTCAATCGCTCGACCAGCGCGACCGACTGCGCGCGGCTGTGGCGCCGCTTCATCCGCTTCAGGATCATGTCGTCCCCCGCCTGCAGCGACAGATGGACGTGCGGCATCATGCGCGGCTCGTGCGCGATCAGGTCGAACAGCCGGTCGTCGATCTCATGCGTGTCGAGCGAGGACAGCCGCAGCCGCTCGATTCCCGGCACGAAGCGCAGCAGCCGCTCGACCAGCCGGCCCAATGTCGGCGCGCCCGGCAGATCGGCGCCGTAAGCGGTGAGATCGACCCCGGTGAGCACGACCTCGCGCCGCCCGGCGTCCACGGCGGCCTGCGCCGCGGCGATGACATCGCCCGCGATCTCGGACCGGCTCGGCCCGCGGCCGTAGGGGATGATGCAGAAGGTGCAGCGATGGTCGCAGCCGGTTTGCACCGGCAGGAAGGCGCGGGCGTGTCCACCCTTGTCCGCCACCCGCGCCACATCCGTCATCCCGGCGAAAGCTGGGATCTCCATCGATGTCGGATTCGCCGCACGGGATCCCAGCTTTCGCTGGGATGACGGATAGAGGCTGGCATCCAGCTTCACCCCATTCGGCACCACCGCCGACACTTCCGCCATTCCGGCAAAGGCCTGCGGATCCACCTCGCTCGCGCACCCGGTCACCACGATCCGCGCATCGGGCCGCGCCCGCGCCGCCTTGCGGATCGCACGCCGTGTCGCGGCCACCGCCTCGTTGGTCACCGCGCAACTGTTCACCACCACCAGATCGCCGGCGTCGCCCAGCGACGCGCGGATCGCCTCGCTTTCGGCGATGTTCAGCCGGCAGCCGAGCGTGATCACCTCCGCGTGGCTCACAGCCCCTCGGCCTCGCCCGAATAAACGTGCGTCGCGGGCCCCGACATGCGGATCGAACCGCCCGGCGCCCAATCGATGACGAGATCACCGCCCGGAAGCGCCACCGTCACCGGGCTCTGCACCTTGCCCGCCCTGATCGCCGCCACCGCCGTCGCGCAGGCGCCTGTCCCGCAGGCCCGCGTCAGCCCGGCGCCGCGTTCCCAGACGCGCAGGCGAATACGGCCCGGCGCTTCGATCGTCGCGACGTTGACGTTGATCCGCTCGGGGAAAAAGGGGTCTTGCTCGATCACCGGGCCGATCGTCTCCAGATCGATCGCGTCCGTGTCGTCGACGAAGAAGATCACATGCGGGTTGCCGACGTTGACCGCCATCGGCCGCTCCAGCCCGCCCCAGGCCAGCGGCAGCGCGGTGGTGTCGGCGGGATAGGCGAGCGGTATCTCCTCCCAGCCGAAGCGAGGGCTCCCCATGTCGACCGTCGCGCCCTCACCCTCGGCATCGAGCGTGAGCAGCCCCGCCATCGTCTCCACGGTCTTGTGTCCACCGAGCAGTCGCGCGACGCAGCGCGTGGCATTGCCGCACGCCTCGACCTCGCTGCCATCGGAATTCCAGATCCGCATCCGCGCATCGGCCCGATCCGAGCTTTCGAGCAGGATCAGTTGATCGCAGCCGATGCCCTCGCGCCGATCCGAAATTGCGGCGGCACGCGCGGCATCGATCACCATCGCCTCGACGCGCGCGTCGATGACGACGAAATCATTGCCCAGGCCGTGCATCTTGTGGAAGCGGAACGACATGCCGCGCGATCTAGGGATCGGGTGCGCCCAAGTCCATGGGCGCAAGGTTACGGTCAGTGCTTCGGCTTGTCCTTGGGCTTGGGCTTGTCGGTCTTGAGTTCGGGGGTCGGCCGGTCCGGAGTCGTCGGCGCATCGGTCTGCATCGGCGGCGGGACTTCGTGGACATCGCCCGCGGCCGGGGTGCTGGTCGGGGTCTTCGGCGCCGGATCGGTGGCGGGCGGCACCGCGCTCGATGGGATGCCGGGCGTGATCGAGGGCGAGGTCGCCGGCGCCGGGTTGGACGGATCGGCGGGCGCGGATTGCGCCAGCACCGGCGCCAGATCGATCACCAGCGCCGCGCTGAGGATTACGGCCACACTCCGGCCAACCATGACTCGCTCTCCGCAGTTTCTCCGCGAAACAACGGGTCAGGTGCGCTTTGGCTCCCTCAGCCGAGCCTTCCGCCACATTGGGCGCGGTGGAGCAGTTTCTGGTCGGCCAGCACCAGCGCGACCATCGCCTCCAGCACCGGCGCCGCACGGATGCCGACGCACGGATCGTGGCGGCCCTTGGTGCGGATATCCGCCGCCTGCCCGTCGCGCCCGATCGTCTCGACCGGAGTCAGGATCGAAGAGGTCGGCTTCAGCGCGATACGCACCACCACCGGCTGCCCGGTCGCGATGCCGCCCGCGATGCCGCCCGCGTGGTTGGCCAAAAAGACCGGATTTCCGTCATTTCCCGGCCGCATCGGATCGGCATTGGTCTCCCCCGTCAACCGCGCCGCCGCGAAACCTTCGCCAACTTCTACGCCCTTGACCGCGTTGATCGACATGCACGCCGCCGCCAGCTCCGAATCGAGCTTCGCATAGAGAGGCGCACCCCATCCTGCGGGCACGCCCTCGGCCACGCACTCGACGATCGCCCCGACCGAAGACCCGGCCTTGCGCGCGTCATCGACGATGGTCTCCCAGCGCTGCGCCGCCGCCGCATCGGGACAGAAGAAGGGATTATTGTCGATCTCGGCATCGTCGAACGCCGCCCGATCGATCGCATCACCGCCCAGTTCGACGAGATAGGCGCGGATCCGCACCTCCGGAATCACCGCCCGCGCCACACCCGCGGCCGCGACCCGCGCCGCCGTCTCGCGCGCCGAGGATCGCCCGCCGCCGCGATAGTCGCGGAAACCGTATTTCGCGTCATAGGCATAGTCCGCATGCCCCGGCCGATAGGCGAGCGCTACCTCCGAATAATCCTTCGAGCGCTGGTCGACATTCTCGATCATCAGGCTGATCGGCGTGCCGGTCGTCTTCCCCTCGAACACGCCCGAGAGGATGCGGACCTGGTCGGGCTCCTGCCGCTGCGTCGTGAAGCGCGAGGTGCCGGGGCGCCGCTTGTCGAGGAAGGGCTGGATGTCCGCTTCGGAGAGCGTCAGTCCCGGCGGGCAACCATCGACCACCGCGCCCAGCGCCGGCCCATGGCTCTCGCCCCAGGTCGTGAAGCGAAAGACGCGCCCGAACGTGTTGTAGCTCACTGATCCCCGCCCAATGAAGCGAACGCACCCGCATGCGTCGCCGATCCGCGCTCGCCGCAGGTCATGGCACCCTGCTGGAGCGGTAAGGCCATCAGATAGTCACCCGCATACGGCGAGGCAAATCCACTGGCCCACTCGGCCGCAAAGCCGAAACGCTCGTAATAGGAAGGTTCGCCCAGCACGAAAGCGATCATCGCGCCCGCGTCGCTCAGTTGAT
>Ga0164294_10003806_pt1 | contig 13362 bp, 18 predicted proteins | sample GEODES005metaG_FD_111479 | JGI IMG/M metagenome (GOLD analysis project Ga0164294, IMG submission 111479) | Oligotrophic lake water microbial communities from Sparkling Lake, Wisconsin, USA - GEODES005 metaG | ecosystem: Environmental > Aquatic > Freshwater > Lake | place: USA: Sparkling Lake... | reverse complement strand
CGCGTCGGCACTCACCACCACCGTAGCGCCCTTGCCGGTCTTGAACATGCCCGGAGGGGGGAGACGGAGGGGAAAGTGGTGAGCGAAGAAGCCATTCTCAAGCCTTCCTTTTCTGGTGTGAAGGCTGACCTTCGCGAACGATCCAAGTTGTGTAGGTCAGGGGCGGAAGTCTGCCCCACTTTTCCTTTCGCCGCCCAAGTTCTCGAGGCCGCTTTTCTCTTCGGAACGCCAAAATGGCGATCAGCTTCATCACCTTCGTGCTGGCGAGCACGCTGTCCCTGGAGACGGCGGCGCCTGAATCGCATGCGCCCCGGCAGCTCGCTTCGGTCGGCTGCGACAACTGCTGCTTCAGAAACGACTGCAGTGTCGCCTTTTCGCAGACGACGCCGGGCGTGTGCTGTGGAGCGCATCCTTACAGCGTGCGCCGACAGACGGGCTGCTGCCCGATGGGCGCCTCGTGCGTCGCGTGCGGAAACATCTGGAAGTGCACGCAAGCATCGTACGTCTCGCGCTCAGGCAAGTGTAGCATCTGTCGCGACGACCAGTTGCGCGAGTGCATGTACAACCCGTCGTACGACCATTACCATTCCTCCTCGTCCTTCTCGTCGATGCTGCTCTTGTTGATCATCATGTGCGCACTGCTGGCCTGCTTATCATATGGGCAACGGGACGAGCCGGACTTTGTCGTCGTCCAGGGCGGCATCCCCGGCCAGTACGTGCAGGGCCCTGGTGGGCAGACTGTCATCGTCCAGGGAGGATGTACGCGCTCCGCCCTTGCCCAATTAACCACCGGCCCTCTTCTCGATCTCCTGCAGAATGCCGCCCCATACTGAGCGCTGCTCTCACCCTTCGCGTCGCAGATGGCGGCGGTTACGGCTACGGCGGCGGTGCTGGACTTGCGACTGGCGCCGCGGCAGGCTTTGTCGGTGGCATGATGGTTGGCGAAGCCCTCGACCATGGGGGCTACGGTGGCGGCTACGGTGGCGGCTACGGTGGCGGCTACGGTGGCGGTGCGCGTGCCCACCCTTGCACTCGAGCGCCCCCCATTATTCCTTCTGGCGCACGACCCTCGGCCGCTAACGTACCTTCCCTGTGCGCACATCTCTTCCGTCACAGACATGGGAGGTGGCGATTCTGGCTTCGGGGCCGATCAGTGAGCATCGGCCGTGCAATCGGCTTGCGAACGTCCCGATCGCTGGCGCCGTCGCCTCTCTCGGTGTACGCGTGCAAAGGCATCCTACTGCAAGCCTGCAAGGCACCTTCTTCGGCGATGTACCTTCGTCGGCGGTGTCCCTGCGCCATAGGCGTGCCATTCGTTGTGGTAGACCGAACCAAGCATGTGCGTCTTCGGCTATCCCACGCCCTTTTCAGAAAGTGGCGGGCGTGGTGTTCGAATTGAGCGTCTCCATTTGGCGCGGTGTGGCATGCAGCGGTCAGCGCCGGCCGCCGCGCACTGCTCGTCCCGTCGTCGCCCCCGCCGCTGCGCCACGCCCCGGGTCCCAGCCTTGAGCCTGCATCAGCCGAATCACGGAGAGCATGCGTAGCGCAGTCGCGTTCGCTATTTTGTGTCCCAGTAGGTCGTGTCGCTGTGATACTGCAGATACGCGGTGTCACGCTAATGATATCGGACGCGCGGTCCCCCCGCGGCGGGGCCCCGCGCGCGCGGGATACCGGGCCCACGCCCCGCTTAATGAGGCCTCTAATGCTCACCTTAATGCCCACGCCCGCGTATCCGTATGCGTTAATGCCCGTTAATGCATCGGCGCCTTGTTCCCCGCGCCCCGCCAAGTTCGCCGCGTCGGCGCGCGCTCCGCGGCCGCGGCCTTTGCCTTTCGCCCGCTTCCCGCGTTGCCTTCCTTAATGCCTTCCGCGTTCTCGGCGTTTCCCGCCTTTTCGTCTTGGCGCGCGTCCCGCGCCGCCGCGGCAATGCGATGCGCCGCGGTCCCCGGTCGAGTACAACTCGAGTTCTCGACGGCGGTATGGCCGCTTGGCGGCCTATGCACCACGTGTTTCGAATTCCCGGCCGCGCCGCGCCGCACATGCGAGGCGGTTTTCGTACCCGCTGTCATTCGTGATCGCGACAATACATTGTATACTTAAACGTACGGTCCGATGGTGCGCCTCCATCGACGCCTCTAGCGAACCGCCAGCGCGGCGGGGCAAAATGTAACAATTCGCGATTCCGATTGTCCATCGGTTCCGTTCGATGTTCCGTTCGGTTGCAAGACGCAGCGCCCGGCAGAGGAGAGACGAGTACTATGCCACACCGCGCGCGCGCCGCGCGCCCTCGGCACGGACACACTCGCACCAGTCGTCCATCGGAACGTGAGTCGCATTAGTTTCCGGAAAGCACGATAGGCCAAACGCCGACGGCAGGTGCACTGAGCTCTCGCTCTGCTAGAAGTCAGCGAAGAGCTCCTGGTCGCGAGCGTCAATAGGCTGCCCACCACCTCCTGTTGAGTCCGGGTACTTCCTGCGGACAGCGAGGAGCGTGGTCGAGAGTGAGCGCAGCGAGAGGCGCGCTGCGTTACGCTGTGTGTCAAGGCTCGTTTTGTCGCTTTGGGCCCACGGCCCTTACTCGAAGCTGCGCGTATCTTTTTCGTCCTCCACATCCGGCTCAATCGGCGGTGTCTTCTTTTTATCGAAGAGGTCCTTCCAGTCCGACTCTCCCCAACCAAACCATTTGTGAGTTTTGATATCTTGCGCGCCACCCTGCACGCCGCAGACAGTTGAGCACGGGAAGCGATCAGCTCAGCTGGCGAATCGCAGGCACTCGCAGGCCAACTCGAGGTGAGACGTGCAGCCGCGCCAGCACAGGCAGGGCAGAGCCTCAGTAGGCGCAGGTGGCACGTGCCTTGAGGTTCCCTAGTCTCTTGCTCAGGTCAGCAGTCAGCAGCTTCTTGATGAGATCCTTGCTGTGGCGGTCAAAATGCCACGGGAATTTGAGCTTCCCTTCGAGGATCTTCTGGTAGATGCCGAGTGGATCTTCGTCATAAAACGGCGCATACCCGGCGAGCATCTCGTACATCAGGATGCCCAGCGCCCACCAATCCACCGCCTTGCCGTGGCCCTTAGACAGAATGATCTCAGGAGCGAGATACTCGGGCGTGCCGCAAAGCGTCCACGTGCGGTACTCGACCCTCTTAGCGAAGCCAAAGTCGGTGACCTTGCAGTTCCCCTGCCTATCCAGCAGCAAGTTCTCTGGCTTTAGATCGCGATACAGAATCGTCTCGCCGTGCAGATACTCAAACACCAGCGTTATCTGGGCAGCGTAGAATCGCGATGTGTCGTTCGGGAAGCGCCCTGCCTTTCGCAGGTATAAGAAGAACTCGCCTCCGATGATATACTCCATCATCAGGTACAGGATTTTGTCGTCCTGCCAGGCACCTAACAAATTGACAATGAAGGGGTGTGTGATACACTCGAGCAGCTTCTTCTCCGTCTTGACGTGCTCCACCTGCTTGAGGTAAATGACCTCTGACTTCTTCATGATCTTGAGAGCATAGTATTGCCTGCGGGTTATCAAGCGGGAGGCGGATTTGGTGAGATGCTGCTCCGAACCAGCGGCCGCACGCCGCCACAGCAGCCGGTTGGCACCAGCCCGCCGACAGTCCACATGCATGGCAGAAGGCACAGGCAGGAGGTGGGAGATCGTACCCATTGGCTTTGAACTTCACAAGCCGCACCCTGCCAAAACTACCCAAGCCCAGCGTGTCGAGCAGCTCGAAGCTGTTCAGGTCGATGCTCTTGTACTTGAGCGTCGCCATCCCGACCCGGCGGCCAAAAGAGAGACCTCCGTCGTCTGCTCATATGATCCGACATCGCCAAGAAAAACGTGTCAAATTAGGGAAAAAAACATGCAAGTCATCCAGTGGGGACCACAGACCAACCGACTGCGCAATCAAGGGCATGCACAGCTCTCTCCTAGCGACCTAACAATCACCTTTGCTCGCCAAACCTTCATCGAACGATGCACATGCCGCTGTGGGTGCCGAAGCCGATGGGGATGATGCTTTTCAAATACACGCGGAGGAACGCCATCAGGCTCGTAAGTTGGGCGCGTCGGCGCGGCCCTAGCGCGACCCATTCACTCTGCAGAGGCCGGTGACGCTTCGCACGCAGTGCAAATGGGCGTTGCGCCTGAAGACTGAGCCGACGATTCGCCCCATGCGGGTGCATCTCTCGAGCCAGGGCGCGCGATCGGACGAAGGACCATCACGGCCGCATCTAAAGCTGCGACCGGCGAGTAAGAGTCGCCAGCGCAGAAGTAAGGCGCACGGACGATTCGCAACGGCTCGAAACCAGAGGGCAGGAAGACGTCTCGGATGAGCGAGGCCGCGCCAGATTCGAAGTCGTTGCCCTTGACGTTCCATCGGCGCTGACGTGTGCCATTGTCAGCTGCAGCGTCTGACTGAGATGCAGGCAACACGACTGATACCACGAGCCAGCCGCCTGGTGCGAGCAAGTCGCGAGCCTGATCGAGCATACGAAAAGGATCCTTGCAGCGATCGAGCACGTTAAGGATGAAGATGGCGTCGAAGCTCGAGTGGCCGAGCCAAGCTGCCCGCAAATCCTCAGCAAGCACCGCATCGAGCCCGACGGCGCGCAACCTGCGGCGCAACCAAGGCGCAATCAGACCGAAGCGCACGCGGAGGGCACCTTATGAATGGCGAAAGGATCGCATCGCGCTTGCGTGTTGCGCACCTCAGAACCAGCGGCGTCGTTAGCTCCGTGGCAACGATCTTGCTGAAGCTCGAACGGAGCGGCAAGTTGAGCGACCCATCGCCAGCACCCACGTCGAGGGCGACTGCCGAGGCCGAGCGAGGGCGCCCGCTGAGCAGGTTCTGCCACTGTGCCGTCGAGAGCAGGAAATTTCGCGGGAAGCCGTAAAAAGCCACGACGCCAGCATCATAATGGTACATTCGGCGCTTGAGGGCCCTCCATACCGCGAGTTGTGTGCCAGGGGCCGGCGTCTCCACATGTGCTCGCACCCACGCCTTGGTTTCGTTGTCGAGCGCCAATGGGACGCACACGTCGGCGTCCACCGAATCAGGGAGCAGCGAGCGCAGCCGTGCGACGTCGTACGTGTACCGCATCCGCAGCAGGCCGTTAGGACGCTCGCCCACCCATACCTCATACGCAGATGGGAGCAGGCGCTTGTCGTTCAAGGCACCCTCACCGAGCCGTAGCTCGTGCAAAGTCGTTTCCCGGATCTCGTTCACCGGCAGTCCGCCGGAACCTCCGAGTAAGCGCTCAATACGCCCGATAGTCGCAACCACAATGGCGATGGAGGCGATGAGGGAGTTGGCCAAGCGCGCGCGGATGGACGGAACACCTGGCTCGGGTGGCGGCACGGTGCGCTCAGCGAGGCATGCAACCTCGGCGATCGCCTCTGCGAAGATCTCGGAGGCAAGGACGCGCGTGCGCCGCCTCAGGGAGGGCCACTGGCTTGGAGGACTACGCATTGGCAGCGCCACGTGTCCGAGAAAACATTGCACTCACCTGTCAGAAAGTCGCAACTCCAATAAATATTGGACGCCCACACACACGCCCAAACACGTTCCTTACAAACTTGAAGCTTTTCCCGTCGACGCCGATGTCCGACCTCGATACCCGGATCGCTGAGGAGCGCGCCAAGCATAGCTGCTTGAAACGCCTCGATCAGTTTATGTACTGCATGTGTAAGGAAGCCCTTCGCATCGCACGCTGCGCCTCTGCCACCTCACTGGTCGACCATTTGGTTGTGCTGTTGCAGCGGTCACGCACCAGGCGGAGACGTACTTCCGCGACGCCACATACGCCGATTGTCCCGCGCTGTTCGCTCGCTGGCAAACGTGTTTACGATCCAAACTCAAGAAGCCGGAGGAGGCCGAGGAGATGCTTCGCGTTGAGCAGTACAACGCTGCACCTGGCCACCACATCTTTCGATTCCAGCCAGTGTATGCCGCAGAAGCGAGAGCCCGTTACGGGGTGGAGTCCACGGCTGACTGAGATCCGCGCGATTGCTGTACCAGTACGCTATGCGCGTTCACCATTATCAACGTTATCATCAATATGATCACATCATTTGGCGGGGCGGGCACACGCGCGCGCGTCCGTGGCGCCACCGCCATTCGCCTCGTCGTCGCTCTTTACTCACGTGTCTCGACCGCACGGGCCGCTTACGTGCGTGGCGCGAACGGCCCGAAGCGCGAAGACGAAGCAGACTTATAGCACGATACTGCGGGATCGTTCCGTTCCATCGGACGCGACGGTGAATTCGTTTCGATTCTACCGGCGGGATATAAAAGATTTCGTGGTCCGGGCCACGGCCTCGGCCGCGCCCCGGCGCGGGCCGCGGGGTGTCCCGCGTGTCCGCGGGCCGGCGTTGGGCCGGCGGGCGGTCCGGTGCGAGCGTGTAATCGCGCCGTTTAATTGGTACGCGATAATACGATATATTCGAATAGTACATGTACAGCTTTTCGACGCCAGACCGATGATAGGAAGCGGCGCGCCAGTGCCCGCGAGCCGGCGGCAGCGCCGAGCGACTAGATGGTAAACTGGCGTCGGTAGGTCGGTATCAATGCCGGCGGTTGAACATACAGATTCGTGTGGTGTCGGCTGACAAAATGAGTGCGCGTCCTGATCCAGCGACGCCGCGCGCTGGCAGATCGGCGCCTCCGCCGGTCTGCGGCCTTCGCTCTCGACAGACGCCTTCCACCAGAGTTCAAGTGCTGGGCACGCGCGACTCCCCTATCCACTGGACGCTGCCTGCTTAGCGCGATTCCGTTGATGCTCTTGCTTTGCGAGCTGCTGCCGGGACGGTGCGGGCAGCAGCAACACATCCACAAGCCAGTCCAACCCAGCTGTCAGTTTCGTCTCTAAGGGATCTGGGTGCGTGGCCTGTGTTTCGATGATGTACCAGTTTCTGTTTGAGAGAGAGTAGAGCTGCAAGACCTCACATATTTTGCTCATGTCCATGGCATTTGGTAGATCGTGTTTGTTCGCAAGCACGAGCAGCGGCGCATCCCAGAGCTCATGCTCGGTCAGCATGCGATGAAGATCCTCGCGAGCCTCGTCCTGCGCCAGAGTAGATAGCGGGAGCGCAACATACAGCGGTGAGAGGAGAGATGATCACAACACCCTGGGATTCGATGCCTGAAACGCACCATGCGATTGATATCACTGCTGTCGATGACAAATATGACGGCTTGCGTGTCCGGATAATAAAATCGCCAGAAAGTGCGTGCATCTTGAGCGCCACCGAGGTCCCACAGTGAAAAGATCATCTTTTTGTGCTCAACGCACTCGACGTTGAAGCCAACGGTCGGGATGATCTCCGAGTCGTCTAGTGCACCATGCTTCAGGCGGTGCACTATCGTGGTCTTCCCACAACCATCCAGCCCGACGACTATGACCCGGCACTCATCGCGACCAAGAAACCGCGCACGTAGCGCCTGCATGAGCGCCGACATGTCCGAAAGCGCACGGCCCCTCCATTCTACGATTGATGCCAAACACGGCACAACTTTCAGGTCCAATAAATATGACGAGTTTCGTCCGAGAACTCCGTTTTTTGAAAGAGCACTCGAACTCAAGAAAACACGTGGCGAACACGAGAAAACGTCGTGGTGAACACATCTGACGATCCACAGTGTTCCGAGGCGATTGCGAATGGTTCCACTTATTCTCGTCCGGCAACCACAGCGTGCTTGTGTGCGGCATAATGGAGGCAGGCGACGACGCTCTCAATCGCAAAAAGAAGCGGCGGCACCATCACCATCGCCACGATGATGGAAGCGAGAGGAGCTCACGCCACCACAAGGACAAGCGCGTCCACGATGAGTCTGACAGCAAGCACCACAAATCACACAAGAAAAGCAACCGCCACCACAAGGGCACGCACAGCCAGCGCCGTATGCACGAATCAGCCGCCACCGCAATTCACGGCGGAGCGGAGCTCTTCGTGGCATTTGTTGAGGCACATCCGAAGAGCCGTGGAGAGCTGCGTTCCCTCCTTGCGCTCCTGGACGATGGCCAGGCTGTGATCCTGGAGCAGATTCCCGATACAACGGTGCGCGCACGTCTACGCGGCGCTCTCGAGGCGCTCGGGCTCCGACCAGCTACCTCGCCCGATGGCAGCCTCGCGTTCGCCGCTCCTGACAACAGCTGTCTCTCACGGGAGTATGCTGAGCTACTGCGGGACGTCCACAGTGCCGACAGCTCGTCTGATTCCGACCCAGGCACTACAGCACACGAGCGCACCGCCGTGCACGTGGCAGCCTCATGCCACCATTCTCATCCGGTGCTGCCGAAGCGTGTGTACGGCGTGGCCTTGCCGCCTGCGGCTGACCTCGTTATTCCAAGTCTGGCACCAGCAGCGCCGCATGGCGTTCACGACAACGGGGATGAGAGCGAGGTCGCGTCGTTGGATTCGTCGGCAGTGGGCCCTTCTTTGCCGACGGGTGCAGAAGCGGCATGCAGCAGCAGCGATCGTTGGTGGAAGAGTACAGCGAAGCCTGCCGCAGCAGCAGACGCCGACACAGGGAGGGCTGCTCCTGACAGTGCGTCGCGCGATGGTTGGATGGTTTCCATTCCATCTGGCAGAGGAGGCCTGCCAACCGACCAGGCTCGTCAGTTCCTTAGGCGACCTCGGGAGCCGGTGGGTGAGTGCGCTGCGAGTTGGACCGAAACGCCCGCTGAACGCCTGTGCAAGGCCGCTGCTGCTCAAGATGGGGAGTCCTCGTTTCAGCCTCCACCGATGACGTTGGCAGAAGCGGTGGCCATCGCATCTGCTAATGCCGCAGCCGGCAAGCATCCGCGGGCCGCATTTGCGAGTCAAGCTTCCGAAGGCGGCGCTCGAAGTGAGCAACCGGGCGCCAAATCTCTTGTCGAGGTGCACGCAGAAATCAAGAGGAGCGACTCAAAAAGCAGGTCGGGCAAAGCCGAATGGGAGGGGCAGCATCCGTGGAAACCATGGAATCGCGACACGGACCTCGATGTGCGAGCAGCGAATCCGAAGGGTAAGGAGTCTATTCTGAATCACGTCAGTGCCCATTTCGAACGCATAAATCCACTGCCTGAATCTTGTCGACGTTGGATCGTCTGAAGCTCGTTTTTGTTCGTACTTGTGGCAGAATGTCATGGGCTCTCTTGGCGATCGTTTCGGGGGCTCAACCCGTGAGAGCACTTTCATGTAGTGACACTTTGGATCGCCGCACGACGTCTCCCACGCTGGGGCCGCTTTTCGGATGTCTGCGGGCGTTCTTCGGGGCATTCTTCGAGGAGCAAAGCCAGCCATGCACGTGGACGACTGATCGCGCGGACGTTTTCAGAACAAGTAAACTGACTCTAGCAAGAGACGTTGGTCTTGTTCGCCGTTGCTCGCCGCCGGCCCTCACCACCACCAACGTCGCCGCCGCCGCCCTCGCCAGAGTCGAACCAGCGGAAAAAGGTCAACTACCAGCGCCGGGCGCTCTCCGATGAGGCCAGACGTGCTCTCGAGGCGGTGAATGTACAATGAGCCTGTATTTTGGAGGGGTGAACCTCTGAAACGACATAAATACTTGCGGGTTCAAGGTACTTTTCGCTATCTCCAACCCCCTACCCGAAGAATGTCGTCTCCTTGGGTCTGGGGTCTGTTCGGAGGGGCGTCCGCGTGTGAGCCGGACACGCAGCACCAGCGGCAGCCTGCTGCGCGAACGTTCCCGACATCGGTTATCAAGCAAGCGAATCACAGCCTGCTCGAACGCGCGCGATTGCTGCAGGTCGCAACCGCAGGGTACAGCAATGCCATGAGCTGAGGCAAGTCGCTGCTGGTACTCAATAAAGATCGCAACCCCGATGCTATCCTTACGTGGTCAGCTTACGCATGAGCAGGAACAACTGCCTCAACAACGTCGCGTAGTTGTTCTAGCATTGACTGAGCGTCTCGTCACATGGCAATGTAATGGAATGAGCTGTCCGACATCTTCGATGCGCAGCATCTCGCACATGAGTTGTTGAACATCTTGCGAGACGTCTGCTGGCGGGGCTGCTGTGCTTCGGCGGCAGGAAGGGCTTGGCCCACGCCATGGGCTCCAATGCTGCTGCACGAAACACCCAGCTTATAAGTACACTGGGTTTTCTTCGCGCGGCAGAACCAGCTGGTGAAGGTTTGGGGCGGCGGTGCCCAGCAAGATGGTGCGCTTTCAGCATATTGGTCTGCGGAACAAGGCTGCTGGTTTTCCGGGAGCTCGGTCGGCACGAATGAGTTGGAAGCACGCTCGGTGTCTTGAATGTCTGCCGCGAGAGCCTTGAGATCTGCAGCAGATTTGCGTGCTTTGCGCGGCCAACGCCTCGTCAGAACGTGCGATCTTAGCGTGCGCACTCTAAGCTCAGCGCGAACGATGGCTAGAGCCTGCTGCTGGGTATCTGCGCATTTCCGTGCCGATGCGGCCTTGTGCTCCTCACGCCGCGCGACATTCAGCGCTCATCCTCGGCGTGTTCGACTTCTGTAATGCGCATCCGCGCGGCGGCGTAGAGTTGCGCTCGAGATGCGGCGTCTTGTTCCAACTCTGCCTCACGCTGCTTGAGTGCTAGCACGAGTCTTAAACACGCTTCTGCATCCGCCTCCGCCTGCAACAAGCGCTCCGCGCGCTCGCCGCTGAGCTCAAGGGCACGTCGCAGCTCCAAACGTAGCTTCGTAGCCGCTGGATCCTGAAAGGGTGCGCACCCCGCACAACATTTGGAAAGGTTGATGAGGAATCCACAGGCTGTGCCATGCCATTCGTCGACTTTTTGGCGTGCTGTCCTGTGGACGCCATCATCATCAAATCAAGGGCGTCGTCACGAGCAGCAGTGCGTGTACGGGTGCGCGTACCAGGTCGTGAGCGCCTGCAGGCCGCACGTGAAGCTGACGGCCTCGGCGGGATTGCGCACGGGCTGCGGCAGGCTCACGTAGTCCCAGAGCACGCCGACCGTGAACGCGTCGCCTCCGCACGAGTGCAGCATGCGCACGACACTCAAATTGTGTGAGTGAGCAAGTGTGACTAGCCTCTCTTATTCGGCCCGCAGCAGCTGCGCCTCAAGTCGGCGCGCCTGCCGCTAATAACCTTCAAGCGCCTCTTGCAGCGACGGAAGCTCGGCGTGTGCGCAGCTGAGATCTGCGCGGGCGTTGTCGAGAACCTGCTGGTGTGCAACATCTGCGCCATGCCGGGTGGCGGCAGCCGTGAACACGACCTCTGCCTCGGCGCGTCCTGCCCTCTCGAGAGCGTCGGACAGATGCGCTCGGGCCGTTGAAAGCTCCTGCATCAGCGCTGCGTGCGCATCAGCCTGCTCGATCGTGTTCCGTACGCTTTCATGCAGGTCCAGAGCACGAAGCTCGCCGGCGAGGAGCCGGAAGTGCACACGCGCACAGGCTGCTTCGTCGGCTGCACTACGTTGCCACGCGTGCAGTTGTCGCTCCTGCTGCCGTTGACGGCTTACGAGCGCCGTGAGCGTACGGCGGTGCACGATTATCCGGGAAGTCCGTGGTGATTCCTTTCGGCATCACCGCATGGCCGAAATCATTACCGCATCGACCATTTCGGCCATGTGAAGTGTGTGAAAACCTTTCGCAGTGAAAACTCGGCCGCCCCTAATAAGGTTGGTTCAAAGAAGGTTTCAAGTTGGGGTTTGGTCCTTAGGAAAAGATGACGTCCTTAGGAAAAGATGACGACCTCTTTTCGCGTACGTTCACACGTTTAGCACCGGTCGAAAAATCCACTTGGCGGGTGTCTAAGGTGCCGACGGCTCTGCGCGCGCCGCGCCGGACGGCAACACACTTCATGGCGCATGGCTTGCCTGACCCTTGACCATGCCGATGACGTGCACGCCACGCCTATCCCGTGTGTCGGCGCCAGCAGCCTGCTCAGCAGTCTCCGCTCTTGCTCTGCCTGATCGCCCATCTCTGTGCTTCGTTGCGCAGCAGGCTCCAGCCACCATGGACTCTCAACCGTACGGTAAGAAGGCATCGCCGATGGTGCGCGCGCCGGCCTCAGCCAAGAAGGCGGGCGGCGCGGTCGCAGCACGGCCAGGAATCCCGGAGTGGCAGATGCAGGAGCTGCGTGAAGCATTCGACCTCTTTGACACGGATGGCTCCGGCACCATCGACACCAAGGAGCTGCAGGTGGCGCTCCGTGCGCTCGGCTTCGACTCAAAGAAGGAGAAGGTGCGCAAAATGATCGCCGACATCGACTTGGACGGCTCCGGTGCGCTGCGCCCGCCCTCTGTGCCGCTTGCTGTGCGCTGCTGCATTAGGCGTGTTGGCACCCTAGCGAAGACCCTGGCACGCTTCTTGCGCTTCTGGAGATGGCATTCCTGCGGTAGAAGGGTGCGTCTGGAAAGCTGAGCACGGACGTGGCGCGCCCGCTCTCAGGCACGATTGACTTTGAGGAATTTGTGGAGATGATGACAGGCAAGATGGGCGACCGTGACTCGCCGGAGGAGATTCGACGCGTCTTCAAGCTCTTCGACGATGACGAGACTGGCAAGATCTCGTTCCGCAATCTGAAGCGTGTGGCGCGCGAGCTCGGCGAGAACATGACCGATGAAGAGCTGCAGGAGATGATCAACAAGGCCGATCTCGATGGCGATGGCGAGGTGAACGAGGACGAGTTCATGCGAATCATGACGTACAAGCACTCGTTCAAGGCTGGGCCTTGAGCGACACTCGCTCTGCCCGCGTCGCATGGCAGCAGCCTGTCGACTGCCTCACCCATCGTTCAGTCCGCGTGCCTGTCGTAGCGCCGCCCGTCAAACACGCGGCCAGCGCGCCGCCCGCGCGGAGCCCCGGAACCGCTGTGGCCCTTTGGCCCGGCTTGGCGCGCGCACTTGAGTCACGCTGCGCGTATGACTTGGACGTTCATTTTAGTACTTTCACCGTGCAGAAGTGTGTATAGTTTTGGTGGTGCGCACGCACGCATCGGCAACATTACTCCGTGGGCGTCTTGGCGGCCATCCCGGTTCCCGGGCGGTCCCGCGGACCTGCGTGTCCGCGCGTGCTCGAGGTCGGCGTCCGGTCTGTGTGCGGACAAACGTATATGCCGCGATCCGCTCATCCGGCGCTACGACTGCCGTCGAGCGGGCGGCGCACGGTCGAGCTCGGAGCTCGTTGCGCGGCGCGCCGAGCGGACGCGGCCAATCATTGCGGCATAGGCGATAGGGGCGGCCCGGGACCGAACGTGTGCGGACCGCGCGCCGGCCGCCGGCGGGGCGCGGGTGTCTCTCGGCCGTCCGCCCCCGCCAAGCGCGGCCCGCGCGCGCGGCCACTTGTTCGGTGAGGCGGCGCGTTGCCGTTTGAGACCACGTGAGCTAACTGTGCGACTGCTGCGCAGTAAGGTCGCTAGCTCGATACAAGCCGCG
>Ga0164294_10003803_pt1 | contig 13370 bp, 16 predicted proteins | sample GEODES005metaG_FD_111479 | JGI IMG/M metagenome (GOLD analysis project Ga0164294, IMG submission 111479) | Oligotrophic lake water microbial communities from Sparkling Lake, Wisconsin, USA - GEODES005 metaG | ecosystem: Environmental > Aquatic > Freshwater > Lake | place: USA: Sparkling Lake... | reverse complement strand
GTGAGGAACCCCAGCATGCGAATGACAAACAAACGAATCGTCATCACCGGTGCCAGCAGCGGCATCGGGCGGGCGATGGCGCTGGCCTGCGTGCGCGAAGGCGCGGCAGTGGTGCTCAACTACCGGCGCTCCGCGCAGGCCACCGAGGCGCTGGTGGCCGAGATTGTGGCCGGCGGCGGACGGGCCTACGCGCTCGGCGCCGATGTTGCCGACCCGCGTGAGGTGGAGGTTCTGGTCGCGCAGGCCAGCGCGCGCCTTGGCGGGTTGGATGGCTGGTGCAATGTCGCCGGCGCCGACATCCTTACCGGCGCCGGCGCGCAGCTGTCTGACCTCGAGAAACTCGCCTGCCTGATTGACACCGATCTGCGCGGCACGATGCTGTGTTCCTGGGCTGCTGCTCCCATCCTGCGCGAGCATCGCGGCTGCGTGCTCAATACCTCGTGGGATTTGGCGCTGCGGGGGATGGGCGGGCGGAATCCCGAAATGTTTGCCGCCGTGAAGGCCGGGGTGACCGGCTTTACCCGTGCCCTGTCGCGCTCGCTCGCGCCCGAGGTGCGGGTGAACGAAATCGCGCCGGGCTGGATCGCCACTGCCTTTGCCGAAGAGGCGATGGACCCCGTCTACCGCGCGAACGTTGAGGCCGCCACGCCGCTGGGCCGTTTTGGTCAGGTGAACGATGTGGCGCAGGCGGCCGTGTTCCTGCTGTCGGATGAAGCCGCGTTCATTACCGGACAGACGCTGAAGGTGAACGGCGGCCTGTCGAGTTAAGGCTTAGTCGTTGGCACAGTCCCGGGCCAGCCGCAGCCCGGCAAATTGCCAGCGCTGATGCGGATAAAAGAAATTACGGTAGCTCACCCGCGTGTGGCCTGGCGGCGTCGCGCAGCACCCGCCGCGCAGCACCAGCTGGTTTGCCATGAACTTGCCGTTGTATTCGGCGACCACGCCGGACAAGGGCCGAAAGCCGGGGTAGGGCGAGTAGGCACTGCTGGTCCACTGCCAGACTTCGTCAAACAGCTGCTGGAGCCCCGCAATGGCGGGATTCGCCGGGCGCGGATGGCGCGCGGCCAGCGGGGCGTTACCCACCGGCGCGGCGGACTGCCGTGCGGCGTGTTCCCATTCAAATTCGGTCGGCAGACGGGCGCCCGCCCAGCGCGCATAGGCGTCTGCCTCATAGAAACTCAGGTGGCACACCGGCGTATTGGGCGGCAGGGGGCACCAACCGCCGAGCGTGAACGCTTCCTGTCCTTGTGCATCCCGCCAGTAGGCGGGATAGGTCCATTGCTCGCGCTGCACGGTAGACCAGCCGTCGGCCAGCCAATGCGCGGGATTGTGATAGCCGCCGTCGCTGACAAAAGCCAGAAACTCCCGGTTGGTCACCAACCGATTGGCGATCGAAAAAGGCGCCAGATAGTGCTGATGCTGCGGACGCTCGTTGTCGAAAGCGAACGTCGGCGCTGAAGTGCCCGCGTCAACCACGCCGCCGGCGTATGCCAGCCAATGGAGTGGGGTTTCGATGTCGGTGATGGGCGGCAAGTCGCGATAGACCGGCCCCAGCGGGTTGCACGCAAACAGGTGCTTGAGGTCCATCAGCAGCAGTTCCTGATGCTGCTGTTCGTGGTGCAGCCCCAGTTCGATCAGGCCGAGCACGCTCGCGGGGAGTGCATGGCTGAGCGCCTGCAGGATCTGGGCATCAATCGCCGCCCGGTAGTGCATGACTTCGGCGAGCGAGGGCCGCGTGATGAGACCGCGCTGCGGACGGGCGAATTGCGGTCCCACGCCCTGATAGTAGGAATTGAACAGCACCCTGAAGCCGTTGAAAGGCGATTGGTACGCCGGATCCAGCGTCTCTAGCACAACGGTCTCGAAAAACCAGGTGGTGTGTGCCAGATGCCATTTGGCGGGACTGGCGTCCGGCATCGACTGCGCGCCAGCGTCTTCGGCGGAGAGCGGGGCGATCAGATCTTCGCTGTCGCGGCGGACGGCCTGAAACCGCGCGGCCAGCAGGGCGTTCATCATGCGTCAAGGCGCCGGATGCCGCTGGCGTCTACCGCGTAGCGACTTTCGCCGGTCACCGCGCAGTCGGCGTTGTAGCGGCGTTCAACGAACAGCATTTGACCATCGGGACGGCGTAGCACCACGGTTGAACATCGCGTGCCATAGCTGCTGCCGTCGATAAAAATGGGCGCCAGGAGTCGCTCGCGCTCGAGGCCGACACCGGTGTCGGGCAGCATCGCGTCGGCCGGTTGTTCGCGGTCGCGCAGCACCTCAAGCAGGGCGGCGGCGAGCGCTTCGCCGTTCAGATGGCGCACACGCTGGTAGGCGTTTTTGAGGCGCGTGAGTTTGGGCCATTCGTCGTCAAGCGCGCCGTTAGACAGCCCGTAGAGGCCGCCGGGTAGCGCGGTGGGGCGGGCGTCACGGTTAGACCAGTTACCGAGCCCCTGATGGTCGGCCACGATGAGGTTCACGCCCGCGTAATCGCGCGCCCCCGGATTGAGGCTCTGCGCATAAGCGAGCGGTCCCAAGTGGTGTTGTTTGAGGAAGTCCGGGACCAGAAACCCACGGGAGCGATTGCCGGCGCCGGGGTGCGCACTCCGCACATTGGTGACGGCCGCGAAGCGACCTTTCTCATCAACCCCCAGCCAGGTGCCGCCGGCTTCCAGATCGCGACCGGCCAGCAAGTGCGGGTGCTCCGCCCAAACCTCAGCCGGCGCGGCGGGGCGGCTGTGAAATTCGTCGCGGTTGGCCGCGACGACGAGGTCATATTCGGCGTGTTCGCCAAACGCGACGATTAACACGCACATGACGGTCGGCGTCCGGGTTCGATCAGAAATGCAGGAGCGAATGCACGCGGCAGTCGCCGAGTGCGGCGCGGCCGTTCAGGAAATCGAGCTCGATGACGAACGCGCAGCCCAGCACCGTGGCGCCGGTCAGCCGCACCAGCGCCAGGCTGGCCGCAGCGGTGCCTCCGGTCGCCATCAGGTCGTCCACCAACAGCACTCGGTCGTTCGCTTCCAGCGCATCCTGATGAATTTCCAGCGTGGCGGAGCCGTACTCGAGGTCGTAGGCCACGCTGTGCGTTGCCGCCGGCAGTTTGCCCGGCTTGCGCAAGGGCACAAAGCCAACGCCCAGCGCGGCCGCCACCAGCGTGCCGAAAATAAAGCCGCGTGCCTCCATGCCGGCAACGGCGGTGACGCCGGCGTCGCGAAACGGTAGGGCGAGGGCGTCGATCGCGACCTTCAGGGCGACGGGATCGCGCAGCAGGGGCGTCAGGTCTTTAAACAAAATACCGGGCTTGGGGAAGTCGGGAATGTCGCGAATGCGGGAAGTGATGATGTCCATGACAAGCTCTTTCAATTCAGGGATGGGCGGGAGTGGCTTAGCAGCAAGCCCCGATGGGCGCGCCATTGGCACTCCCGGCGTCGAAGGGCAGGAGAGTACCGCAACCTTCAAAGATGCCGTAGTGCGTGCTCCAGTCGCCATGGAAGTCGAAGTGTGGATTGAGCCTTGTTTCGTGCAGCATCCGCCAGGTGTTGCCACACACGAGATGCATCTTGCCGCGCGTGAAAACGTGATGCTTGTCGAGCGTAAAGCTTGCGGCTGCGTCTTCCACCGTGCCGCGATAGACCACGGCCTGACCGTAATCTTCACAGGCGGGTTCCAGCGCCGGCAGTTTGAACAGGCGCCAGGTGGCTGAGTAAAAGCGGATCGGTGCGACTTTCTCCGCGATTGTTTCTTCGGTCACCGCCACCGGTCGGTCTTCGACGAGTCGCGGGTCAAGGAAACCGGCGCTACGGGCGAGGGTGATGAAGTCGTTCCAGTACAGCGCACCGCCCAGGCATTCGCCGTAGAGCACCGGCTCGGCGGCCAGCGATGCGGGCACGCGGCGGTCGGCATAGATGTCTGCGAAATAGAATTCCCCGCCGGGTTTCAGCAAGCGCCAGGCATTGCGCAATACCGCGCCTTTATCGAGCGCCAGATTGATTACGCAGTTAGAGATGATGAGGTCGAAGGAGTCGTCTGCCAGCGGCAAGGCTTCCAGCGTCTCCAGATAGCCGTGATGAAAAGCCACGTTGGACTGCGGATATCCAAACCGCTCCCGGTGCCAGTCAAGGTGACGGCGGGCAACGTCCAATTGGGCTTCCGTCATGTCCACGCCGACGACCGCGCCATCGGCACCCACCAGTTGGGCCAGTGCGTAGCAGTCACGGCCGCTGCCTGAGCCCAAATCAAGCACGCGCAGTCCCTTGACGGCGGGCGGACAGACCAGCCCGCAACCGTAATACCGCGCCAGCACTTCATCGTGCACGTTGGCCAGCGCGCGGCGATAGCGCGCCGGCAGTGGGGTGTCGGTGGTGCAGGCCGAAGTGCGCAGGTCTTCGGTGCGCTGAATGACTTCACCGTAATAATGCTGAACAGACTCGTGCGTCACGGGGCGGCCTCGGATCAGGAGGGTTGAGAAACGACGATTTCCTGACCCGGCTGGAGTTCCTGTTTCCGCTTGAGGCGGTTCCAGGTCAAAAGCTGGTCAACGGAGACCTTGAACTGGCGCGAAATGGTCCACAGCGAATCGCCCTGTCGGACTTTGTACCGTTTGGGCGCTGCCGCCACCTGACGCTGCGCTTTGCCGACTTTGCTTTTGGGCGCAGGCCCCTCGGTGAGCACAATGCGTTGGCCGGGCTTTAGCTTGCTGTTGGCCTTGAGACCGTTCAGCGCTGCGAGTTTGTCGACGTTGAGTTGGTGTTTGCGGGCGATAGTCCACAGCGAATCCCCGCGTTTGACCGCATAGGCGGGGCCGGTAGCCACCACGACGGGCCGGGGCTTCGCGTCCGGCGCCAGCTTGGGAATCGGGCTTGCGGGCAGGGTCGCGGCCAATTGTTGGGCGGCCTCAAGACTGGATAGCGGCACCAGCACGCGCGGATTCGGCGCAGGCCCGGTATGACCGCGTCGCCAGCCCGCGTTCAATAATCTGAAATCGTTCGCAGGCAGATTGAGCTGCTGGGCAAACTGGCGGAGGTCGGTGGGGCGTTTGAGTTCCACGGCCGCAAAGTGCGCCGCTGAGGCTTGTTCCGGAAGCGTCACGCCATAGCGCCCCGGATTGCGCACCACTTCAGACAGTGCCAGCAGGCGCGCGACCATCGACCGCGTTTCGGCGCTGATATCCAGAGACCAGACATCCACCTTGCGGTTGTTTCGGCGTTGCTTGGCAACCGCGCGCTCGATCGTGCCCCAGCCAGCGTTGTACGCCGCAACCGCCAGCAACCAGTCGCCGTCGAAGCGTTGCTGGAGCGTTTGCAGATATTGCAAGGCGGCATCGGTGGACTGCACGACGTCGAGTCGGCCGTCGTACCAGGCATTGAGTTCCAGACCGAGTTTGTTGCTGGTCCCACTCATGAACTGCCACAGGCCGGCGGCACCGTAAGGCGATTTCACGCTCGGGTCGTAGCCGCTTTCGATAACAGGCAGGAGCGCGAGTTCGCCTGGCAGGTCGCGCTTTTCGAGTTCGCTGGTGACATGAAAGATGAACGGTTGGGCGTTGTTGGCCACGCGGGCGAGGTATTTAGGATTTTCTCGCAACCATTTTAATTCCCGCGCGACTTCGGGTCGCTCGCTAGCCGTCAGACTGAACTGCGTGCGGAGCGAGACCCACACGTCGTCGGCGTCAGTGACGCTCGCCGCAGTGGGCTCGTGGGGTTTTGCGACCGGCGTGGGGGCATTACCCTCGGGGCGCTGGACCGGCCTGCTCTCGACCGGGGCGGTGACCTTTTGCGCCTGTTCGCTGCCCTTTAGTAAGCCTTCGCTACAGGCACTTAGCATCAGGGCGCAAAAGGCCATCGCGGCGGTTCGCGAGTATCGAGAATAACCTTGCATGGCCGTATGCTAGGCACCGCACTTTTGGCGCGTCAACCCAAAGGTCCGTCGCCAAGCCGTCCAGGTTGCCGCTGAGACCTCGATTTTGGAACCTTCAGGAGCTTGTTTGGACAGGCGAAAAACCAATGAATGAGCCGAGTTCAACGCCTGCTGCGGGCGCCGTTGTTCGTTGCGATTCGCTGGCAGAGTGGTTCGCCGGCGAGGCCGGCGCCGCGATTGCCGCCCAGGAAGCCGCGGTAGCCGCTGAACTCCTGCCGGACCTGTTTGGCTATCACCTGCTGCAATTGGGGCGCCCGTATGGCGCACCGTTGTTGCTTGCGAGCCGCATTGGGCACCAGTTGATTTGCGATGACGAACTGAATCACCCCTCCGTACAACTTGCCGCCCGCGCGGATGCTTTGCCCTTGCAGGCGGCCTCGGTGGATGTGGTGGTGCTGCCGCATGGGCTCGAGTTCGAATCCGACCCCCACGGTGTGCTGCGCGAAATTGAGCGCGTGCTGATGCCCGAAGGCTATTTGCTCACCTTTGGCTTTAACCCCTGGAGTCTCTACGGTCTGTGGCGCGTCGCGACTGGCTGGCGCGGCGACTTTCCCTGGCGGGGACGTTTCATCCCTCTGGGGCGATTGCAGGAATGGCTGGCGGTGCTGGGGTTTGAGACCGTGCGGGCTGCGGGGCTTTCGTTCCGCCCCCCGCTAAAACGACCCGGGGCTGCGCAGCGGTTCGAATCGCTGGAACGTCTCGGACGGCACTTTCTGCCGTTCTTTGGAAATGTGTATTGGTTGCTGGCGCGCAAGCGGGTCCCTGCGGTGAGACCGATCAGGGCGTTGCGCGCGCGACGTCGACGCCTCCGGAGCGGTGCCGTGGTTGAAACCGGCAGCCGCCGACTTTTTGACAGCTTGAAGGACCCGAACGATGGATGAGCGTAGCCGTACCGCGCAAGTGATCGTGTATACCGACGGGGGATGTCGCGGCAATCCGGGGCCCGGCGGCTGGGCCGCGCTATTGCGCTACGGCGACCACGAGCGGGAACTCACTGGTGCCGAAGCGCAGACCACCAATAACCGTATGGAGCTGATGGGGGCGATCGCGGCCCTTGAAGCTTTGACCCGTTCCAGTCGGGTCGCGCTCTACACCGACTCCCAATACGTCAAAAAAGGCATGACCGAATGGCTGAAGAGCTGGATCGCGCGCGGCTGGCTCACGGCGGATAAAAAGCCGGTCAAAAACGCCGATCTGTGGCAACGCCTGCAGGCGGCCGCAGCGGGGCACCAGGTGGAATGGCACTGGGTGCGGGGCCACAATGGCGATCCGGGCAACGAGCGGGTGGATGCACTCGCCAACATCGCTATCGATCAATTACTCGCCGGCCGTCGGGCCTGAGTCAGCAGTCAGGAGACCAGGCAAACATGCGTCAAATTATTCTTGACACCGAAACCACGGGCCTCTCGACCGACGACGGACACCGTGTAATCGAAATTGGCTGTATTGAACTGGTCGACAGGCGTCAGACCGGGCAGCGCTTTCACTGCTTTCTCAATCCCGAGCGCGACGTGGATCAGGGAGCGCTCGAAGTCCATGGCTTGACGCTCGAAAAGCTGCGCGATCAGCCGCGCTTCGTCGAAGTCGTAGAGTCGTTCACGAGCTTTATCCGCGGCGCGCAACTGGTTATTCACAACGCGAGTTTTGACGTGGGCTTTATTGACCACGAGCTGAAGCTGGTGGGCTCGGCCTGGGGCTGTCTCGCCGATTACTGCACGGTGCTGGACACCCTGAAACTGGCGCGCGACCTCCACCCCGGGCAACGCAATAGTCTTGATGCCCTTTGTAAGCGCTATGAAGTAGAGAACGCGCACCGCACCCTGCATGGGGCCTTGCTCGATGCCGAACTGCTGGCCGAGGTCTATCTGGCAATGACCGGCGGTCAGACGACGCTGGTGCTGGAGCCGGTAGGCGGCAATGTCGCGGCCGATGATGTGGAGTGGACGGGATCCCGCTTGGGGGTGAACCGGCCGGCGGTGCGGGTGATTGTGCCAACTGAAGAGGAACGGGCCGCGCATGCGGCCCGCCTGGCGGTCATCGACAAACGCAGCGGCGGACGCTGCGTGTGGCTTGCCGGGACCGCGCCGGCTGACGCAAGGGCTTAATTCGCCGCGGTCAGTTTCTGCAGTTCGCCGCTCTGATAAAGGTCGAGCACGATATCGCAGCCGCCAACGAGTTCGCCGTCAATGAAGACTTGCGGAAAGGTAGGCCACTGCGAGAAGCGCGGGAGGTTCTGGCGAAACTCAGGTTCGGCCAGCACGTCAACCGCGTGGAACGGAACGCCGCAGGCGTTCAGCGCCTGCGCAGTTTTCATCGAAAAACCGCACTGGGGAAACTGCGGCGTGCCTTTCATGAACAGAACGATGCGGTTGTCGGCCAGGATTTTCTGAATGCGTTCAATGGGGTCCATCTGGGTAACCTCGGAAAAGGTAAAACAAGCGCCAGTCTAGGCGGCAACGGGGCCGGAGAAAACGCGCGGGCTCCGGGGTTTTTCCGATGCCGCGCAGATGACGGCGCCGGCAGGCTTGAATCTTCAAAGTCCGTCACAGAGAATGCCAGCGCTCGCGCTTGCGCTACCTACATAAATCGAACCTTGAACAGGTTGGGAGAGACAACATGAATCCATTGGATACCCTTCAGGGCACGGTCATTTCGGGCCTCGTCCTGGCCGTCGTACTGGCCTACGTCGCCAAGCTTCTCGTTGGCGGTTAAAGCCCAACGTCACCTAAACTCCGGCTCTGTTCTTTAAGGAACTCGTTATGGAAATCGCAATTTTTGTTCGTTGGTTGCACGTTGTTGGCGGCGTGATGTGGATCGGTCTTCTGTACTACTTCAACTTCGTTCAGGTACCGGCGCTTGCGCAGGCCGGCGCTGAAGCCAATTCCGGTGGTCCGGGCGGCGCAGCCATTACGAAATATGTCGCGCCCCGCGCCCTGTTCTGGTTTCGCTACGCCGCCCTGTTTACCTGGCTGACCGGCGCCTACTACCTGGCCGTCAGCCCGTACACCCTGCACGGCGCATTCACGCTGGGCCTGATGCTCGCCGAGCCCGTCGCTTCGGTGACCTACATCGGCTTCGGCGTGTGGCTCGGCACCATCATGTTGCTGAACGTGTGGGGTCTGATCTGGCCGAACCAGAAGAAGATTCTGGGCATCGTGCCGGCGACGGACGAACAGAAAGCCAAAGCCCGTCGCGTGGCGTTCCTGGCTTCCCGCACCAACACCATGCTCTCTATCCCCATGCTGATGTTTATGCAGGCGGGAGCCCACGGACTGCCGTTCTTCGGCTAAGTCAGACCAGCAAGAGATCATTTTTGACGTCGAGCCCGGCTTCGGCCGGGCTCTCCGTTTCTGGAACCCCGATCGCAGGCAAATCATGTCCAATCCAGCGGTGATGGCCACCTATGGCCGGATGAATGTCAGCTTTGAGCGCGGCCAAGGCGTTTGGCTCTGGGACACCGAAGGCCGTCGCTATCTCGATGCCCTGAGCGGCATCGCCGTCTGTGGCCTCGGCCATGCGCACCCGCGTCTGGCGGCAGCGCTCTGCGAGCAGGCCGGCATGCTCTGGCACACCTCCAATCTCTATCGGGTGGTGTGGCAGGAGCGCCTCGCCGAAACGCTCACCCGCCTGTCCGGATTGGATGCGGTGTTTTTCGCCAACTCCGGCGCCGAAGCCAACGAGGCCTCGATCAAATTGGCCCGCTTGTACGGGCACCGCAAGGGCATCGAGCGGCCCGTCATCATTGTGATGGACGGCAGCTTCCACGGCCGCACCATGGGCGCCCTGAGTGCGACTGGGAACAAAAAAGTGCATTTGGGTTTTACCCCGCTGCTGGAAGGCTTTGAGCGCGTTCCCTATGGCAATAGCGCGGCCGTTGCCGCCGCCATCGCGGCAAATCCCTCGGTGGTCGCGGTGCTGGTAGAACCGGTTCAGGGCGAGGGCGGCATCGTGGTGCCGCCGGCCGATTATCTGCCCGCCTTGCGTGAGTTGTGCGACCAGCACGGGCTGCTGCTCATGGTCGATGAAGTCCAGACCGGCATCGGCCGGACGGGTAGCTTTTTCGCGTATGAGCAGTCAGGCGTTAAGCCTGATGTGATGAGCCTGGCCAAGGGCCTGGGGAATGGATTCCCGATTGGCGCCTGTGTGGCGGGTGGCGCGGCGACAGGGGTGCTGCAACCCGGTAGCCACGGCTCCACGTTTGGCGGCAACCCCTTGGCGGCCCGGGTGGCCTACACCGTCTGCGAAGTGCTGGAAACCGAGCAACTGGTCGAGCGCGCAGGGGCGTTGGGGGCTGCAATCCTCAACCACTTCAGGCAGCGACTGGGGACGCTTCCCGCGGTAACCGACATTCGGGGCAAAGGGCTGATGATTGGCATTGAGCTCGACCGACCCTGCGGCGAACTTGTCGGTCAGGCGCTGGCGCGCGGGCTGCTGATTAACGTCACCGCGGAGCGGGTCGTGCGACTACTGCCGCCGCTGGTGATGAGCGATGAAGAAGCACTGACAATGGTCGACGGCGTGAGCGCGCTCATCAAAGACTTCCTTGCCGCCGGTGAGCCTGCTGCAGGGGTATGAGCATGCGTCATCTGCTGAATCTTTCCGATCTCTCAGGCAGTGAAATCAGGGCGCTTATCTCGCGCGCCTCGGCCCTCAAGTCGGCGCGCAAACTGGGTGATAAGCCGCGCATCTTCGGGCACAAGGTGCTCGTGATGATTTTCGAGAAATCCTCCACCCGAACTCGGGTCTCGTTCGAAACCGCCATGATCGAGGGCGGCGGTGGCGCCGTGTTTCTGTCGCCGCGCGATTCCCAACTGGGGCGTGGGGAACCGATTGAAGACACGGCGCTCGTGCTGTCAGAGATGTGCGACGCCATCATGGTGCGCACTTTCGCCCACGACACGGTGGAGCGCCTGGCCGCCTACGCGCGGGTGCCGGTCATCAACGGGCTGACCGATCGCTCGCATCCCTGTCAGGTGCTGGCCGACATGCAGACCTTTTTCGAGCATCGGGGTGACATCGCGGGCAGGAAAGTGGCTTGGGTCGGCGACGGCAACAACATGTGCAATACCTATATCGAGGCGGCCAGCTTGCTGGACTTCGAGTTGACCATCGCGGTGCCCACCGGGTTTGAGCCAGCACTGCTTGCCCAGCAGGACAGGCCTAACGTGCGGCTGGTCAGTCAGCCGACCGAAGCCGTCAGGGATGCGGCGCTGGTCGTGACCGATGTGTGGGCCAGCATGGGACAGGAACAGGAAGCGCCGCGCCGGCGGGAAATCTTCGCCCCGTATCAGGTGACGCCAGACTTGATGGCGCGCGCCGCCCCGGACGCCCTGTTCATGCATTGCCTGCCAGCGCATCGCGGTGAGGAAGTGGCGGCAGAAGTGATCGACGCGCCGAACGCCGTCGTTTGGGACGAAGCGGGCAATCGACTGCACGCGCAGAAAGCCCTGCTCGAATTCCTCTTCGCGCAAGCGAGTTAGGGGGATGCGCCTGCTGTTGTCCAATGACGACGGCTACCGGGCACCCGGTTTGGCCGCGCTGGCCGAAGCATTACGGCCGCTTGGCGAAATCACTATCGTTGCCCCGGAACGTAATCGCAGCGGGGCGAGCAATTCGCTCACGCTCGATCGGCCGCTGCGGGCCTCGCAGGTGGCCGAAAATCACTACGCGGTGGATGGCACGCCTGCGGATTGTGTTTATCTGGCGATGACGACGTTGCTGGAACAGCCGCCGGATTTAGTCCTTTCGGGCATCAATGCGGGTGAAAATCTAGGGGACGATGTGCTCTACTCGGGCACCGTGGCGGCGGCGATGGAGGCCTGTCTGCTGGGCACGCCGGCCATCGCCCTCTCGCTGGCGAGCCCGGATCCCAGCCATTATGCTAGGGCGGGGGTGATCGCCCGCGATCTGGTCTTGAACGTTCAGCGTCTGGGTTTGCAATTGCACTGGTTGCTCAACGTGAACGTACCGCCCAATCCCGAAGCCAGCCTCAAAGGGGCAAGGGTGACGAGGCTGGGGCGGCGCCAGCGCGCCGCTGGGACCATCATGCAACTCGACCCAAGGGGGCAACCGGTGTATTGGATTGGTCCGGCGGGCAAGCCCGGCGCGCATTCCGGGCCCGGTACCGATTTTCACGCCATCGCCGAGGGCTGTGTGTCGATCACGCCGCTGCAGATGGATCTGTCGTCCTATCCGGTGATGGACGACCTTGTTCAATGGTTGGGGATTTAGCACCACCACGATGATGACCGACCGCAGCGGGATAGGGTTGACCTCTCAGAGAGTCCGTAACCGGCTGGTGCAGCAGTTGCGGGAGATGGGCATTTCCTCTGATGCCGTGCTGAATGTCATCAGCAGCACACCTCGGCATCTTTTTGTCGATGAAGCGCTCGCGAGCCGCGCTTACGAAAACAATGCCTTGCCGATTGGCTTTGGTCAGACCATCTCGCAACCGTTTGTGGTCGCAGCAATGACGCAGGTCTTGTTGGACACGGGTCCCTTGGACCGCGTGCTAGAGATTGGCGGTGGCTGCGGCTATCAAAGCGCGGTGCTCGCGCGTCTGGCCAGCCAGGTGTATACCGTTGAGCGCATTGCGGAACTCGCTAACCGCCTCCGCTCACGATTGCACGAGCTGCAAATTGGCAACGTGCGAGTGCGTCACGGGGATGGTCGTCTGGGATGGTCGACGCATGCCCCATTCGACGCCGTGCTGGTGGCCGCGGCGGCGCCGGCTATTCCGTCAGCCTTATTGGAACAACTCGCGCCCGGTGGTCGCGCCGTGATGCCGGTGGGGCGTCAGGGAGAGCAGGTGCTAACGCTGTTTCGACGGACCGAGTCAGGGATCGAAGAAATCCCGCTACAGCGCGTCAGTTTTGTGCCCTTGCTCGAAAATGTGGATTAGATCACGCAGTCAAGATTCTGGCTTGCGTTTCGCGCTGTTGGGCGTGACTCTGCTGTTCGCCGGTTGCGCATCGCAGGAGCCTGCACCCATTCAGCAGGGTGCGTCCATTGTTCCTTCCTCTTCCCGAAACCTGCCAAGCAAGCGTCCCAGTGCCCCCGCCGATGACAAGCCGCCAGCGGTTTATCGGGTGGTCGCGGGCGACACCCTCTATGGCATCGCCTGGCGGTTCGGCCTTGATGCGCGTGACATAGGACGCTGGAACCGTATCGACGACTTCAACCGCATTTTTGTGGGGCAAAAGTTGAAGCTGCAGTCGGAGTCCAGCGCCGCAGCGACCATTTCGCCGGGAGTGGTGGTGGCCAAAACCGCGCCGATGCCGGCCCCGGGAGCACCGCGGCAGCTCGCTCCCCTACCGGAAATCAAACCGCTACCGCCGTCCCCGCTAGCCACCAAATCCGAGCCTGCAGCGCCAGACGTTGAGGCGGATGCAATGCCACCCAAAGCGGCTACCCCACAGGCGCCGCCGCCAGCAACGCCAGAGCCTCCTTTGGCGCCAGCCGCG
>Ga0164294_10003802_pt1 | contig 13372 bp, 7 predicted proteins | sample GEODES005metaG_FD_111479 | JGI IMG/M metagenome (GOLD analysis project Ga0164294, IMG submission 111479) | Oligotrophic lake water microbial communities from Sparkling Lake, Wisconsin, USA - GEODES005 metaG | ecosystem: Environmental > Aquatic > Freshwater > Lake | place: USA: Sparkling Lake... | reverse complement strand
TAGCGGCGCAGGCGCAGGCCAGGATTGGGGCCGAGATCAAACGCGTTTTTTCCGGAGAGCCACAGCACCGGCGTCTGCAGGAGGTCTTCCAGCCCCGCCGAGCGGGTATCGAGCACGTGCCACGACAGGCCGGCCGGGTATTCCTTCTTCCAGCGGCTCTCGACATGGGCCACCAGATGGGAGATGTCGTGGCCGTGCCGGTTCCAATCTTGGTCGGGATCGTGGCGGCTCTTGGCCACGATCACGGGACGCCGGCCCTTGGCCAGAAAAAGCAGGGCAAAGCTGGTGGCGACGGTCGCATCCTCGATCCGCCCGCCCCGAAAGGCCCCCGAGAAGGCGTCCTGCGTGCTCACCAGCATCCGCGCACCCTCCAGATACCAGTCTGATTCGCCGATAAACCGCCGGGCGGTGAAGCGGCCGACGCGTTCAAGCCCGTAGAGGTAGTAGTGGAGCCAGGTCTGGCCGGAGGCAGGATTTTCCACAACTGAAAAACGCCTGCCGAGCCAGTCGAGCCCGCGCTCCAGCACGCGTGGAGATGTGCCGCCACCGCAGCAGGAGACATGATCGCTGGCGGCCCGGGCATCGGGGGTGCCGATATGCTCGGCGGTGATCCAGATGCTGGTGATACCGGCGCAGGTCATGCTGCCGCTCCCGCCGAGGCCGAGGTTATAGCCCCAGGATCCGTCCGCATTGGCGCACGACACCCACCACTGCTGCGCCTTCATCCAGACCTCCGGCTGCACCCGCACTCCGACTTTATCAGCCTCGTGGAGCCCCAGCAGGGCAAACTGAGCGTTGGAATTGTCGCCCGAGCCCTTGGCCCGACCGTAACCCCATGACCCGGTCAATGGCCCCTGCGACACCTGCGCCGACTCGAGCCACTCGACGTTGCGTTGGAGAATCGCCCGATCGGCGTCGGGGGAGAGGATCGCCAGAATCATGGTCTGGAGTGACACCGAATAGGTGTCATCTGGCTGCTGCCGCCGCAGCCATTCCAAGCCACGCTGCATCGCCACATGGTTGGCCTCGAGGCCCGCGTTGGCCAGGGCCAGCATCACGAGGCTCGTGGTGCCGATGCGGGTTTCCTCGGTGCGGATCGTGCACTCCCAGGCGCCGTTGCCGAGTTGCTCACGCAGCAGCCAATCGCGCGATTTTTCGATCGCCCGCTGAATCTTCTCCGGCGACAGCGGCGGCGCTTCCCGCTCGGCAGCCCTCACGGCATTCCAGCCCAGTGGCACCAGCAGCAGGGCCAGCAGCACACGCCGCCACACCCGGCCGGCGGGCTGGCGGGGGGACGGGACGCGCTGGAAACGGTGGGGAATCGGCACGGCCGGCCTCGCTGTCGCGGCAAAACAAACGCTGTTCCAAGCGAAACCCGCAGGGCAGGGAACGCGGGAACCACTTCCCCAATCCTACTGCGTGACAGCGAAACGCTGCACGGCAGCCCCCGGAAACGCGGGCCCGGCTGGGCCGGTTTGCCGTGTGCGGAGTCAGGGCCGATACTGGCAGAGGCTCTTCCGGCGTCTTCCACGCCGGCGCGAACATGCCATGGAGGGATGCTGCCAGTGTCAACCGCCCCACGTACCAAGACGCTCGACGACATTTTGCTGGAGTTCAGCCAGCATCGGAAGCTGATGCAGGAGGAACTGCAGAAGGTGATCGTCGGCCAGGACGAGGTCATTGAGCAACTCTTTGCCGCCATCTTCACCCGCGGCCATTGCCTGCTGGAGGGTGTTCCCGGGCTGGCCAAGACGCTGATGGTCTCGACGCTCGCGCGGATTCTGGATGTTGGCTTCAAGCGGGTGCAGTTCACCCCCGATCTGATGCCGTCTGACATCACCGGCACCAATGTGCTCGACGAGGACGAGCATGGCCGCCGCAGCTTCCGCTTCGTCGAGGGGCCGATATTTACCAACATCCTGCTGGCCGACGAAATCAACCGCACTCCCCCCAAAACGCAGGCGGCCCTGCTGCAGGCGATGCAGGAACGGGAGGTTTCGGTCGGCCAGGAAACGTATCCGCTCCCCGATCCATTCTTTACGATCGCCACGCAGAATCCGATCGAGCAGGAGGGCACCTATCCGTTGCCCGAAGCCCAACTCGATCGATTTATGTTCAACATCAAGGTCGGCTATCCCTCCCTTCCTGAAGAGGAGCAGATCCTGATGGCCACCACCCGGGCGGAGAAGCCGGAGGTGCGGAAGGTGTTGTCGGGGCGGGCCATCGTCAATATTCAAAAGCTCGTCAGCAGCGTGGCGGTGAGCGAGTATCTGGTGAAGTATGTCGCCCGGTTGGTGCGGGCCACCCGGCCCAAAGATCCGCAGGCTCCGCGCTATGTCGCCGAACTGGTCGATTGGGGGGCCGGCCCACGGGCCGGGCAGTTTCTCATCCAGGGGGGCAAGGCGATGGCGGCCATGGACGGGAGATTCAGTGTGTCAATCGATGATGTGCGGCGCATCGCCGTGCCGGTGCTGCGGCACCGCATCGCCACCAATTTCCAGGCCCAGGCCGATGGCTTGACGAGCGAGTCGATCGTGGAGCGGCTGGTGCGGGAGATTCCTGAACCTGAGATCCCGAAGCTCGTGAAGTAAACGCCAGAGAGGTGCCGGGCTGATGGTGCGCGCCGTCGAGGAATACCTGAAGCCGGAAGTGGTGCGGCAGATTGCCCGCCTCGATCTCCGCGCGCAGTTCATCGTCAAGGGCTTTCTGCAGGGGCTCCATGCCAGCCCTTATCAGGGGTTTTCCGTCGAGTTCAGTGAGCATCGGAGGTATGCCCCTGGCGATGATCCCAAGGACATCGACTGGCTGGTCTATGCCAAAACCGACAAGCACTACATCAAGAAGTTTGAGGCCGAAACCAATATCACCGGTTATCTCGCCATCGATACCAGCGCGTCGATGGCCTACACCTACCGGCAGCGGCTCTCCAAACTCGACTACTCCATCTCGCTGGCAGCGGCGCTCTGCTGGCTGATGGTGCACCAGCAGGATCCTTGTGGCTTGCTTGTGTTTGACGAGAAGCTGCATGCCAGCCTGCCAGCCCGCTCAAAGCGATCGCAGATCGCGCAGGTGTTGTCGGTTTTGGCGAAGGTGAAGCCCTCCGGCAAAACGGACATCGCCCGCAGCCTCGTGCAGATTGCGGCGATGCTCCGCCACCGCTCGCTGGTGATGATCTTCAGCGATCTGCTGGCCGATCCCGATCCGATTCGGGATGCTCTTCTGCGGCTGCGGCACCGCGGCCATGATGTGATCCTCTTCCATGTGCTCGATGAGGCAGAGGTGAAGTTTCCCTTTCAGGGCATGGTGGAGTTTACGGAGCCAGAGGCGCTCGATCAGCTCGTTGTCGATGCCGATGCTGCCCGCGGTGAGTATGTGGCGAGCGTGGCGGCCTTTCGCGAGGACTACCGCCGCACCTGTTTCCACGCCGGCATCGACTATGTTCCGCTCGATACGAGCATGCAGTTCGACCGGGCCCTTATGGAGTATCTCGTGAGCCGCCGCAACCGGTTCTGACAGGCTCCTAACTGACCGCACGAAGGAAGAGGTCGCGGCCGGCTTTTCCACCACAAGAATAGAATGCGTCCATGGGTCTTTCGTTTCTCACCCCCATGCTGTTGGCCGGGGCGGCGCTGGTCGCCGTGCCGGTGGTGCTTCATCTGCTGATGAAACGCCGGCCGGTGAAACTCGATTTTCCAGCCCTGCGCTTCCTGCGCCAGAAGGCGGCAGCCAATCGGCGGCAGTTGCGGTTGAGCCATCTGCTGCTGTTGTTGCTCCGCATGGCGGCACTGGCGCTTCTGGCCCTCGCGCTGGCTCGGCCGACCCTGCGCGGCGCAGGGTGGCTGGCCGATGGCGAGGGGCCGGTGGCGGCGGTGCTGGTGGTCGATACGGCGCCGCGGATGCTGCTGGTGGAGGCCAACGAAACCCGTCTGGAGAAGGCAGCGGCGCTGGCCAAAATGCTTCTGGCCAAGCTCCCGCCGACCAGCCAGGTGGCCGTTGTCGACACCACCGGAGGGGTTGCTACGTTCTCGCCAACGGTGGCCGCGGCAGCCACGCGTATCGATCGGTTGGCGGGAGCCACGCCGAGCCTGACGCTCGCCGCCGCCATGGCGGCGGGCTACAAACTGCTCGCCACGGTTCCCGATCGCCATCGCGAGATGTATGTGTTCACTGATTGTTCCCATGGGGCCTGGGACGGCCAGGCGCCGCAGGAACTCTCCGCAGCCCATCCCGACATATCCCTTGTCTATGTCGATGTGGGAGCGCGGAACCTGCAAAACTTCGCGATTGATTCGGTCGATGTGACCGGCGATCTGCTGGCGGCAGGCACCCCTCTTGCGCTCACGGCGGCCACCAGCCGGGCCGGCCCCGATGCCAATCGGGACATCGCCGTGGAGATGCTGGGGGATGATGGCCGCTACACGCGGCGGGCGATCAAGCGCTGCTCCTGGAAATCAGGTGCCGTGGGACAATTGTCCTTTGAGATTTCGGGTTTGGAGCCGGGCGTGCGGCAGGGGCGCGTGATCCTCGAGGGCTCCGACGCTTTGGAGGCCGACAATGTGCGCTATTTCACCGTGGAAGTCGGTTCGCCGGCCCGCGTGCTCGTGGCCGCCCCCGCCCCCGCCCAAGCCACAGGCCGGTATGTCATGCAGGCGATCGCGCCAGCCTCCCTGCGCAAGGCGGGGAAGGCGCGGTTTGAGGCCACGCTTCAGGACGTGGCCCAGTTGGAGGCGGTTCCCTGGGACGGCTATGAGGGAATGGTGTTGGTCGATCCGCCACCATTGCCGGTCCGCACCTGGGATCTGCTCTGGCAATGGGTGGCAGGAGGGAAGGGCTTGGTGGTGTGGCTCGGGCCTCAGGCGGCCGATGCCGGACGCTTCAATTCAGACGCCGCGCAGAAGGTGCTCGGGGGGAAGATCGTGCGCGTCTGGCGCAGTCCCGACGACGCCAACTTTCTGGCCCCTGCGAGTTTGGATCACCCCGTCCTCGCCGCCTTCAGACGCGTCGGCGACGCCGTTCCCTGGCAGGATTTTTCTGTGCATAGGCACTGGGAATTCCAGCCGAATGAAGCGGCCCCCGGAGCGGCTGGGGAAGCGGTGGCAGCCATTCCCGTGGCGGCCTATCGCAATGGACTGCCGGCCATTCTGGAACACCGTGTGGGCCAGGGAACGGTGATCACGATCACCACGCCGGTGTCTCAGTCGGCCGGTGATCCAGCCGCCTGGAACACGCTCGCCACCGGCTTTGAACCCTGGCCGTTTGTGATGCTTGCCAACGAAACGCTCCTGCATTCGATCGATACGGCAGATGACCGCAATGTCCTCGCCGGCAACCCTGCCGTCATGCATCTGGAACGCCGCGACATCGCCTCCGCTTTTGTGCGCACGCCAGCGGGGGATGATTTTCCCGTGGCCGTCGATCAGCGCCGGGGCACGATCACCGTTACCGCCACACAGATGCCGGGGAACTACGTGCTCCGCTCGGGCGGAGCGGTGGGAGGGATCACAAAAGGCTTCAGCGCTAATCTCGTTTCCGCCGCCACCGATACATTGCGATTGTCGGAGCCGGCACTATCGGCCACGTTTGGGGAGGGGAGGAAGCTGGCGGCCACCGAGGCGGAACTGGTGCGGGATGTGAAGCTGGAGCGGGTGGGGACAGAGCTTTCTGGTTGGATCATTCTGCTGGCTGCTGCAGCCATGGCAGGGGACTGGATCGTGGCCAACCGATTTTACGCCCCTCGTGACGATGCCCAGCCGCCTACGGCCACCACTGCGGGCTTCAGTCCGGCAGCGGCGGTACAGCCATCCCCCCGCACGCCGCCGCCGCTGCCCGGCGCCCCCCCTCCGCTGCCGGCGATGGAGGAAGTGGGCGCATGAATCCTTTCGGCCTGATCCGGGATCTCGCGATCGACTTCGATCCGGTCGGTACTTGGTGGTTTCTGGGGGTGGTGACGCTGCTCCTCGCGGCGGTGCTGTGGGGCGTGGCCCCCGACCGTTCGCGGATTTCCGCCGGCCGCCGCAGCGCGCTTGTGCTCTTGCGCCTGGGAGCATTTCTGGCGCTGCTGGCGTGCATGCTCCGGCCCACGCTGGTCGCCTCGCGGCGATCGCTGCAGCCGCGGACGGTGCTCGTGCTGGCCGATGCCTCCGAGAGCATGACTGTCGCCGACGGTATCAATGGGCAGACCCGCTGGCAGCACTTAACCGACAGTCTGGCAGCGGCCCGGCAGGCGGCGCTGGCCCTCATCTCAGAAGGCAACACCGAACTGGCTGTGTGGCGTTTTGACCGGTCCGTGCATGCCGTCGCGGCAACACCCACCGATCCCTTCCCCTTGGGCACGTGGCAGCAGGCCGTCACCACCGAAGAGACGGCCATCGGCGCCGCCATTGACGACTGTGTGCGCTCCGTTGCCGGCAGCAATCTGGCCGGAATCATTGTGCTCTCCGACGGCGCCCAGCACGCCTATCCTCCCCGCGATCTCCCTCCGCAGGCGGCGGCACGCGAGGTGGGGGATGCGGCGGTGCCGCTGTGGAGCATCACGTTCGGGCAGTTGCGTGGCTCCGGCCAGGGGCGCGACGCTGTCGTGGCGAATCTGGCGGTGGCGGAGACGGTCTATCTGAAGAATGCGCTGGAGGTGGCTGGGCGGGTGCGGCTCGATGGGCTGGCCGACCGGGAGGTGGTGGTCACATTGCTCGCCGAAAATGAGGGTGGGGCGATGGAGGAGGTGGCCCGCACCACCGTGCGCGGCGCCGCTGGGGGAACGGAAGAGGCGGTGCGACTCTCCTGGACCCCGCGGAGTCTCGGGGAACGAAAACTATCGCTGGTCGTGGAACCACAGGAGGGGGAGGTGGTTCTCACCAACAACGAGCTTTCCACGTTTGTCGAGGTGATCGACGGCGGCTTGCGGGTGCTCTATCTGGAAGGGGCCCTGCGCGTTGAGCAACGTTTCCTGCGGCGCGTGCTGTCTGCGAGCCCCGACATGCAGGTCGATTTCCAGTGGATCGATTCCACCCGCCGTGAGGAATGGCCGATCGATCTGGGCCGCACGCTCGCCGGCGACTACAACGTATTTCTCATCGGTGATCTCGATTCGACGGCGCTCTCGCAGGCCGATCAGAAGCGGATTCTGGACAAGGTGCAGGCCGGGGCAGGCCTGGCGATGCTGGGTGGCTTTCATGCCTTTGAAGCTGGTGGCTGGGGGAGTTCCGCGCTGGCGCCCCTGCTCCCCTTCGAGCCCGATCGGTTGGCTCGCCAGCCTTTTGATCAGCCGATCCGTTCCGGACTCCATCTGCCCGGGCCGATTCAGATGCTGCCCGATCGGCGCTATGGCAGCATCTCGATCCTGCGGCAGGCGGCGGGAGATCAAGCCTCGCGAGGGGTGTGGCAGGCGCTGCCGACGCTGGAGGGGGCCAATATTCTGGGCCGACTGGTGCCGACAGCGAAGCCGTTGGCGGTGACTGCCGACGAACGGCCACTCCTGGTGGGACGGGAATACGGCGAGGGACGGGTGCTGGCGTTTGCCGCCGATTCGACGTGGCGCTGGGTGATGCAGGGGGCGGGAGAGCAACACCGGCGGTTCTGGCGGCAACTGATCCTCTGGCTGGCCAAACAGGACGACTCGGAGAAAGACTCGCTCTGGGTGCGTCTGGCCCAACGGCGGATCTCTGCCGGCACAACTCTGGCATTCGATGCTGGCCTGACGCTGCCGGACGGCACCGCGGTGGCCGACACCAATCTGGAGGCGACGGTGGTATCACCTGGCGGCACGTCGCGGCCGGTGAGGCTTGCCCGGCGTGGGGAATCGTTCTCCGGGGCGCTGGCCGAACTGACCGAACCGGGAGACTGGAAGCTTGTTGTACGGGCTGCCCGGCCCGGCACCGCCACGCCGGTCGAGCGCACCGCCAGATTTACGGTCTTCCGCCAAGATCTTGAACTGGCCAATCCCCGCGCCAACCCGCTGCTGATGCGGCAGTTGGCCGAGGCTACGGAGGGAGGGGTGCGGTCGCCGGAGGAGTTGGCGGAGATCTTTGACGAAATTCGCACCAAGCCCTCGGTTTTCGACACGCAGGAACAGTGGTCCTACACCCCCTGGGACAAATGGCCGACGTACCTCCTGCTGGCGACGCTTTTGTGCTGCGAATGGTTCCTGCGGAAACGCTGGGGCCTGGTGTAGCCCGGCGGAGACGTACGAAACCCGGGAAAAGACCGGCGTTGGCAGCGGTTTTGCCTCGCTCAAGTCCTCTTTTGGGCCTTGGCTGCGTGTGCTACCTTCCCCACCCCGCAGACCGTACCCGGGGCGCTCTCGTCGGTCGACGCAGTGGAGAAAGGTCAGACCCGACTTTTTCCACCGATAGCCAGGAGGTCGCACGTGACCAAACGCAGGCCGATTCGCGAAAAGCTGATGCTCGGCGGCCTGCTGGTGGGCATCATGGTCGCCGCGCTTTCGGCGAGCAGTTTTCTCGGCATCTATTCCTACCGTCGGTTGGTGCGAGCGCTCAGCTGCCGCGCCGCCGAGTTGCCAAGGGCGAGTGAACTCGGGGAGTGCGTGAGCCTCCTCCGGCTGGCCCACCTGCGGGCGGGTGTTGGCAACCGGCACCTGTTGGCAGCCGCTTCGCCCCTGATGGTCATTCCGCCTGCCGACACTTCCGAGGATATGGACGCCACCGAGCCCCTCTGCAGCGCTGCGTTTGCTGATCAGCTCGCACGCACCGGCTGGGCACTGGATCGCTACTGCGCGGAGCTGTCCGCCGGCGAGATTGGGGATGTACCCTTTGGCGACCGCAGCCGCGAGCGCAACACGGCCATGCGCATCGCGTCCTGTTTGGAACGCATTCGCGGAATCGTCGCCACGCCCGCCGCTGCAGATGAAGCGGCGGGGGCTGGCCCCGACACCGACGACATCGAACCACAATTGCAGCAGTTGGCAATGCTCACCGCGGCGCTTCCCAGCTTCCTGCAGGAACACCTCCACGATCTCTCGCGCGAGGTGCGCACCGGCTACCGCACGCTCATCTTTACCACCTGGGCCTCCGCTTCGGCAGCCGCCGGCCTGTTGGCAGCACTGGGAGTTCTCACCTACCGCTGGGTGTTCCGGCCGCTGCGACTGTTGGGCCAAGGCTCCCGCCGGGTGGCTGCCGGCGACTTTTCCTATCGTCTGGCGATCGATACGCGCGACGAGATGGCGGAACTGGCCGAGGCGCTCAACGACATGACAGAGCGCTTTCAGGAGATTCGCGATGACCTCGATCGACAGGTGCAGTTGCGAACCCGCGAGGTGATCCGCAGCGAGCAGTTGGCCAGCGTCGGCTTTCTGGCCGCCGGCGTGGCCCACGAGATCAACAATCCCCTCGCCTCGATCGCCATGTGCGCCGAGTCGCTGGAGAGCCGGCTGTCGGGGCTGGCCCAGGATAATCCCGATGCTCAGGTGATCCGGCGCTATCTGGAACTGATCCAGAACGAGGCCTTTCGCTGCAAGGGGATCACCGAAAAACTGCTCGACTTCTCCCGTCTGGGGGAGGTGCGGAGGCAGCCGACGGCGATTGTGGCCCTGGTGACTGATGTGGCCGAGATGCTCCGACACGTGGGACGTTTTGCCGGACGATCGATCGAGATCGAGGATGGCGGCGATTTGCTGGTGATGGTCAATCCACAGGAGATCAAGCAGGTGGTGCTGAACCTGCTGGTCAATGCGCTCGACTCGATTGAGGAATCGGGGCATGTGCGCGTCGGCGTCAAACGGAGCGGCCGGGAGGGTGTGATCTCCTTTGTCGACGATGGTTGCGGGATGACCGACGAGGTGCTCGACCATCTCTTTGAGCCCTTCTTCACGCGTCGGAAGGCGGGGCAGGGAACGGGGCTTGGCTTATCGATCGTCCACCGGATCGTGGCCGATCATGGAGGCAGGATCGAGGCCTCCAGCGCCGGTCCGGGGAAGGGGGCGATGTTCCGCGTCACGCTGCCACTGGCGGAGGTGGGGGAGGGCACGGTGTCATCCCAGAGATACCACGCCGGCTCGGCGGGGGCGAAGGGACGCGATCCCCGGGAACGGGCGGCCTGATCCGGCGTGACCGGCACCGGCCCGTGATGGGGACTCGCTGTGAGTTCATCGCCAGTTGAAAAACACCAACACACCACCGACGAGGATCCACCGACTTGAAACAGCACAAACGCCCCATGCGAATTCTGTATGCCGACGATGAATTGTCGCTCCAGGAGTTGATGCGGATCGAACTGCCTCGGCTGGGCCACGAAGCCACCGTCTGCCCGGATGGACGCACCGCTCTGGCAGCGCTCGATCGCACCGCCTACGACTGCGTGATTGTCGATCTCGATATGCCGGGCGTGGGGGGCTTGGAAGTGATTGAGCGGGTACGGGCTGTTTCGCCCGACACCGAGGCGGTGATTATCACCGGCAAGTCGTCGCTGGAGAGCGCCGTGGCGGCCGTGCGCCAGGGAGTGTTTGACTACCTGACAAAGCCCTGCAAGCTCGCGGAAATTCAGGCTGTGCTGGAACGCGTGCGCAAGAAGCGCGAGCTGACGGCGCGGCTGCGGGCGCTGGAGGGAAGGGTGCGCAGGGCCGAAGGCACAACGCACCTGGTGGGCGATTCCGCCGGGCTGGAGGGAGTGAAGCGTCTTATCTCCCGCGTCGCTGCCAGCGAATCAAATGTGCTTGTGCGGGGGGAAACCGGCACAGGCAAGGAATTGGTGGCGCGGGCGATCCATGAGGGGAGCCCGCGGGCGGGTGGGCCTCTGGTGGCGGTGAACTGCGGGGCGTTGCCGGAGCATCTGGTGGAAAGCGAACTTTTCGGCCATCGCAAGGGGGCCTTCACCGGAGCCGAGGAACACCGGGCCGGGCTGTTTGAGGTGGCCGATGGTGGCACGCTGTTTTTGGCCGAGATCGGCGAACTCCCCAAGGCTCTCCAATCGCGGTTGTTGCGGAGCTTGGAAAGTGGCGAAATCCGCAGAGTGGGTGACAACCACCCCATCACCGTCGATGTGCGTGTTGTGTGCGCCACCCATCGGTCGCTCGAGGAGATGGTGGCTGCGGGCTCGTTTCGCGAGGATCTGCTCTTCCGCATCAACACCTTTGAGATTGCCATTCCGCCGCTGCGCGAGCGGACCGACGATCTGCCCAGCCTCGTGGGCCATTTGGTGCGCAGGTTCAGGCCGCAAACGCCTCCGGAGGCGGAGGTTGTTGAGCCCGCGGTGCTTGCCGTGCTGGCGGGCCATCAGTGGCCGGGGAATGTGCGTGAACTCGCCAATGTGATCGAACACGCGCTGGTGTTGTGCGATGAACTGCCGCTCCGGGTGGAGCATCTCCCGGCACGCTTGGGAGGCCTCAAGCCGAAGCCCCCTGGGGGTCAGCCGGCGGTGCCAGGACCATCCGCCGATGTCGGGGCTCCTGCGGGAGTCGCCAGGGGAACGCCGCGGGCGGCAGCGGAGCCGGGGGCCGCCACAGCCGCCAAGCCGGTGAGTCTGCGGGAACTGGAAATGCAGGCCATCCACGAAGGGCTGAAGCGCAATCAGGGCAACAAGGCTCGCACCGCCGAGGACCTCGGCATCAGCCTGAAAACGCTTTACAACAAACTCCATCAGCTCCAAGAGACGATTGAGAGCCAGGAACGGGAACGGCAGCCGGGAGCGACCAGCGAAGAGCAGTCAAAGGCGGAAACGGCGCAGGCTGCTGCGCCAGCAGGCCGTGGATAAAGTGTATAGAGGACTTTTTCCACGGGCAGCCAGGGGAGCCTGTCGCCCGCCGCTCGGCATGACGACTCTGTTCGGTCTCCGGGATTGGATTTCCGGGGTTTGGACCGCTGCGGTTGGCTGGCAGGAGCGTTGCGCGAAGGGCCGGCTGGGCGTCAACCCGTTTTCCGCACAACTCCCACGAGCACCCCGAGCACGCGGGCATTCTTGACGTAGATCGGTTTCATCGCCGCGTTGGCCGGCTGCAGGCGGATGCGGTCGCGTTCGGGAAACCAATACTTGAGCGTGGCCTCACCATCGTCGGTTTGGGCGACGACAATGTCGCCGGAGTGGGCGGTCTGTTTCTTCTTGATCACCACCCAATCGCCGTCGGCGATCTGCGCTTCCACCATCGAATCGCCCATCACTTTCAGCACGAAGTGATCGTCGCGGTTGAAAAGTTCCTCGAAGTCGATCCGTTCGTTCTGTTCTTCGGCCACCCGCAGCGTGCCAGCAGCCACCCAACCGGCCATCGGGAGCCCCCGCAGATGGGCAGGCTCCGTTACCAGTTCGATCGCGCGAGACATGTTTTTCCCGCGAGTGATCAGTCCCTTGCGTTCCAAGGCCTTGAGGTGGCAGACAACGCCGTTAGGGGAGCGAATTTTGAACGCCAGCCCGATCTCTCGCACCGTCGGGCCGTAGCCCCGCGAGTGGATTTTGTCGCGGATGAATCCGTAAATCTCCAACTGTCTGGAGGTGGGGGTGTCGATTCCTTGATCGACCGGCGTGGACGAGCCTCCCAGAAGCAGCGAATTGCGCATCGCCGCAGGGCCTCCCCCAGCCACTGCTCCGCTCCCTCCCGAGCCCCCGCCTGAGGCCGCGGGGCGGCGGACCTTGCTCACCGGTTTACGGGGAGCGGCAGGAACGGTCCCCCGCAGTTCGACAGCCGTTGCCGCAGGAACCTTGGCGACCGCCCCTCCCGAGTTCGTTCCGGAGGCGGAAGAGGCTGAAACGGCGATTCGCGAACGTTTTTTGGTCTGCATGGATGGGGAGGCACGCCGCGGCGGCCAGATTGGGGAGGAGTGGTGAAACGATGGACGAAAGTATCCTACTATACCCCCGTTCATTTTCAAGTCTGATTCCCCCACCCGCTGCTGGGTGGTGGGTGGAGTACAATTGGAGACGACCCATTTTTCCTCTCTTGGAGTGCCAGACATGGATTGCTGCCTGTGGCGTGTGCGAGTGCGGGACCTGATTACGGCGACGAGCCTCATGGTGGTGGTAGCGCTGCTGGGGGCGGCTGGCATGCGGGCACTCCACGCCGAACAGGCGGTGGCTGAGAAGACTGAAGAAAAGCCGGCGGAAAAGACGGACGTGAAGGCAGAGGAAAAGAGGGAGGAAAAGAAAGCCGAAGGCAGCGGAAAGACCGCCGTCAAGAAAAATACTGCTGGCATCGCTGTGATCAATCTGGCCGGGTCGATCCCCGATGGCGTGGGGCAGGGGGGGCTGCTCGCTGATGTTTCGCCCCATCTGCACAGAATCGTGGAGCGGCTCGATAAGGCAGCTACCGACCCCCGCGTGAAAGGGGTTCTCGTGGCGATTGGTGCGCCCGATCTGGGGCGGGGGCGGGCCGAGGAACTTCGTGCGGCGATCCAGCGGGTGAGGCGGGCGGGCAAGCCGGTGGCGGCCCATCTGG
>Ga0164294_10003799_pt1 | contig 13383 bp, 13 predicted proteins | sample GEODES005metaG_FD_111479 | JGI IMG/M metagenome (GOLD analysis project Ga0164294, IMG submission 111479) | Oligotrophic lake water microbial communities from Sparkling Lake, Wisconsin, USA - GEODES005 metaG | ecosystem: Environmental > Aquatic > Freshwater > Lake | place: USA: Sparkling Lake... | reverse complement strand
TACCAAAGAGATGGTTGCAGAAATGATGACGACAAAAATTAAAGCTGTTCAGACATTCAGTCCTTCAGCCAAGATCTTCTTTAATTACAGAGATGCCCTCATAGCCTTCAACGACGCGGTTGGGAGAGAGCGTATGATCTACTATACCAAGTACTTGGCCCAACTACCGCTGGATTTACGTCCATTCGGCATCATTTTCGAAGAGCCAACAGGTACCAATTTGCCATGGACATACACCATCCTATGCAAGGTGCTCCGTAAGACGATGGATGACAACGGGTGGACGGGGGCTCATCTCCTAGTTCACGTGCATAATAACTACGGTCTGACTGAAGCTTGTGTTCTTGAGTGCCTTGCTAGTGGATGCGATGGTGTTTGGGGTGGGTTGTCAGAGGAAGGCGCTGCTACCGGAGCTAATAGCACCCTCATCACCTTGACCAATCTGGCCAGAATTGGTAATGAGAACGTTAAGAGCATGTTTAACTTTGTGGAACTTTTGAAGGCTACAAAAGTAGTCTCTGAAGTCTCAACAAATAAGCCACCTCATGATAGACAAGAGCTTTATGGTCCGAGAGCTTTCGACACGCTGTGGGAAGGTGGAATGGGTGATGAAACCTTCCGAGAGCTCGGTTGTTTTCATACAACTATGCGAATTATTCGCATGACCACTGTCACATCAGCTTCTTCCTTCAAGGATCATTTGGAAGCTACCTTCGATATCAAAGCAACAGAATGGAAGGTATTGAAAGCGGGGGAGACTAAAGATCCTTCCTTCAAGTACATCGATGATGTTGTAGTTGAAATGAAGAGGGTCATGTTTGAGGACTTGAATGAGGGCAGGTCCCTCGATTACCAATTCTCTCCTGGACTGTTCGATCTGTATCAAAGAGCAGGTGGAACAGAGTTCTTAGAAAAGATGGAAGAAAAAGTGAATAGCGACAGTACTATCAAAAGCGATCATCGTCTGATTCTAGAGTTGAAGAATTATTTCGATGCTTTTGACTATCTCTCAGACGGAGAAGTGTGTAGTAAGATGGACTACAATACCTTCTTTAATTCTTTTTTAGGTCGATACATTTGTAGCTTCACAAGTGATTTTGCCCGTGATGTACTGGAAGTATTGGATGTTGATGAGAGTAATACGATAGAGTGGGATGAGCTATTGGTGAATGCTAAATGGGCAATATATCAATATCCAAAGGAATCTAAAAATTGGACTGTCGATGATTTAATCAGGGTCATCGTCACTGAACGACTCATCCCGTTCGCAATCCAACACAGAACTCATTTTTTTGGACGTTATAGTATAGATTACTTGGATAGATTTGAGAACTGACTTGTTCTCTTGATGTAATGATGATTTTGATTTGTTTTAATTCTTTAATAATCGATTTTCTTAACTGCGATGTAGGCCTAACTGTTCTAACCTTTGAACTTAGGCACATTTCTCTTACCGTGGTAATAGAGATAGATGATGATAGAGCGAAGTGGAAGTCGATACATAACGTTATGTTGACATCAAGGGGTCAAAGCGTACATGTCGTAACCATACGTTAGTATCGATTCTATAAGAGCTTCATCGAAGTCCAACAGCTTCATGTACATGGTAGAGCTGCTCTCCCTGTCTGCATAGAAGCCGATCAATGTGGAGGCTTGATCGTAACGCTTTCGTAGACAAGCAACTATTTGACTTATTATCTGTACATCGTAAGCACAGAACTCGTCTTGGTCAAAGATGATGATGTTTGGGGCAATACCCTCTTGACCTTGACCTTGACCTTGACCTTGACTAGGCACCCGTCCAACATTGCTTCATAAATGTTGTATAATCCTATGTATTAGCATCCAACTCTAGTTTTTTTTGTATTCTTTCGAAATACACGAATTGGATAGCAATGATCAGAGATTATTTGTTTACATTTCCAACTAGTAATCAATTGTTTCACACTTTGTGTCATCATATCATCGATTTTTTATATTTACAGAAATATAGTATTACTATCTACTGTATAAGATGAATTCATGTATTGATGCTTACTGTATCATGCTTATGACAATAAATAATGTAACTGAACACTAGCCCAATATAATGTTGGCAGTCGGCCCCAATCAAACATATAGTTCTGTTGACGAACAACATTAAGAAGATTTACATTTACTGAGCAATTCTCTTTCATTATTTAAATGATTACCAACAATCATAACACATATCATCATCATCATATATATATCATCATCAATCGTACATATCATCTATCATTGACATCATCATCGATCGTACATAACATACATATCAGTTGTTAGACAGTATCCTTCTTCGATAAGCTTTTTCGTTTCTTAACAGGAGGAAGTAAAGCAACGCCGTAGTCAATGTGAATGGAAGAGTCCTATGTGAGATGTCATGATATGAGATATGAGTAATGTATGATATGAGTAATGTATGAGATATGAGATGAGATAAATAGTTATCGATTCTACTAAATAAACAGTATACATTAATGTAAGAACATCCCCACATAGCACTCAAGTTACAATAAGTCTTTAGCACTACTATATATATATATATATAGCATTGGAGTATTCGCGGTGACAGAAGGGAGCATTCAAAACGACTGCTCCCTCTGACCATTAGTATGCCACTGTTGTAACAAGTACGAAGCATGGTAAATTAACCACATGATAAATGAAGTTGCTTCATACTTTGACTTAATAGTGGTAACGTTCGTATAGTAGGTGTAGTAGATGCCATATATGTATGCATACTTTATGATAGCAGTGTCTGATGCTAATACGTACAAACCTTGGGAGCATCCACATCAATGTAGGAAGAGATTTTTCGTCCAGAGTTCTCGAAGAGTGGCTGAATCGTATCCCCAATTTGCTGCTGCTGTTGTTGTTGCTGGAAGGGAGGATGTGATCTATTATTATTATTGCCTTCAAAAGAAGTCCTACGATCACGGTCGTCATAACCCCTTCTAGATGGAACGATGTCTCCTACACTCCATCGACGGTCATTTCTATTATCTCTCATGTTGCGATCAGTAGGAGGATAGTAATCACCCCCACGCCCTCCTCCTCCTCCTCGTCCTTGATGATGATTATATGATGAATATCCTTGATGTCTTGTAGAGGGAGGAAGCCCCACGGGAGGAGGTGGAGGTGGAGGGGCATACTTATCTACTATCTCCTTCAAGCTTCTTAGCTCTGTTCTCCCTTGCACCTCTACTTCGACGAAGGGAAAATGTCTAGCACTGATGTCTTCAGCATCGTATCTCGAGCGCATGAAAGGCTCTGCATCAGCAGCTAGTTCCTCTGCTGCGAAGTCAGCATGCTTTAGTTTGATATGCTTGGATAAGAACTCGATGCCTCGGAACAGCTTGTTGCACAGCACATAGGAGCATCTACACTTGCCTTCATTCTCTTGCTTGCATTTGTCTTTCACAATCTGTTCGAAGGTCTTTTCGTTCCGAGACATTATCACAGCGGCATCCTCTCGATCGACCGAGGGATAAGCATCAGGGTTCTCCTTTCTTCTCGCCTGTTGAACCTTCATCTCTTCAATAATACTATCAATCTTCGTATCGTGTAAAGGGATGAAAGGCGCTTTGAATCCTTTCGGCAGTAGCGGAGGAGGAGGTCGATAGGCTTTCTCATCAGCTACCTTATGTGAGGAGGGATCTGTCACCTCACCACTCTCCAATTCCGCTTCTTCTCCTTCCTCTTTATCCACGAATTTATTATCGGATCTATCCTCCACTGCGGTAGCTTGATCGTTAACATGATCACCATCTGTATCGTCGTGATCAACCTGCTCTTGGTTGGTATCAACATAATCATCAGCTGCTTCGTCCAGCCCTGTTGTCTCTGGTATGGGTTTAAAGATGGCATCATTGTCGATGTCAGTATCATCAATTTTTCTCTTCTTGCCAGACTCTTGTTCTTTGTCGTCAACAACTAAAATAGTCTCTTCTTCGTCACGGCTGATCTCCACATCAGCGTTCAATGCTAGATCTTCAGCAACAGGAGCCACAGCATCAGCATCGTTAGCATCAGTTGAAACATCACGGACTTCATCACCAGATCCATCGACTGTTTCCAACGCAGAACCATCTTCTAGAGCATTTGGAGGGGATAGAGTAGTCTTGACCTGCAACAGCCCCTGCTGTTGGTTGTTACTAATTGATGATGACTGATCTAACTTAGGAGCAAACACGTATCCTTTACTACGATGAATGACAGATGGACAGAACCCCAGCAAATGAGACTCATCTCGGTACTTGCGCCCTCCATAGAATGAAAAGAAGTGCACTCGACGCAGATAGGCGATAGCAAGGTCCAGTCGATCGGTCGGCTTCACCAACGCGTTGACAATCACTTCACTTTCAAGTATGGAGGTGAGTCGAGACTCCTCAGGTACCTTTTTCTCTTCATCTAACAGAGTGGCCAGCTCTAGTGCCTTCACTGTATCCGACTGTACTCGTAGGTAGTGTGAAGCATGTTGGTTCTTGTTGAACATCACCTGGGAGTTGTGCATGTGGGCTTTGATGGAGAATGTTAGAAGAGTACGTGTAATACCATCTAGATTGGTGGAGATAGGCACGGGGATATCTATGTTCAAGTAGTTGAGGAGGGGCATCACTCGCCTGGCCGCTGCAATGGAAGGCATAATGACCCATGCAGTCCTGATGTGAGTGTCAAGAAATGGAGATGATTAGAAGAAGAGTGAGTGTAAGCAGTGTAAGGGGTAGAGATGATGATAGATGAAAGCTGTGAATACTCGTAAGTCGGTACATGTTTGGTGTGATGGTTACCGATCGAATTTGTCCTGTTTCACCAAACTACTGACAGGTTGAGAGATCACTATCCGCTCAGGTTGTAATGAACCCCCGCCTCCATTCTGATCTTCACCTTGTACTTGTTGATTGCTTGAAGTTATCGCATCAATAATTGCATTCCTCAGGATGTATTTCGGACAGATTGCTGGCACACCGTGAATGATGAGACAACGATCCTCATGACCAGCTAAATGCTTGCCGTAGACCTTGACTGGCTCTAAGTTATCAGTGAGAGTACCAGCTGCTGCTACAGCGTCGTCTCCATCTTCAGCAGTAGTAGTAGTCAATGGCCTCTCCGATGATTCATGGGATGAAGCATCTTTACTATTGTTGACCCCATCCGTAGAGTCGATGGGATAAGCCCATCGCGACGACGGAGAGGTGATCCCCATATATTCAGGTGGGTCGAGACACATCGCAGCGACCACTTCATTCGGATGCTCCAACAGACTCGTCTTCATGAACAAGCTCTCTTTCACTGCCCAAGACGATATCTCATCTTCCACTGCGACGATTCGAGCAGGATTGTAACGGTCCTGGAACCACTCCTCCAATAGATTGGTCTTGAAGCATGCTGTAGTGAAGTCCTGGATATAGCGTAGGTTATACTGCTCGTACATACGTTGAAAGGCTTCGGGAGATAGGTCATCGTTCTGCGTCTGCATGAAGCTCTTGAAGGACATGAGAGGATATAGCCTGTCGATGGGTCTCTTAGGGGGAGACATCATCACTGGACTCTTGGAAGGGTCACCGTGCGAGCCCATCTTGTAAGAGGGAGGAGGGGGTATATTATGACCTTCAGGAGGAGGATAATCTGAGGTAGTAGAAAACGAAGATTAATGATGACTAAAATGCATTAATTTGATCTACAACATTCGTCAAACCGTCACCATCATCATTATAAATACTTTTAGTAATGGAAAGGATAATCCACAAAACACAGAGTACACGTAGAGATCAACAATAATAATAGTGTACCTCCTCCTCCTCCATCATGTCTAGAGTCATATCTGCTCGGCGGTCCCTTTCTGAAGTTAGGACGATAGTTCTTATCACCAGAGTCGTACTGAGGACCATGCCAACCATCATCGCCGCTTTCTCGTCTGCTGTCACGATTCGATTCTCTGCTACTGTTGAAATTGTTATTGCTGTAGTTGTTATTATACTGACCACGAGGGAATTTGTTCTGATCATTCTGATGATAGCTCCCAGAAGATGGACCAAGAAAGTCACCACGATCTCTCTTATAAGAGGGTGGATCATTGTTGTCTCGAGGATAACTCCTGCCTTGTTGGTTGTAATTCCTTCGATCATGTGGATCGAAGTTGGGATAATTCCTTCGGTTATCGGAGTTGGGATAGTTATTATTGCTCCCACTGGGATTATAATTCCTACGATCCTGATAATCCGGATTGTCTATATTACTGTTATTGTTAACATGTGTAATCGTGGGATGGTTGTCATTATGCCGTGTGTCACCACCATTGTCACCAGCACGTCGATCCTTGGTAATAGGAATAATTGTGCGACCGAAACCATCCACGACATCTTCATATTGATGATGAGAAGAAGACTAGAACATGAAATGTGTTAGAGATTAGTATGTACAGCATGCTTATCATGAAATATGACATGTATCGATTAAATATTCATTCACTGTACGATTTGTTCAATGTTGTTACTATTTTTGAGACATTGTAACAGTAATTTTCACTATCATGATAAACAATAATTCATCGACACATCAACAACAACAGCATCATAACAATGATAATGGAAATAAGATCACACTTGATGTGTAAGATCATATCGGAAATCAATCAATCAATCAATCAATCATATAATCATTAAATCAATTGAGCTATCAACTACAAGAAGATGTTCATGAGATCCATTCATCGATGGCAATGATATCGGTGCTTCCAATATCAAAACAGCAACCATAAGATGATAACTTATCACAAAGCATACTTATGACAAAATGCATAAAAATGGGGATGATATATGCACATCGCTCGCTCGCTCACCATAATTCAACAGTGATAGAAGACGAGTTGCAGGAGATAGATAGAAGGATGATGATGATGAAGATCAACAGAGAGGTGATCGTCACAACAATAAATGAAGTTACAGATTTAAATATATGCGGTCGTTGTTATTGACGTTGTATCCGGTGATTTCTCTGGAAGTGACGACATTTATACTTACAACAACTGTACGTACTGTACGCTTACAAATTAAATCTGAGTTTCATCGGCAGAATTGGAAGTTGCTATAGATCTGATGGTAGTCTTCGCATCGACTACCTGTCCTGTCCCTGAAGTTGCAGCACTGCTAGATAACGACTGCACCACCGTGGCAGCTTGAGCCATGAGAGCATTGATATCTGCGGGTCGATCCGAGAAGAACATCGTATTGCTCTTCTGACCTATGTCAGAGTACATGTTGATATACTCACGTGCTACAGCTATCTGTGCAGCATTAGATGCATGATCTCCCTTCAATGCCTCTGCTATTACTCTGATGGCTGTTGCTTGAGCCAAAGCGCGCATTTCGATCACCTTTACTTCTCCCTCTCCCTGGTGTAGAGGACATCATGGGTGTTATAAGAATGGTAATCATTGATAAATTGTGAGATATAGAGAGTAAGATTACCTCTAAAAGCATCTTAATCTTCTTCGCCTCCGCTTCATTAGTCATCTTAATCAAGGTACCTTCACTCTCATTCTTCATTCTTATCTTCACTCCTTCCGACTCCAGCTCCGCAGCCCGCTTGTCTCCTTCGGCATCCAGTACCTTCTTACGTCTATGTCTCTCAGCAGCTGCTTGTTTATCCATCGCTTCTGTGATGAACTTATCAGGGGACACCGTTGTTATCTCATATCGCTTGATCTCCAAACCCCAAGCCTTGGCTGACTCTTGCACTGTAGCCTTGATCATCTCGTTTAACTTAGCACGGGCATGTAGTATCTCATCCAACTCAAGCTCTCCAATAGCTGCTCTCATCGATGACTGAGCGTGTTGCTTTACTGCATAGATAGGATTCTTTGAACCATAGGCTGCCTTCTCCGCATCAACAAATTGACAATATAGATTCCCCGATACATGCACATGTACATTGTCTTTGGTGATAGCAGACTGAGGAGGAATGTTTAATGCTTTCTCTCGCATGTCGACCACAAATCTGATCTGATCGACGATAGGTATAGCGAGGAACCAACCACCTTCCTTAATTTCGTGGAGTTTACCTAATCTCTCTATGACCATCTTTTTCCCTTGTGGGCAAACATTAAACAATGTGTTCTGTACACTTCTAGGCCAACTATCCAAGTCATCATCAAAGTCCACTAGAGTTGAAAATCTCTTACCAACTAGATTATGTAGTATTGATGGCTGTACCGACCTTGCTGTTATACGAGTAGCTAATGATGCAGCATGAGATGGCCTCTTGAGAACATACATTGCACACACACGGTGCGACAGTTGTTGCATCATCACTTTCTCAAATAGTCTTCTGCAAGTTTCTGTTCAGTACGTACCGATACGAAATAGGTGGGACCTGGGAATCTGGGTGTGCCCTTTAAAGATATTCTTTACCTTGCCTCCATTCAAAAAAGAATATAATTATATATTACGTTGAATTAGTCATAATAGTTTCAATCTCTTGCATTAGACTGTAGGGGAAGACTCCTATCACTAACGAGGATATGCTAGACTGTTTCACGCTTTTTCTATTAAGTGTATTTATCTTTTCCGGTTCAATCTCACCAATATTAGTGGAAATTATATCAATGAACGGTGGAGCAGAGCCAACGACTATGCTGATCCTATTGCCCTCATGCATCGGCATGTCGGCTACGATACTGTTGAATCTATCAGCGATTCGTAAAGGAACTATCCAGTGGAAATATTTATTGTTAGTCACCTTCACTGAATTAATATCATCAATATTAACCTTCCATGGATTGACTGATGCTGGATCAGCAATTTTCACAGTCGCTTACTGTAGTGTTACAATATTTACAGCTTTCTTTGCATCAATATTTCTTGGTCGTAAATTATGCATGATGCAGTGGATGGGTATCTTTACAGTCACCTTCGGACTTACCATCGTAATAATCGGGTCGGAACATGAGGGCACAAAGGTAACTTATGGAATTGTCCTCATTTTACTTGGAGCATTACTCCACTCTCTGAGCTATGTGATATCTGAGTACTTGCTCATCGTGTCAGATGATCCCATTGCACCAGAGTATCTGTGTACACTATTGGGATTACTATCAGGGTCAATTAACATTATTTGGCAGATCATCTACACCATACCAAGATTCGATGTCCTGGTTACGGATAAAATCTTGCAGCACCACGGCAATGCTCAAGTCGTTTCTGTGGTCTATCTACTACTTATATGGATTGCATTTACTAATTCGGCCAGCTTCTACACTATCATCGGACGATTTGGAAGGTACTAATAATACTACGAATCATTTTGACTATTAGCTAATACTATATACTGACATTCTATCACATAGCGCCTCCACTGGAGTGTTGAAAGGCCTGCAAGCAGTCGCAACCTTCGTTACGAGTCACTACTCCTTCTGTGGTATTCAAAAGTCTCAATGCTTCACAGTTACAAAGGGCGTCTCTCTGGTTGTCGTTTTAACAGGTGAGATGCTGCCTAGAGCTTCTAATTATGCTACTGTACACTGCACGAAACATATATAGCTGACACTTAACTTAATTACCCCTACCTCAGGAGTACTCATGTACTCGATCTACAATGATGAGACCAGTGATGACTACCCCTATCTAACTGAGCTCCAACGAATGGATCCCGAGGAGGGATGTCAGATCGTGATGTTTAAAGATACCTCTTCTGATTACACTACAGCAATTGTTCCATCAAAGGATATGAGACAAATACATGTTGTAACGTCACAACCTTACCAACTGTATGACGCATATGCCTATCGACAAGCTGGTAGTGTTTCTTCTTTAGTCGTATAGCGACAGCATCGTTATAGCAGCTACTATGCCAATATCACTACAATCATTACACTACAGTAATATCTATATCTATATAGTCATCAGTTTTGAGTCTACGTTATCCCTCCCTCTATTGAATAAAATCTTCCATAACTCAATCATTGACAGAATTCTTTAAAAATACCATACATGCTACGATGATGACAATCAGTTTTGTTGGTGATGACGATGATATCGAAGATGATGATGATGACTACAACGCTCACGATGATTCTGATGAGAGTAATATTAAAAATCATGAATATAATTAGTATAAAATACAATACTGTACAATAACTCATAGTAGATACACATCATATTATTGTAATCAGCAATGCAACATAGAGAATCATCACGGGAATGTTGTCCTCGTAAATATTAGTGGTAAAAGGGTCCGCAATACATGTCTGAAGGTACCACCGAATATGAATATGATGAACAATGCGTATGGAGACATGGTCACTCTGTTCGTAAACCAAGATATGGGCCACAGCAGCTGGGGACTGATGAGGACGATGGATCTGTTGCCTAAATATAGACCTATTCCACTGTATGCTAGTACCTGCAAAGAGAACCATGAGGTAGGTCATGACATGAAATTGCTGTTCAATCAGTCGAATGGATTATGAGTAGTAGCTTCATTCCTTACCCTTAGGACGCGGAATATCTTCTTTACTCTCAGCAGTCGAGGGGAGTACAGCACCTGGATATTCTCTATCTTCTTCTCGATACTGATCACCTTCCTACTCAACAACGAATGCTTCACGAACTCCAGTTGTACGGACTTTATCTTCGCTAGTTCCATCTGTGCAACATACTTATCTATTTCAAGCTGAACTACTTCACTGGATGGTTTGGCAAGGACGAACGCTATTTGAATACAGAGGTGTAACTAATTTAAATTACTCCGCAGCTATTTAGTGTTGGATATCATCGTGCAGGTCCGGCTGCGATGACAGCATCTTACCTGTAATGATCCTTAATGTCTCAAATAGAATGGTGATGACAGCGATTTGTATCAGGCATTCGATATCAACTGGGATGACAATCATTGTGAAGCTCAGTTATCTTGTTGATCTTAAATAAAGCGTAAACTTACGATTAAGTTGAGGCTTTCCAATCTGAACGCGCGAAACCAATTAAAGTTTCTGACTTTAAGTTTAATTGGTTTCGCGCGTTCAGATTGGAAAGCCTCTACTTAATCGTAAGCTTACGCTTTATTTAAGATCAATAAATCAATTGAAGATCAATAAACGCAACTTAGCTCAATACAACCTCAACCACAATGTATGAAAAATATTATATGTTATTGAAGAATCCTAATGATTCATGTAAAAATTACAATTTAATTAGTGAAGCTTTACATTACCATGTCAGTAAAGATTGAAAGATTGCATGCATTGGAAGACACAGACCCCGCGTCAGTGGTCAAATTTCCATCTAAGAAACCGAAGGGAAATGCGGTAAGATTCAGCTCCAGATGTGAGATCATGCTGATACCATCAAGGATGGAGTACCTCTTCAGTGGTCTAGACTTATGGTATACAAAGAAAGATGAGGCAGCTGCTGAGAAGGAGGCGTTAGCAGAACTCAAGCAGGCGATGATGAGTAACTCGTCCTTGACCTTCAAGGCTGCGCAGACTCTCTTGTACCAACCCACTATAGCTGATAGACTCACTTATGAGCCTATACATCATAAATCTCCACACAGCTTCGGTGATGTAGTCAAAGTAATTATCGTGAACAGCTCTCAGCACTTGTGTATGAAGTACTCTGAGGCGATCTGTGAAGTGCTGGAACAGAGCGCTTATCTGCAGTCGGAGTTCTGCCACTTGCATTCTATCGACGACTTCTTCCAGTACCGTATGCAAGAATGCAAGGGTGGAACTGTTGGAGGGGTGCCTAGTCAAGGTCAAGGTCAAGGTCAAGAGGGTATTGTCCCACACATCATCATCTTCGACCAAGACGAGTTCTGTGCTTACGATGTACAGATAATAAGTCAAATAGTTGCTTGTCTGCGAAAGCGTTACGACCAAGCCTCTACATTGATCGGATTCTATGCAGACAGGGAGAGCAGCTCTACCATGTACATGAAGCTGTTGGACTTCGATGCCATCGACTTCCGGTACCTACAGCCTCAACAAGACCCCATGGCTGTGCTGTCTTCGATGGTCAACAAGCCCATGTACCGACTGTAGACCGCGCTACAGTCCTCCTTATATATAGAATCGATACTAACGTATTGTTACAACATGTATGCTTTGACTCCATGATGTCATCTGTACTGTATCATCACGTTATGTATCTACAGTACTTCCACTTCGCTCTATCATCATCTTTCTCTATTTGGTAGAACTGTTAATAAAAGTCTGTTTTGATCTTCTAGCCAGTAGAGCTTCTATTGCTATGCGATGTTATAATTAGAGTAAGGTCTGCTCATATAAAGAAAAGAGCTATTATCAGTCGCGATTAAGAAATAAACCATCATCTATACATCTATACATCTATATATATATCAATCAATGCATATCATCGTCACAATCACCACTACACACTAATCTTCAATGCACACATCTATCTAAGACATCATGGCAATCATGATGCTGATAGATAGTGGTTTGAGGAAGAGCATTGCCTTCATGCTTGTGTCGGAGATGTATACCCTTCTGTTGAATTGTAAACGGGATGAGTCGTTCAGTGACGATGACCCTGATAAGATCATCGACAGTCCAATTCAGACTTTCGTTTGGATATTCGTGTAGTGCCCATTTAGCATTCACCAATAGCTCATCCCACTCTATCATATTACTCTCATCAATATCCAATGCTTCCAGCATATCACGGGCTAGGGCACTACTTGGACTACAAATGTATTTACCTAGAAAAGAATTGTAGAAGGTTTCGAAATTCATCTTACCACACACTTCTCCGTCTGCAAGATAGTCAAAGGCATCGAAATAATTCTTCAACTCTAGAATCAGACGATGATCGCTTTTGATGGTACTGTCGCTATTCACTTTTTCTACCATCTTTTCTAAGAACTCAGTTCCACCTGCTCTTTGATATAGATCGAACAGTTCAGGAGAGAATTGGTAATCGAGGGACCTGCCCTCATTCAAGTCCTCAAACATGACCCTCTTCATTTCAACTACAACATCAGCGATGTACTTGAAGGTGGGATCTTTAGTCTCCCCTTCTTTCAATACCTTCCATTCTGTTGCTTTAATATCGAATGTAGCTTCCAAATGATCCTTGAAGGAAGAAGCTGATGTGACAGTGGTCATGCGAATAATTCGCTTTGAGTTTCCAAAGAATTTGAGCTCTCGGAAGGTTTCATCACCCATTCCACCTTCCCATAGTGTGTCGAAAGCTCTCGGGCCATAAAGCTCTTGTCTATCATGTGGTGGTTTCTTTGATGAGACTTCAGAGACTACTTTTGTAGCTTTCAAAAGTTCCACAAAGTTAAACATGCTCATAACGTTCTCATTACCAATTCTGGCCAGATTGGTCAAGGTGATGAGGG
>Ga0164294_10003798_pt1 | contig 13383 bp, 8 predicted proteins | sample GEODES005metaG_FD_111479 | JGI IMG/M metagenome (GOLD analysis project Ga0164294, IMG submission 111479) | Oligotrophic lake water microbial communities from Sparkling Lake, Wisconsin, USA - GEODES005 metaG | ecosystem: Environmental > Aquatic > Freshwater > Lake | place: USA: Sparkling Lake... | reverse complement strand
GTTGAGGTTGGCCATGCGGTCGATCGGCGGCCGGTTCCAACCCGAGGCGCGGGCGTTGGCCACGCCGGGCAGGCCGGCGCGGGTCTGGCTGGTCAGTCCGCCCAGGGGGCGCAGCAGGATGCCGTCTTTGATGATGAAGGCCCGCTCGGCGCGGGTGCCCTCGTCGTCAAAGGCGTAGCTGGCGAACTCCTCGCTGCGGGTGGGGTCGAAGGTGACGTTGAGCAGGGGGCTCCCGTAGGCGAAGCGGCCGAACATGTCGAGGGTGACGAAGCTGGTGCCAGCGTAGTTGCGCTCGTCGCCGAGGATGCGGTCGAGCTCCAAGGGGTGACCGATGCTCTCGTGAATCTGCAGCATCATCTGATCGGGGGCCAACAGCAGGTCGCGGCGGTCGCTGGGGCAGTCGGGAGCGGCGAGCAGGGCGAGGGCCTCTTCGACCATCTGGGGGCCGAGGCCATCAAAGCCGGCCTCGTCCAAGACCTCCATCCCGCCTTGCCGGGAGAGGCCGCGCAGGCCGCCCAGGCTGCGCCGCTGGGTCTGTCCATCCTGGGCCGCCACCACCTGGATGTCGGGGGCGATCATGCGGATCTGCTGGCTGACCTCGCCGCCGCCGCTGGTGAGGTAGAGCGAGTCGGCCTCGATCGACAGCAGGCTCGCCTCCCAGTCCACCACCCGCGGGTCGGGGTGCAAGGTGCGGGAGACCCCCATCAGCCGGGCGATCTGGTCGCCGAGCGAGACCGAGGAGACGGGGATGCGCACCGGGGTGGTGTAGCTGCCGCGCGGGTGGGGCATCTGAACGGTGCTGTAGTCGTAGACCGCGACCCGGGCGGTGCGCTCGGCCCACTGACGGGCGCGGCGCAGGGCGGCGGCGAGGCCGGAGGTCGACAGGTCGCTGGTGGCGGCGTAGCCCAGGCCACCGTCATGGATAACGGTGATCATGGCGCCCACATCGGTGCTCTCGGCGAGGGGCTGCAGCAAGTCCTGGCGGACCGAGACGGTCAGCGCCCGCTCCTCCAAGAGGCGCAGCGAGGCGAACTGCGTGTCGGCGGGCAGCGCGGCCCGGAAGCTCCGGGCGACGGCGTCTTGGGTGTGGTACATCGGCGGCGGGTTCTCCGATTGAAGGGAAAAAAGAGACAGGAGGGCGGGCGGGCCTAGCCCTTGACCCCGCCTGCGGTGAGCCCCTCGACGAGCTGCTTCTGCAGCGCGAAGAAGAGCGCCATCACCGGGGCGCTCACCAGGATGGCGCCAGCGGCGAAGCGGCCCCACTCGGTGCCAAAGTCTCCGACATAGGACTGGAGCACCACCGGCAAGGTGAAGGCCCGCTCGTCGGAGAGGAAGGTGGCGGCGAGGATGAATTCATTCCAGGCGGTCATGAAGCTGAACAGACCCGTGACGGCCAGGGCCGGCCGGGCCAAAGGCAGCACGATGCGGGTGAAGGTGGTCCAGCGGCTGGCCCCGTCCATCAGCGCGGCCTCTTCGAGCTCTTTGGGGATGGTGTCGAAGTAGCCCTTGAGGTTCCAGGTGCAGAAGGGGATGGCGGTGGTGGCATAGACCAGCGACAGACCCAGCAGGGAGTTGAGCAGCCCCAATTCATCCATCAGGATGTAGAGCGGGATGGCCATCACCACGCCGGGGAACATCTGGGTGATGAGGAAGAGCTGCATCCCGGCCTTCTGGCCGGGGAAGACAAAGCGGCTCATCGCGTAGCCGGCGGTGGTGGCCAGGGTGATGCCGATGGCGCTGGTGACCCCGGCGGCGACGAGGGAATTGAAGAGCTGGCGCCCAAAGAGCCAGCCCCCGGTGGCGTCGGTGGTGCCCACCACATCGACGAAGTTCTGCAGGGTCAGCGCCCGGGGGATCAGCGTGGGCTCCATCTGAAAGCCCTGGCTCGGCGAGAGCGCCATCTGCACCACCCAGAGCACAGGGTAGAGCACCGTCACCGAGGCCAACATCAGCAGGGCGTGGGTGAGGATGAGGCGAAGGGTGCCAGGGGGTCGGGTGTCCATGCGCGGCTCCGGGCCTTTCTGTAGCCAGGAGCGCCGGGGGTGGCCACGCGCCGGGCCGCCCTTGGCGCGGCCTTGCCGATTTCATGGCCTGCACGCTACAGGGTCGGCGCTTCGTGGAGGTGCGCATGTCGGCGCCCGTCGTGGTCTATGGCTTTGGCGCGTCGATCTGGGGCCAGCCCTCCGCCAGCCCTTTTGTCAACAAGCTGGTCTTCTGGCTGCGCATGGTGGGCCTCCCCCATGAGCTCCGCGCACCCACCGGCCCGCCGGCCAGCCGCACCGGCAAGGTGCCCTACATCGACCGTCCGGGCGGCGCGGTGCTGGCCGACTCCAGCGTGATCATCGACACGCTATCGGCCGAGCACGGGCTGGAGTTGGGGGGCCCCCTCAGCCGCAGCGAGCAGGCCCGCCTCGTCGCCCTTCAGCGCCTCTGTGAGGACAGCCTCTACTGGACCGTGGTGTACTTCCGCTGGCTGGACGATGGGGGCTGGGCGATCACAAAGCCGGCCTACTTCGCCTTCCTGCCCGGCCTGGCGCGCGCCCTGGCCACCCCCTTCATTCGGCGGGGCGTGGTGAAGAGCCTGCACGGCCAGGGCCTCGGCCGGCGCAGCCCCGCCGAGGTCGCTGCGGTGGGCATCGCCAACCTCGACGCCCTGGAGGCCCTCCTCGGCGACCAGGACTACTTCCTGGGCCGCCCCACCCTGGCCGACGCCATCGTCTGGGGCTTCCTCGCTGGCTACTACGCCACGCCCTACAGCGACCCCGTCACCGCCCACGCCCGGCGCAGCGGGCCCCTGCGGGCCTTTGTCGAGCGGATGGGCGCGCGCTGGCCGGGCCCCTGATCAGCGGTGCTGATCGATCAAGATGGGGTTGCCGTCGGGGTCGACCAGCACGAAGTGAGCGGGGCCGGCGGGGCTGTTGGCGGTGTTGGTGGACTGAACCTCCACCCCCGCCTCTCGCAGGGCGGCCTCCAGGGCCCGCACATCGGTGAAGGGGTCGACGTGGGTGGCCTCGGGGCTCCATCCGGGATTGAAGGTGAGCATGTTTTTGGGGAACATGCCCTGAAACAGACCGATCACGGTGCTGCCATTCTTGAGGATGAGCCAGCCCTGGCCGGCGTCGCCGCCCAGGGTGGTAAAGCCGAGCTTCTCGTAGAAGGCGCGGCTGATGGCGAGGTCTTTGACGGTGAGGCTGATGGAGAAGGCGCCAAGCTGCATGGGGGCTCCTGGGGGTGACGGGGCTCAGTCGGCGACGAGCACCCGCGACTGACGGGCATACACCGTCAGGCTGAGGCGGTCGCCGCTGGCGGTGAAGCGCTCGCCGGTGAGCAGGTCGGTCCAGCCCCCGCCGGTGGGCAGGCCGGCCCATGACAGACCATTGTCCAAGGTGGCGTCGCTGTCGCCGTTGTTGAGGATGATCAGCGCGGCGTCGCCGCTCTCATCGTCGATCTGGGCGGTGGCCAGCACCACCGGCCAGTCGCTGGGCGAGAGCCACCATTGGGTGCGGCTGCCACGCCACAGGGCCGGATGGGCGGCGCGGGCCTCGCCGAGGGCGGCGACATGGCGAAGCACCAGGGCGGCGTTGTCGGAGACGCGGTCGGCGACGGCATCAACGGAGAGCGCGGCCCCGGAGAGGTCGCCCGTGAGCTCCCACAGCGGCTTGCGGTTGTCGGGGTCGGCGAAGCCGGGCATGCCGAGCTCATCGCCATAGTAGATGAGGGGCACGCCGGGCTGGGTGTAGAGCCAGGTCCAGGCGAGGTTCATCCGCTCGTACAGCGCGCGCTCGGTGGGCAAGCTCGCGTAGCGCGGGGTGCGGCCGTCGGCCTCGCAGGCGGTCTGGTAGCCCTCATACGCGTAGGTGGTCCAGCGCACCACGTCGTGGTTGCCGAGGAAGACGCTCATCAGCGCGTCGCCGTAGACCGCCTCGGCGGTGGCCGCGGCCGACTCCAGGTCGGAGATGGGGCTCGTGCGCGTGGCGAAGACGCCAAGCTGGGCGTAGTACATCGGAAAGTCGAACTGGCCGTCGAGCTGGAGCTGATCGTCTTTGTGCAGGTAGGCGGCGATGCGCTCGTAGCCGTCGAAGGTCTCTCCCACCGTCCAGACATCCTCGTCGCCGCCGGCGGCCTGGTGCTCCACCTCGGCGCGCAGGCGGGCTTCGAGGTTCCAGGGCACGGCGTGGTTCATGTGCTTGACGGCGTCCACCCGCAGGCCGTCGAGCTCATAGGCCTTCACCCAGTACAGGGCGTCGTCGACCATCGTGACCAGCGGCGCCTTTTCACTGTAATTGATGTCGGGCAGGTAGGGGGCGAACCAGCAGTCCTCGGGGATCAGGTTCCAGTTGTCGGTGCCGCCGACGGTGGCCTTGCAGAGCGCCTCGGGGTTGAACCAGTCGGCGTTGGCGGCGTAGGGGTGGTCGTCATGCACATGGTTCGCCACCCAGTCCATGATCACCCGCATGCCGCGGGCGTGGGCCTCGTCGATGAGCGCGTGGAGATCGGCCTCGGAGCCATAGTGCGACTCCACATCGCGGGCCGCGTCGGGCCAGTAGGCGTGGTAGCCGGCATAGGTCTGTTCACAGTCGCCCTCCCAGGCGCCCTCGGCGTTGTCCTGGGCGTTGCTCAGCCACAGGGTGCCCACGCCCAGGTCGTCGAGGTAGGGCAGCAGCTCGATCAGGCCGGCGTAGTCGCCGCCAGCGTAGTCCCCCATCGAGAAGCTGGTGCCCTCCAGGCTGCTGTTTGTGGGGTCGCCGTCGACGAGGCGGTCGACAAAGGCGAAGTAGATCGGCCGGCTGCGCCAGGCCGTCTCGGGCTCGGCGTCGAGCCAGGCGGGGATGTAGACTTCGGGGGCGGCGCGGCCGGCGCTGTCGACGAGCGACACCCGCAGGCTGTGGCGACCGGGCGACAGTCCGGTGAGCGCGATGTCGATGCGGCCCTCGACGAGGGTGACGTCGAGGGGGGCGCCGTTGAGGGTGGCGCTGGCGGTCAGCGCCTCGCCGCCGACGCCGGGGCTGGCGACCAGCGCCGCGGTGAGCGCGCCGCCACCGCGGTTGATGTCGAGGCTGGCCAGGGTGAGGGTGGGCAGGGCGCAGTCGGGCACCACCACGAGGCTGTTGCAGGAGGCCTCCACGCCCGGCGCGCAGATCTGGGACCAGTCGGTGGCGCCCTGCTCGACATAGCCAGCGTCGCACTGGATGAGGGGGGCCGATGGATCACAGACCCCGACCTCGCGGGTGTCGAGCGTCCACTCGATCTGCTCGACGAAGCGGTAGGCGTGGGCGCCGGGGGGCAGGTCGACCTGCACAGACCACTGACCGGGGCTCACCTCGGTCATCGGCAGGTCGCCGCTGTCCCAGCCGTTCCAGTCGCCAGCGAGGGCCACGCCCTGGAGCGTGCTCTCCCCGGCGTAGGTGTAGGTGAAGGCGGTGGCGCAGGCGGCCGGGCCCTCCCCGTCGGGGAGGTCGGCGGGGTGGTCCTTGTCGCAGGCGGGCAGGGCGAGGAGCAGGGCGAGGAGGCGCATGCTCCCCGTTACCCTGCTTTCTGCCGATCGGCGCCCTGCCAGGCGGGAGATCGCAAAGAGCGCCACGCCCCCTAAAAGACGCTGCTGCCGTCTTCGTTCTTGAAGAGCACCTTGCTCACCAGGATGCGGTTGCGGGCCACAAGGAAGTAGCCCAGCGCCGCCAGCCAGCGCAGGGGCCAGAATTCAAAGGGCCGCACCCAGCGGTAGCCGAGCCCGCGCAGGATGTAGAGGCTGGCCGCCTCGGCGCGCAGCCAGTCGCCCGCCGGGGTGACGACAAACATCGACACCTTGCAGGCGGCGGCGAGGGCGTCGGTCATCGGCGGGCGGGGCATCTCCTGGTAGGGGATGAGCGTGAACAGACTGTCGTGGTCTCTCCGCCTGACCCAGGCGGCGCAGCGGCGTCAGAAGCCTCAACCACCGTCCCAGAGGATCCAGGACCGGGCGTCGGGGGTGGGCCAGCGCTCAGGCGATGACATGGGTGACCACGCCGCCGCGCAGCTTGGGCTCAAACCAGGTGCTCTTGGGCGGCATCAGCTTGTCGGCGTCGGCCACGTCGAAGAGCTGGTCGAGGCCGGTGGGGTAGAGGTGGAAGGCGATGGCAGCCGCCCCGCTGTCGACCGAATTCTGCAGGCTCTGCCAGCCGCGGATGCCGCCGACGAACTCCACGCGCTTGTCGGTGCGGGGGTTGTGGATGCCGAGCAGGGGGCCGAGCACGCGCTCCTGGAGCACGCTCACGTCGAGAGAGGCCACGGGGTCGGCCATGTCGACGGTGCCGGCCTTGGCGCGCAGGCTGCGCCACTGGCCGCCCAGGTACATCGTGATCTCGCCGCGGGTGGTTGGGGCGGGTGCTGTGGCCGGGCTGAGGTCGAAGTGAGCGCCGATGGCGGCCAGCAGGGCTTCTTCGCTGTGGCCGTTGAGGTCTTTGACGAGGCGGTTGTAGGCCAGGATCTCCAGCTCGCTGTCGGGGAAGACCCCGGCGATGAAGAAGTCGCTGCTGCCGGCACCCTTGCGCAGGGCGTTCACGCGGCTGGCGGCGGCCGAGCGGTGGTGGCCGTCGCAGACATACAGCGCCGACAGCTCGCCAAAGGCGGCCGCCAGCTCGGCCACCAAGGCGGCATCATCCACCACGATGAGGCTGTGGGTGACGGCGTCTTCGGTGGTGGTGGTCCAGGCCACGGGCAGGGCGGCGGCGGTGGCCATGGCGGCCTTCACGCGGGCGTTGGTGTCGCGGTAGCCGAGGAAGACGAGGCCGGTCTGCACGTCGGTGGCGACGATGTGATCGACGCGGTCCTGCTCCTTGTCGGGGCGGGTCAGCTCGTGGCGCTTGATGCGGCCGGTGTCGTACTCACCCACCGAGCAGGTGGCGATGATGCCGGTCTGGGTGCGGCCCAGCCAGGTCTGCCGGTAGAGGTAGAAGCTGGGCACCTCCTCCTGGATCAGCCAGCCGTCAGCCCGGAAGCGGTCGAGGTTGGTGCGGGCGAGCTGGTAGGCCTCTGGCGCGTGGATGTCGGCGCCCTCGGGCATGTCGCAGTCGGGGCGCGTGACGTGCAGAAAGCTGCGCGGGTTGGGGCCGGCGATGGCCTTGGCCTCGGCCTCGCTCACGACGTCGTAGGGGGGCGCGATGATCTCGTGGGCGAGCGCATTGTCAGCGCGGAGACCGCGGAAGGGGCGAAGCTGGGCCATCGGGAACCTCCAAAGCGCCGGTGGCTTAGCACGTTCATCGGTGGTGGCCCCGCGCCCGCCTGCACCTGCGGTGGTTACACTGCGGCGGCACCTGCCCCCGGAGCGCCCATGGCTCAGCTTGGAAATTTCTTCGCCCGCATCTTCAGCGCCGGGGGCACCCGCGGCCTCTCCGGCGACGCCGACATGGTGCTGGCCAACGACGGTGAGCTGACCTTCTTCAACGAGTGCCTGCGCAAGCACAGCACCGCCGAAGACTTCGTGGCCGACCCGGCCCGCCTTTGGGACACCCAGAGCACCTTTCTGGCCCGCAAGGGGGGGCTGCGGGCGCACTTTGCCGCCGAGCGAGGCGACGGAAAGGCGGGCGTCACCGACGCGCTGATCATCGTCAACGCCGAGGACTGGAAGCGCACCTTCAAGGAGACCCGCGAACCTTGGGCCGAGCGGGCCGCCCAATCCCTGCGCCAGCTCTTCACCCAGTTCTGCGAGGCCGAGGACTTCCACCTGCTGCACCCCCAGCGGCCGCTGGGCTTCCAGATCATCGAAGACGGCGGCCTGGAGATGAACGGCGAGTATGTGGGCCTGTCGAAAGGCGAGTTCGTCACCGGTCTGCTGCCGAACCTCTACCCCAAGCCGGGGCCCGCCTCGCGGCCGGTCATCGCCCTGCACCTCGCCATCCCCGGGGCCTGGGAGGGCTACCGCGAGGTGGGCCGCCTCTGGAATGACCAGCTCCTCTTCACCCTGGGCAACCACTGGCTCGACAGCTTCTCGCACCCGGCCCTGCGGGCCCCGGCCCTCTACCGGCTGCAGCAGTACGCCGACGGCAGCTTTGTTCACATCATCAGCCCCGACGTGGCCGACGCCTGCCGCATCACCACCCAGGAAGACCCGGGCGGCGGCCCCAGCGTGCTCACCATCGAGGATGGCAACGGCGAGGTGGTGGCCCACCTCGTGCTCGCGATGGTCGAGGCTGAAGCGGCCTCGCTGCCGCCGGCCAGCCTGCCCTGGTCGCACACCGTCGACGAGCTGGCCCAGGCCGAGGCGGCGCCCAAGCTGCGCGGCGACTCCACCAGCACCTTCAACCTCTCGCGCACCGTCATCCCGGTGGAGGTCGACGAGCGCATCCTCACCCTGCGCGAGCGCGGGGCGCTCCTCCAAAAGGTCCACTTCAGCCGCTTCATGGAGGGCTACGATGTCTACGTGGGCGTGAATGGCGAGTTGGGTACGGCCATCCGCAATCCGGCGGCCACCGTGCGGGTGCGCGGCAAGCAGGTCTCCCTGGTGGCTCATGGCGGCGACGTCTCCGTCGGCGGGCGCCCCCTGCGCGGCGGCACCCCGGCGGTGCTCGACCACAACACCCGCATCGCCATCGGCGCGGTCGAGCTGGAGTATATCGATCTGTCCACGCCGCGGGCCGAAGGGTGGCCCTACCTCGGCGAGCTGCGGCGCACCGGCAGCACCATCCACATGGTCTTTGGCAGCCCCTACAAGGTGGGCCGCGAGCGGCGCAGCAAGGTGCGCATGCCTGATGAGCCGCACAACGACAACATCGTCTGGCGGCCCGAGATGGTGGCCGGCGGCACCATCCGCGCCCGCAACGGCGACATCCCCAAGGCCCAGTTCTACACCGACTCGATCATGGTGGCCTCCGAGCACGCCGAGATCGACCTCAGCCACGAGCCGCCCCTGCTGCGCAGCATCGCCCGGAGCTGCTACACCTTCGTGCGCCGCAGCCCCGACCTCTTCGCTCTCTTCCCCGTGGGCAACATCACCGGGCCGGCCCAGATCGACATCCTCCCGGGCGATGAGCTGTTGATCGGCAACTGCGTCTTTGAGGTCTCGTATCCGCCCTCGGTGTCGGTGACCCCCGTGGCCAGCGAAGGCGCCCGGCCCCGCGCGCTCAGCGCCACCGACCTCGCCGACGCGCTCAACGATCCGGTGGTGCGCCCGACCCGCCCGGCCACCTTTGGCAAGGGGAGCACCACCAACATCATGGAGCTGGCCGATCCAGCCGAGCCGGTCTCCCGGCCGCGGGGCACCCTGGCCCAGGCCGACACGGCCCTGCACCCATCGCCGAAGACGCCTCCGCCGTCGTCCCCGCCGGTCGCCGCGCCGCCGCCGGCCGCCCCGCCCCTCCCCGATGCCTCGCGGGCCCGGCCCTTTGCGCCGGTGGTGACGGTCCCCAACGAGACGGCCCCCTTCGCGATGCCCTCGGAGAAGGCCCCGCCGCCGCTCCTCCCGCCGCCCGTCCTGCCGCCCGTCCTGCCGCCACCGCCGGCCCCGCCGCCGCTCGACGTCGATCTCCCCGCCGCCGCTGGCCTGGGTGAGAAGGGCCCGCCGCCGCCCACCCTCGACCTCGACCTGGAGAGCAAGGACTCGGTGCTCGACATCTTCGACGCCCCCGAGCCCGCCTTCGGCCGTCGGCCGGCGGGCGCCCTGCCGCCGCCGCCGATGATCTGGGAGGAGCCCGAGGACACCAGCGACGCCTACAGCGATCCCACCGACATCCCGATGGCGCCGCCGCCGCCGGTGATGGAGGGGGCACGTCGCGGGGGCCCGGCCTTCCAGCCCCCCACGGGAGCCCGGCCGCCGGCGCGGGTCGAGGCCGTCTCGGCGGTGGAGGCCCCGGCACCGCCGCCCCCGCCGCCGGTGCTGCCGCCGCCTCCGGGCAAGGCCAGCCCCGCCGCGATCACTGACCCGGTGCTGATCATCGACGAGTCGGACTGGCAGCGCGAGCTGTCGCGCCCGGCGCGCCTGACCCTGCTGGGCTGGATGGTCTCGGGCGATGGTGTCGTCGGAAATTACCGCGGGGCCGCCTTCATCGTGCCCGAGAACCGCGCGGAGGCCCAGCAGGTCTTTGTCGCCACCCGCTACCTGCAGCTCAGCGTGCGCGGTCGCAAGGCCAGCGTGAAGCGCCTCTCCACCAGCGAGGTCCGCCTCTTCCAGGGCGCCAGCCCCGTGGAGGAGAGCCAGCAGCTCGACGACATCAGCGTGGAGATCGTGCGCCGCGACGCCACCGGCGAGGAGGACTTCTCGGTCCACCTCACCATCTCGTCGGCGGAGCTGCCGGACCCCCGGGCCCGCCTGCTCAAGCTCGACCTCGCCGATCGCATGGTGCGCGCCCTCTTCACCGTCGGCCTGCCCCTGCGGCACCCGCGGGTGGTGGAGCTGCACGGCATGACGGCCACCGTCACCTACGACGGCAGCCGGGCCCGGCTGAGCGACTACCTCGGCAGCTACCTGCGCCCCGACGGCAGCTTCTTGCCCTTCTTCGTGCGCCAGGCCGACGGCAGCTACCAGACCGCCCCCGAAGATGGCGCGCCCATCGAGCTGGTCTCGGGCGATCAGTTCATCGTCGGCAACGCGGTCTACGTCTTCGGGCGCTAGCCGCCCGGGGCGGCGGGCCCCAAACGAGCACCGCCGCCCGGGGTTGACCGGGCGGCGGTGTCGGGTCTACCTGCGCAGCCCGAGGGCTGCGCGGCGAGACTACTTGGCGGGGGCGGCGGGGGGAGCGCCAGCGGCGTCCGCGGCCACGGCGCCGGCGGCCACGACCACCAGCTTGATGTCCTTGGACAGCTCGCCGTACTTGGCGCTGACGGTCACTTCGCCTTCCTTGACGGCGGTGAAGGAGCCGCCGGCCACGGTGGCGAGGGTCTCGTCGCTGCTCTTCCACTCGACCTTGGCGGCGAGCTCGGCGATGGCGGCGCCGTTGTCCTTGACCTCAGCGGTCAGGGCGACGGTGGTGCCGACCGGCACGTTCTGCGCGTCGGTGGCGCCGACCACGGCGACCTCGTCGGGCAGGGCGACCTTGATCTTGTAGTCGGTCTTGATCTTGTCGACGGTGGCGGTGACGGTGGCCTCACCATCGGCCTTGAGGGTCACGTTCTTGCCGTCGGCCGAGAGGGCGGCGACGGTGTCGGGGGTGACGCTCCAGACAACCTTGGGGGCGGGCTCGATGGCCTTGCCCTTGGCGTCGAGGACCTTGGCGGTGGGGAGGGCCACGTCCTTGGCCTCGTAGGAGGTGAGGTTGGTGTCACCTTCGAGCTGGATCTTGGCGGGGACGGGGGCACAACCGGTGAGGGCAGCGATGAGGAGGCCGACGATCATTGGATTTTTCCATGCGGGGATTTGCACCCCGCCTGAGACAGGAGACGCCTGTCTCTGGCGCGCGGAAGTGACTGAAGAGGGAACGGCTCTCGACGCCTGACCCGGCTCAACGTGCCGGTGTTGACGGCAAGGGCAGGGGGGTCTGGCGAACTCGACAGGCTCCCGTGCGCGGCGGCGGCACACTATCTCGGAGCGCGGAGCCGTCAATGCAAAAGGCTCACCGCCACGTCACGCTCCCCGGTCCGGTGCGGGCCTTTTTCCAGGGGCCCTCGGCGGAAGTATCGACGGCGACGCCATCAACGTAGATTTGTGACGATTCGGGAGCCCAGATCTCCACCGCGATCGCGCTGTAGATCCCAGCCTCGCCGATCGTGATCTCGTTTGGTGCTCCAAGTATATCAGGGCCGTCGGGGACCGCAAGCGCGCCGTCGCCGGGGACGAAGCGCACCCGGAGCCCGCCCGGGTCGTCGGCCCAGGAGCGGACCCCGGCGCTTGACGGCGAGAGCGTGCGGATGTCCTCGTCCAAGAGGGGCACGATGCCGCCCTCGCCGATGAAGAGGGGCCCCTCGCCCAGGGGGGCGGGCACCTCCACGGCGCCGCTGTAGGCCTCGCCGCTCCACCAGTGAACCCAGGTGCCGGGCGGCAGCTCGATGGCGGCGGTGGTGACGCCGGTCTCCTCCACCGGGGCGACAAAGAGCGCGTCGCCGACGAAGAAGTCGCGGTCGCTGCGCGGCCCGCCCTTGAGCTCAGGCGGCAGGATGAAGGGCCAGCCGGTGGCGCTGGCCCGGAGCTGCAGGGCCCGAAAATAAGGAAAGAGCCGTGTATGAAGCTGCGTGTAGCGTTGGCCGGCGGCGAGCACGGCGTCGGTCCAGTCGCCGGAATTGAGCCAGTAGTGGTGCTCGGTGCCGCCGCCCACCTGCATCACCGGCAGCAGGGCGCTGTACTCGGTCCAGCGGATCATTGTCTCTTCATTGGGGCGGCTGTGGCGGTAGCCGCCGGTGTCGCTGGCGAAGCAGGGAAATCCGCTCACCGCCAGCGAGGTGCCGGCGCGGATGGCGGCGGGCAGGCCGCCCACATGCCCGTCTTCGCGGTGCCGCCGCAGGTCGGAGTCGAGGTCGCCCGGCCAGATGCAGTCGGTCAGCGCCGCCGTGCCCCAGGCCCCGGCCCGCCCGAGCAGGAAGCGGTCGGCGCCGACGGCGTCGTAGGGGCCGGCGTAGGCCTCGTGGTAGAAGGCGGCGAAGCGGTGGTGCATCGTGCGCTCGTCGCTGCCGTCGGCGAAGTCGGCCCGCAGGCGGCCGGCCCCGCGGCCGAGCACGATGTCCTCGCCATAGTCGAGCTTCCAGCCCTCCAGGCCGATGGCGGCGGCGGCCTCCACGCGGCCCTGCCAGCGGGCCATGCCCTCGGGGTGGGTCAGATCGATGAGGTCGCCGAAGTCGGCGAACTGAAAGGCGAGGTCGGCGAAGAGCCCGTCGGCCGCGTAGTCGGCGTGCTCCGGGTCCTCAGAGGAGAGGTAGGGGGTGCTCCAGGCCATCCAGCGCAGGCCGTTTGCGTGCAGGGCCTCGACCATGCCGGCCCAGTCGGCAAACTGTGCCGGATCGGGCTGCATCGAGTTGTAGGTGGTCTGCCAGGGGTTGTCGATCCACATCACGCCAAAGGCGAGGTCGTTCTCCCGCAGAGCCGCGGCGTCGGCGAGGATCTCGGCGTCGTCGACGTTGACGTTGCGCCAGAGAAAGGGGGCGCCGGCCCAGGTGGGCGGCGTGCGGGGCAGGCCTGTGGCGCGGCTCCATTGGGCGATGATGGCGGCGGGATCAGCGCTCTCGTCGTCGCCGCTCATCAGGCGAAAGGAGAGGGGCGCCTCGGTGGCGACGATGACGGCCACCCGCTCGGGGTCGCCCACGCCGAGGTCCCAGGCCATCGGCCAGTCGCTCTCCACCCCCACGCCCCAGCCCCCCGAGGAGACGAGAAAGGGCACGGGGACGTGGGCCTCGTTGTAGGAGCTCTCCAGCTCAAAGTCGGCCTCGATCTGCATCGGGCGGATGTTCCCGCGCTGCTCGACGGCGCCGAACTGCTCGCCCATGCCG
>Ga0164294_10003797_pt1 | contig 13391 bp, 12 predicted proteins | sample GEODES005metaG_FD_111479 | JGI IMG/M metagenome (GOLD analysis project Ga0164294, IMG submission 111479) | Oligotrophic lake water microbial communities from Sparkling Lake, Wisconsin, USA - GEODES005 metaG | ecosystem: Environmental > Aquatic > Freshwater > Lake | place: USA: Sparkling Lake... | reverse complement strand
TGGGTATTAAAAATCCAAATATCTGGGTTCGAGTTCCCATCATACGCTTCACGAGCCATCGGATTGATATCGCCACGGACAAAAGCCATTCATTTTCCATCGGGCGATATAGAAGGGTCATAGCCTAAGGCATCCAAAACCCGCTTTTCTGTGCCCCCATTGGCAGAAATGCTATAGATTTCTTGAGGTCTTTCGATTTGTTTGAATTCCCGATTGGTCGTGAAAAACAATTGGCCATTCGCATGCCAAGACGAAAGATTATCAGCTACCGAATGAAAGGTCAAACGCTTCGATGCGCCTCCATCAGTCGGGATACTAAATAAGTCATTTTCGCCAAATCGCTGGCCATTAAAGGCGATTTGCTTGCCATCCGCACTGAATATAGGATTACTTTCATAGGCCTCATGGATGGTTAATCGGGTCGCTTTGCCACCTAGAGCAGGAACGGTCCAGATGTCTCCTTGGAACGAGAATGCGATTTTAGTTCCATCGGGATTGATGGCTGGTTGTCGTAAAATAAGCGGATTTTGCGCCTGAACCATGCCAAAACAAGCACTCAGGGCGAGTGTGGTAAGAAGTTTTTTCATTTGTTGATGAATTAATTTACATGTTATTTTAAATTTTTCCTATCACGGAGGCCTAGAAAGGATTCTTTTCATTTATATAAGGGCTCAAATTAATGCCCTGTATCCGTTAAATAGTTTGATGAATTTCGGGAATTTTTATGGGATTTTCAAAGGGCTTATTGGGACTTTATCGTGTGGATTTAATTTTTATTTGATTTGTTTCAAAAGAAAGGGCAGGATTCCCTTGTGTAATCCAATTTTCTCGGATCTTTATTTCTTTGACAGCCCCATACAGGATAATGTGACTCCATCAGGATTAAATCCCAAATTAATTTTCCTAATTTGCTTTTTCAATTTTTGAATGTGCCTATATTGTCCGCTAAAATAATTCGTTTTGTCTTTTTGGGAATCCTTTTTTCCACCCAATTGCACGCGCAACACATTGCGCGCATACGCTTTGATGATGATTTTAGCTATTTAAAACATGATTCCTTAAAAAAGAATTGGGACGAAAAACTGAAAATGATTTCGCTAGGTGGGGCTGTTAAATTAAGTGTAGGTGGCGAATGGCGGGAACAATATCAATCCTACACGAATTTGAATTTCGGCGAGGTGCCGTCCAATTTTGAGACAGATAGTCCACATCAATTAATGCATCGCATCATGCTGCATGCCAATCTTCAATGGGCACAAAAATTCAGAATATTTGCCCAATTAAATAATACGATGCGGTTTTGGAACCCGAATCCGTTTAATTCACAATTGGATCAAAATGAATTATCGGTACATCAATTATTCGCCGAAGCAAACATCGCGCCGCATACGATTATTCGGCTAGGCCGACAAGAATATTCCTGGGGCCTCGAGCGATTTGTTGCCACAAAAGAGGGACCTAATACGCGCCAACCCTTTTATGGCGCCACATTGAAATATCAATTTCAAAAAAATAAATTCGAGGCTTTTTTATCGAATCCCATCAAAATGAATCCAGGTGCCTGGGACGACGTGCGTTCTTCGGAAATTTTGGGAGGGGCTTATTATTCGCATGCCTTTAAACCCAAGCGAGCAAATCTCGATCTGTATTATTTCTTTTTTGAGAGTACTTTGCGGGAATATATGTTCAAAAAAGGCCTGGAAAAGCGTCATACGATCGGATTCAGATTGTATTCTGATTTAGGTCCGATCAATTACGATGTCGAATTAGCCCATCAAAGTGGCTCTTTTGAACAATTAGATATCAATGCTTTTATGGGCGTTTGGGATTTTAATTTTTCGCCAGTTCGTTATGGCTATTTGGGTTTCAGTGGGAATTATGTGCCAGGGGATGTTTCTGATAAGGATGGGGAGTTAAATACGTTTAATACCTTATTTGCCCGACCGCCTTTTGGTCAAACCGTCGCCTTAAATATTACCAATACGTTGAATTTGAGTCCTTATATTCGGTATCAGCGCACCAATAAATGGCTGGTAACTCTGCGCGGATCGTTCGTTGATCGAACTCAAATTGCCGATGGGATTTTCACCCCTAATATGACGCCGATGCGGCCAGTTTTAGGCAAAAAAATCGATAGTAGGGAAAAGGAAGTGTGTCAAATTTATGCCTTAGATACGAATGTTTTCCCAAGCAAACATTGGGCGATCCAATTAGAAATGGGTTATTGTGCCGCCGGATCTTATCTAAAGGATTCAGGCGTGGGCAAAGATGTGGTTTATTTTGCTTTACGAAATGCCTTTAAGTTTTAAGAAATGAAGCAATTGGTCTGTTTTGAACCGGGTACATGGGAATTTCAGGAAATTGATTTTCCGAAATTGAAGTCTGGTTTTGCTATTTTGAAAATTCGACGCATTGGGATTTGTGGGACCGACTTACATGCTTTTGAAGGAACACAGCCCTTTTTTTCCTATCCTCGTGTCCTAGGTCATGAATTGGCCGGTGAAATTGTGGATATCGAGGCGCATTCAGCATTTCAAAAGGGAGATTTAGTGACGATTGTGCCCTATTATTCTTGTGGGACTTGTCGGGCTTGTCAAACAGGCAGAACAAATTGTTGTACACATTTACAAGTGGCTGGCGTGCATGTCGATGGGGGCATGGCCGAATATTTCCAAGTACCTATCCGCAATCTCATGAAGGATTCGGCCCTATCCTTGGATGAATTGGCAATCGTGGAGCCCTTGTCCATCGGTGCCCATGGAATCCGAAGGTCTCATATTAAATCAGGTGACCGAGTTTTGATCGTTGGAGCCGGACCGATTGGTCTAGGGGCCGCCAAAATGGCTCAAATTGCCGGGGCGGATGTTATTTTGATGGATGTGAATGATCACCGACTGTCTCATGTTCACGAAAAATGGGGAATTTCTCTCGTAATTAATCCCTTAAAAGAAGATACTTTGGCTACTTTGAAAGCCTATACGAAAGACCAAATGCCTGAGGTGGTGATCGACGCGACAGGAAATGCCAAAGCCATCGAAAATAGTTTTCCTTATATGTCTCATGGGGGTATTTTTGTATTAATTGGACTTCAATTACAAGCAATTTCTTTTTCACATCCCGAATTTCATAAGCGGGAAGGGACCTTGATGAGTAGTCGGAACGCGACGAAGGAAGATTTCCAATGGGTAATGAATTCCATGAAATCGGGTCAAATTCAAGCTTCGGATTTTATTAGCCATCGCTTAGCCTTTGACCAAGTACCCGGCGAATTTTCCGGGCTATTAGATCCCTCTAATGGCGTAGTCAAAGCAATCATTTCGATAGATTAAAAGGGTAAATTAAGTCCAATATTCCAATTAAAGGAAGAATTCGGACTTGAATACAGTGGATGAACCGTTTGAAAACTTAGGTTTACAGGGAATTTTGCGGGGTAAAATGTGGTGATTTGCGAGATAAAATAAGCGGTAAACGGGGCGGTATTATCGATCACAAAAGTACTAGGGCGGAAACTAATTCGTCCCAATTTACCCGTATAGGCATCATTGATTTGTGCCACGAGCATCACGAAGAGGCCATTTTTTATTCCTAGGCCATCTAAGCTTTGGGATTTCCAATACATCAGACGCAAGCTTCTTTTACTGGTCAATTGGAAACCCGCATTAAATTCAAAAGCTTGATAGCGTTGTAACTGAAATTCTTCGTTCCGAGGATTGGGTAGGTTTCTTTTGAAAAAAAGCGAAAAATTATTGCCTAAAATAAAGTCGAATCGACCGCGTTGGATAAGCTTGTATTTCACCCAGGTATTCACCGACCATGGCTTCGCCTCCAAATCGAAATTGAATTCTGGATTAAACGAAAAACGCCCTTTGCTGACAATTAAGGTGGTTAACAGGGCCGGTTTACCAAGAGAAAAGGAAGGTACGGGAGAAATGCCATTATTGGTCAACTGGAGGTTTCCATGGATGATGATAGGGGACTTTGTCGTATCAATTTCAGCATAAGCAAAGAAGGAAAGACATAGGAGAAATAGAATTTTTGTCAAAGTAAATGGCTTAAATGGTAACACAAAGGTAAAATGAATAAAACATTATATTCCTTAACTTCACGGAAAATTCTATAGCTATGAAATTATTTTACGTTTTTCTTTTGGTCGTGATGGCTTTTTGTCAAGGTAAAGCCCAACAAATCCTTGAAGTTCCAGGTACCCGTCAATTTGCCCAAATTGACACCCAAGGAATCTCCGTCTTACCTAGTGGTCGCTATGTGAAACCGGCTGGGAAAACCTTGCGCATCACCAGTGATCCATTTGGTATGGCGATTAGTCCTGATGGAAAATGGGCTGTGACGCTTCATAATGGAACTTTCACGCGGATCGATCTGCAAACACAAACGAAAAAGCGCTTTCCGAAATTTGGCACACCCTCGAAATTATCTCCTTATGGAAAGAGTTCGTTTTTAGGAGTTGTTTTTTCAAGCGATAGCCGCCATGTTTACCTTAGTGGGGGAGATGCGGGGACGGTTTTGGAGGTAGCGATTGAAAGTGGTGCGGTTTTACGTAGTTTTTCTTTAAATGGGAAGATTGGAAAATTTTCATTTGATGATAGTTTTACTTCGGATTTGGCCTTGTTGGCTAGTAAAAATCAACTTTTAGTCTTGGATCGTGCGAATTACCGCATGGTTCGTATCGATATTAGTTCAGGAAAATTACTTGCAAGCGTTCCTACGGGCCGCTTGCCTTTTGGGATTCAAATCAGTCCCGATCAAAAATATGCGTTTGAAGCGAATGTGGGGATGTATGCCTATCCCTTGGTCGAGGGAACCCAAGTTAAAAATTTACAATCCCAATACATACCTTATCATCCCTATGGAAATGACACGAAAGAATCTCGGGAAGGAACGGAAATCGAGGGTAAAAAAATTCCAGGTTTAGGGGATCCGCGCTCAGATGAGGCGATGAGTGTATTTCAAATAGATTTAACGCGAAACCAAATCGTCAAAAAGTTCAAACCAGGTTTTCAATTAGGCGAGATGGTGGAAGAAATGGAAGTGGTGGGTGGTTCGAGTCCTAATTCGCTGGCTGTGGGTTCGCAATTTGCCTATGTGACAAATGCCACGAATGATAACATCGCCGTTATCGATATCAAAACCCGTAAAATCAATTCCCATATTCCGATTCGATTTTCTCCTTTATTGGACAAGCGAAGAGGCTATTTACCCTTTGGGATTAAGCTAAGTAATGATGAAAAAACGCTTTATGTGACCTGTTTAGGCTTAAATGCGGTGGCGGTGATTGATGTAAAAAGCCAACAAACCAAAGGCTTTATTCCAACAGGTTGGGGCCCCACGCGCGTCGCCTTATCAGCCGATGAAAAAACACTTTATGTCACATCCAGTCGGGGGTATGGTGCTGGTCCCAATGGCGGAAAAGGATTTAAATCACCGGAACAAGGAACCTATGTAGGGGATATTCAATTAGGCACTTTTCAAATTATCCCAATGCCCTCAATGGACCAATTAGCTTCATTTACGCAAGAGGTGAAATATAATACATTTCGGGTGAATCAGGTGGCTAATCGTGGCAATAAAACCTTTTCATTAGGCTCGAATAGCGCATCTCCGATCAAACACATCGTCTACATTACGAAGGAAAATCGGACCTATGATGAGATTTTTGGTCAATTTAAAGGAGCGAATGGCGATTCTACCATGGCGCGCTATGGCTTAAATCAAACTGTAAAAAATTCCTTGTATAATTTTGAGCATGTCGATGTCATGCCGAATCACCACCGGATTGCGAAGGCATTTTCGATGAGTGATAATTTTTATTGTGACAGTGATGCTTCCATTCATGGGCATCATTGGATGATGGGTGTGATTCCAAACGAGTGGGTTGAGGCTAATTCGAAGGTTTCAAAAACGGCCAAAATATTTTCCGAGGCGCCGGGAAGGCGATTCCCGGGATCCACGGGTAGTATGGATCCGGAAGATTATGCGGAAGTAGGCGGAATTTGGGAGGCTTTGGAGCGTCAGAATGTCTCCTTTTATAATTTTGGCGAGGCCAATGAGACAGCCCATGTGCGGGAAGAATGGTTTGATACCTTAACAGGAGCGGGGCATGTCGTGATGGTACCGATGCAAAAAGCCTTGTATCCAAACACGAGCCATAATTATGCTGGTTTTAATATGAGTATTCCAGATCAGTTTCGGGTGGCACAGTTTGAATCGGAATTTACAAGCAAGTGGTTAACTGGCAAAGGGAAGATGCCATCTTTGGTGACGATACAGTTGCCGAATGACCATGGTGCAGATACATCGACCGTGAATGGGTTTCCATTCCGTCAATCTTATATGGAGGATAATGATTTGGCATTGGGAAGAATGTTGCAATTTTTATCGCATACGCCTTATTGGAAGAATATGTTGGTCATTGTGACGGAGGATGATCCACAGGGGGGAGCGGATCATGTGGATGCGCACCGGAGTGTGTTGATGATGGTGGGGCCTTATGTGAAAAAGGATTATGTGTCTCACACGCATGCGAATTTTGGTTCGATTTTACGTGTAATTTATGGGCTTTTGGGGATTCCGCCGGTGAATCATTATGATCAGACGGCCAGTGTGTTAGATGATTTTTTTACGGAGAAGCCTGATTTTAAGCCGTATAATTTGGTCGTTCCTGATAAGCGCGTATTTGATCCTGATAAGACTTTATTGAAATACAACAAAACAATCGATTGGCGAAAAATCAAGAAAACGATTGAAATGGATGATGTGGAAGAGGTGAAAAAGAATTTTTAATGTCGACGAGATGATCAATTAGGTCTTAAAATTTGTATTATTCCGTTCTGATTCGTTAAATTTAAAAGTTAAACAATAAAATAAAATACTCATGAAAAAAATGGTAATGCTTTTGGCTCTTTCGGCCTTTGTTTTTTCTGCGCAAGCACAAAAATTCTCGGTGGATAAAGCCCACTCTAAAGTAGGTTTCAGTGTTGTCCACTTAACCATTTCCGATGTGGAAGGTGCGTTTAAGATTTCTGATGCTACATTGACAGCAACAAAAGATGATTTTTCAGATGCAACGTTTGAATTAGTAGCCGATGTAAATACTGTGTTTACAGATAATGACCGTCGGGATACGCACTTGAAATCACCAGATTTCTTTGATGCAGCTAAATTCCCAACGATTTCTTTCGTTTCTAAGTCTTTCAAGAAAGTAGCAGATCGTAAGTACAAATTAGTGGGTGATTTAACGATGCACGGGGTGACTAAATCAGTTACTTTGGATGGTACCTTAAACGGAACGACCATGAACAAAGCTGGCAAAAAAGTAGCTGGTTTTAAATTCACAGGTACATTAAACCGTTCTGCTTTTGGCGTAGGTTCTATGCCGGTGGCCGTTGTCGGTGAAGAAATTGAATTAAAAGCAAACGGCGAGTTTATTCAAAACTAAGTCATTTCGATTTTAGATTTTAAAAAGGCGACTTATTGGTCGTCTTTTTTGCGTATTAGCCATAGGAGACTAAAACAGATAAATCCATTTAAGATCAATTTGGCGAATCCAAATCCTCCAAACCAAGCCTGAGATTGGCTTTCTAATACAAATGTGATGATGGGGGAGGCTACACACACCGCAGGAACTAAATTGTCCTTTATCGCCTTTTTCGTGAATAAACCGAATGAAAATAAGCCCAATAAAGGACCATAGGTATAGCCCGCCAAATTAAATACCGCCGCGATTAATTCCTGATTGTTAAATAGGTGAAAAAGCCCAATGACAATGAAAAATAGGAATGAAAAGCCTAGATGTACCCGGTGTTTGATTTTGGTGCGTTTCTCTTCTTTGAATTTTTCGATGCGTAAAAAGTCGATGCAAAAGGAAGTCGTCAAGGCCGTGAGGGCAGAATCCGAACTCGCATAGGATGCAGCGATGATCCCTAATAAGAAGGTAACAGCAGCCAAAGTGCCAAATTGACCCCCTAAAGCTAAAAGGGGATACAGCTCATCCGTTTTCGTAGGAATGGCGATTTGGTTCGCTTGGGCATACATATAGAGAAGTGCACCGAGGGATAAAAACAGGAGGTTGATCAATAAAAGCACCCAATAAAACCAGAACATGTTTTTTTGGGCTTCCCCGATCGACTTACAAGTCAAGTTTTTTTGCATCAAATCCTGATCTAATCCGGTCATCACGATGGCGATAAATACACCAGCTAAAAAGTCCTTGCCGAAGAAATGCGGGTTTCGCCAATCCCATTCGAACATCTTGGAATAGGGGCTATTGGAAATGGTATGAACCATGTCGCTGAAACCTATGTTCATTCGTTGGCCCACTAAGAAAATCGTAATAAACAGCGCGACTAAGAGAAATAGGGTCTGTAATGTATCCGTCCATATAATCGTTTTCACGCCCCCGCGATGCGTATAGAGCCAAATTAAAAAGATCGAAATAAAGACGGTGACCGCAAATGGTACGCCGATGGGCGCGAAAATGGCGATTTGTAATACATTTACCGCTAAATACAAACGAGCGGCGGAACCGATGGTTCGAGAAAGTAAAAAGAAGGCAGAACCCGTTTTATAGGACCAAAAACCAAATCGCTTTTCCAAATAGCCATAAATGGAAATCAGGTTCATCCGATAGTACAAGGGCATGAGGACGAGCGCAATCGTTAAATAACCCAAGGAATGTCCTAATATGACCTGGTAATAGGTGAAGGACGTTTTCCCAACGGCCCCCGGAACGGAAATGAATGTAAGACCCGAAATGGAGGTTCCAATCATCCCAAAGGCCACCAACCACCAGGGCGATTGCCGATTGGCCGTAAAAAATGCATGCGTATCCGCGCCTTTTGATGTAAAATAGGAGATCACTAAAAGTAAGGCAAAATAGATGGCAAGAATTCCACCGGCTAATTGAACAGACATAGAGGTTTAACTGGATTTTTTTTTAAATTTGTCTTAGGTCTTTACACACGCAATCAAAAATATGGAATTCTCCGTAGATAACGATTCTCGATTTGATATTTCTTTTGCAGAGCAAGAGAAATGGCAGGTGGAAGTGGAAGTATTGGAAGAGACGCTAACGGTTCCTGCTCATCAATTAGTCGTATATAACGACGAAGTTAATTCCTTCGAATACGTGATTTTAACCTTAATAGAGGTATGTGAACATAGCCCAGAACAGGCGGAACAATGTACCTTGCAAATTCATTTCAAAGGAAAATGTGGCGTAAAATCCGGGGAATTTGATGAATTGGTGAGTATGCGGAATGAAATTTGTCGTCGAGGCATTTCCGCCGAAATCGAATCTTTTGAATCCTAAGCTATGATGCATACCTATCCTTCTCGAATTATTGAACAGGCGGTGGAAGAAATTTCCAAATTGCCCGGGATAGGTAAAAAATCAGCACTTCGCTTGGCCTTGCATTTATTAAAGCGACCTGAATCTCAATCGCTTCAATTAGCCCATGCAGTCGTTCAATTACGCACCGAAACTCGCTATTGTCCCAAATGTCACATGATTTCCGATGGGGATTTATGCGGTATTTGTGCCAGTACGAAGCGGGATGAAAGTATATTAATGGTGGTGGAGGATTTACGAGATGTGTTGGCCATCGAAAATACGGGGCAATATACCGGCCTATACCATGTCTTAGGGGGTATTATTTCTCCTTTATCAGGCATTTCACCGAGTGATTTGACGATTGAATCCTTAGTCCAACGTGTGGCCGCTGGCGATATCAAAGAAGTGATTTTAGGCTTAAGTCCCACCATGGAAGGGGATACCACCGCCTTTTATTTGACCAAAAAATTAGCAGACCATGCCGTCAAATTATCCACCATCGCCCGCGGGATTCCAATTGGTGGGGATTTGGAATATACAGATGAAATTACGCTGGGCCGCAGCATCGTGGGCCGAGTCGTGTACGAATAATTAAAAAATATAAATCATGAAACGAATTGATTTTTTACAAAGGGCCACGGCTTTTTTAGGGGCTGGATTTATGATGTCTAGCTTTTCTAAAGTGCATCAACCTTGTTCAGAGATGGAGAATGCGCCTTTTGCCTTACCGGCTTTAGGCTATGCCTTTACTGCTTTGGAACCGCACATTGATGCGATGACCATGGAAATTCACCACGATCGCCACCATAAGGCCTATGTTGATAATTTGAACAAGGCTTTAGCGGGAACGGCCGCTGCTGGTTTATCGTTAGAAGAATTAATGGGTCAAATTTCTAAACAACCTGTCGCCGTACGGAATAACGGGGGAGGCCATTGGAACCACAGCTTTTTTTGGCAATTGTTGGGACCTGCCAAAGGATCTCAGCCCAGTGCGAAATTAGCTGCGCAGATCCAAAAGGATTTAGGCGGCATGGATGCGATGAAGGTGGAGTTTGCAAAGGCAGCGACCGGCCGATTCGGTTCTGGCTGGGCTTGGATCATTTGGAAAGATGGAAAATTACAAATTACATCTACGGCGAATCAAGATAATCCTTTGATGGATGCGGTAGAAACCAAAGGAGTTCCGGTAATGGCCATCGATGTATGGGAGCATGCCTATTATTTGAAGTATCAAAACAAACGTGCGGATTATATTCAGGCGTTTTGGAATGTGGTTAATTGGGATTTTGTGTCTCAAAAATTCGATAAAATCAACTCATAACATGTTATTAGACGAAATTCCTTCTTTAGATTTAAGCGATTTCACATCCGGCGATGATCAAAAAAAAGCCCGATTTGTCCAAGATTTAGGTGCTGCATTTAATACGATCGGCTTTGTGGCCATTAAAGGACACGGATTAGCTGAGCAGTTTACGAAGGACCTGTATCAAGAAGTTGAAAATTTCTTTCAATCGCCGGATGCCTTCAAACAGGCCTATGAGATTGAGGGAATTGCAGGCCAACGAGGTTACGTGGGCAAAGGAAAAGAAACGGCAAAGGGCTTTAAAGTGCCCGATTTAAAAGAGTTCTACCATGTAGGTCAGGTGCATCAGTCCGACGGGGATTCGGTTTGGGAGGAATATCCTAAAAATGTTTTTCCAGCTGAATTACCAGGTTTTGAACGTCAAACCGTTCAGGCCTATCAAACGTTGGAAGCTGCGGGAAAGTCCTTATTGCAAGCGATAGCGCTTTACTTAGGATTGCCAGAAAATTATTTTGAGGCCAAAGTTTTACATGGAAATTCGATTTTGCGGGCGATACATTATTTCCCGATTTTAAATCCGGATGCTTTGCCTGAAGGGGCTGTTCGAGCCGCTGCGCATGGGGATATCAATTTGATTACCTTATTAATGGGCGCTTCGGCAGAAGGCCTTGAAGTACTTCGCATGGACGGGAAATGGATTCCGATTACGGCTTTGCCTGATCAGGTAGTGGTAAATGTGGGAGATATGTTGGATCGTTTAACGAATCACAAATTAAAATCCACCATTCACCGGGTGGTGAACCCGCCTCGGGAAAAAATGGCTTCCTCCCGGTATTCCATTCCTTTTTTTATGCATCCGCGGTCGGAAATGGATTTAGGTTGCTTGCCTTCCTGTGTCAGTCCTGAATATCCTAAATTATATGTGGACATGAGTGCCGGGGAATTTTTAACGGAACGCTTGATCGAATTAGGTTTATTAAAAAAATAAATGAATGTGGAAAGGATACAAACATCTTGAGTTTTTATGGGATGTATTGGTTCTGGCCTCTACCTCTTTTGGTGGTCCACAAGTGCATATGGCGCTTTTTTTAAAGCGTTTAGTCCAGGAAAAAAAGTACATAGATGAGCATGAATTATTTGAAATTCATGCCTTGTGTTCCGTGTTGCCGGGGCCTACATCGACCCAAGTGCTTACGGCCATCGGCTATAAAAGAGGAGGAGCGGGTTTAGCTTATTTGACTACGATCATTTGGATCAGTCCGGCGGTTTTTGTCATGACTTTGGCGGCATTCGGGATGACTTTTTTGAGAAATCGAGAAATTATTCATTATGTGTTGCCGGTGGGGGTCGGATTAATCCTGCAAGCCGGCTGGTTTATGGCTCAAAAAGTCATTTCGGGACCCTTATACGTGATGATATTTTTAGTCACCTTGCTCATTGGCATCGGTTTCCCGAATCCCTTTATTTTTCCATTGGTCTTATTGCTTGGTGGAACAATTTCCTCCTTGAATTACAAGAAATTTCCCCGACAGAATAAACACAAAATGGTCATTCCCTGGGCGAATTTTCATTTATTCTGGGGATTTTTGGTGTTTTTGGCACTCTTAGGACATTTTACAGATTATTTTCCTATCCGGATCTTTGAGAATTTTTACCGAAATGGGAGCCTTGTTTTTGGGGGAGGTCAAGTATTGGCGCCGGTATTATTTACTGAATTTGTCGAATTTAAAAAGCTGCTTTCTGCCGATGATTTCTTAACGGGTATGGCCTTGTCCCAATCCTTACCAGGTCCGGTTTTTGCGTTGACGTCCTATTTAGGCGTATTATTGATGAAGGATTATGGGGTGTGGGGAGAATTAATGGGCAGCGCGATAGGCGCTTTGGGCGTGTTTTTGCCGGGCACTTTTATGATCTTTTTTGTCTATCGCATTTGGGGTCAACTGAAACAATATCGCTTCATTCGTGCCTCCTTAGCAGGAATTCAGGCTACTTCAGTTGGTCTGACGATGGTGGCGGTGTATACCTTTGTGAATCCGATGATTATGAAAGGTGATTTTGTGGATGTAGGCGTCCTAGCAATAACTTTTGTGTTGGCACAATACACCAAAATCCCTTCCATTATCCTTTTTAGCCTTGCCCTATTGGCGGGAATTATTCTATTTTAGAATATTTAACAAATATTCACCATATCCACTTTTTACCAATGGTTTCGCGATGGCTTCTAATTGTTTGGCATCAATATAGCCCATGCGATAGGCTACCTCTTCGATACAACCGATTTTCATTCCTTGGCGCTCCTCGATTACCTGGACAAATTGTCCCGCCTGCATCAAGGAAGCAAAGGTTCCTGTGTCTAACCAGGCCGTTCCCCGATTCAAAATGCCCACCGATAACTTGCCGCGTTTCAAATATTCCTTATTCACATCTGTGATTTCATATTCCCCGCGTGGCGAAGGAGCGATGTTTTTGGCGATTTCCACTACCTCGTTATCATAAAAATAGAGGCCTGGGACGGCATAATTGGATTTTGGTTGGGCCGGTTTCTCCTCGATCGAAATCACCTTTTTGGTTGAGTCAAATTCCACTACGCCATAGCGTTCAGGGTCATTTACCGAATAGGCATAGACCACGCCACCTTCTGGATCGTTATTTGCTTGCAATAATTTACTCAGACCTGAGCCATAAAAAATGTTATCACCTAAGACAAGCGCTACCTTTTCTTTGCCAATGAATTTTTCGCCG
>Ga0164294_10003796_pt1 | contig 13392 bp, 13 predicted proteins | sample GEODES005metaG_FD_111479 | JGI IMG/M metagenome (GOLD analysis project Ga0164294, IMG submission 111479) | Oligotrophic lake water microbial communities from Sparkling Lake, Wisconsin, USA - GEODES005 metaG | ecosystem: Environmental > Aquatic > Freshwater > Lake | place: USA: Sparkling Lake... | reverse complement strand
TGATCGACAGCCCCACCTACTCCGGCCACGAGCCCACCGTCAGCCGGCCGCCCCCCGCCGCCAGCGGCGGCATCAAGCCGCTGCACCTCCTCATCGCCGCGGTGCTCGGCTTTCTCGTGGTGATGGTGCTGGCGATCGCCCTCGGCATCCTGATCTGGCACTTCAAGGGCCAGAAGGCCAAGGCCGAGGCGGCCGAGGCGGTCCCCGTGGGCGCCGCCACCCTGGGCGCCCCCGCCTGGGACCCGGCTCTCGACGCCGGTCGCCTCGCCCTGCTCCAGGGTCGGCCCGATGAGGCGCTCACCGCCTTCTACCGGCACAGCCGCATGGCGCCCGACTCCAGCGACGCCGCCGCCTGGTCGGACATCGCGGCGGAGTCGCTGGTGGTCGACACCCTGGTCGATGATGTGGCCCGGCGCCGCAGCACCGACGAAGACCGCGCCGCCAAGGTCGCCGCGGCCCGCGCTGCCCTCGCCGCGGTCGAGAAGGAGGGGGGCAGCCCGCTCCTCGCCGAGACCCAGGTCCGCGCCGCGCTCTGGGTCGCCCCCGGCGAGCGCGACCTGCGCGAGGCGCTCCCGGCCCTCACCGCCGCCCGGCAGGCCCAACAGCCGCCCCGCGGCGCACCCACCCTGAGAGAGCTGCGCGCCGCGCAGGCTCTCGAGCGGGCGGGTGACCGCAGCGGCGCCCGCGCCGCCTACGCTGCGCTGGTCGCGCGCGATCCGATGGGAACCACCTGGCCGGCGCTGGCGTCTGCTGAGGCCATCGGAGCGCTGGGAGACCATGGCTAAGTTCGCGTTTGCTGCTGTCCTGCTGATCGCCTGCGCCCGGCGCGGCGCACCCCCCGCCCCGGCCGCCGCTGCGGTGAGGGTGCCACCCCAGGTGGCCTGGGAAGAAGGGGCCTCCACCCTCGACCCCTCCCTGCGCGGGCAGGCCCTGGCGCTGCTGATCCGCACGGCGCCCAACGCTGAGAGCCCCTACCTCGGCCGCGCGCTGCTCGATCCGACGCCCTGGGTGGCGCGTCAGGGGATTGAGGCCCTGGCCTCCCGCCCCGATGGCAAGGCCGCGCTCCTGGCCGCCGTCGACCGCCCCCAGGTTCCAGACCAGGCCCGCTGCATCGCGGCGCTGCACACCGGCGACGCCGCCGCCCTCGCCCGGGTCGCCCCGCTGCACCGCAGCGACGACGCCACCACCGCCGCCCTCTGCGCCATCGCCGGCGCCCGCGGCGGTGATCCGGCGGCCCTGCGCAGCCTGCGCCACACCCTGCGCGACGGCGTGGTGCCGCTCGACCTCGACCTCGCCCGGGAGCTCGGCCGCACCGGCATCCCCGACCTGAAGGCCGATCTGGAGTCGGCGCTGGGCGGCGCCGAAGGCGAGATGGTCATCCCGCTGGCGGCGGCGATCTTCGAGCAGAGTGGCGACGCGGGCTTCTTGAACGAGGCCCTCACCGGCCGCCAAGAAGAGCCGGCGATGGCCGCCCTCGACCTCCTGGCCCACTCCCAACGCCCAGAGGCCGCGGCGCTGATCTCCGCCGCCGCCCGCCGGGCCCCCGGCGCCGCCGCGCTGTACGCCCGTCTGCTGGCGATGGCCGACGGAAATGGCGACACCGCCGCCTTCTCCGACGCCCTCGCCGCCCAGGATCGCGAGCTCACCCTGCTCGCCCTCGGCGCGCTGGCCGAGGCGCTGCGCCGGCCCGATCCCCCCGATCGTCTGCGCAAGCTCGCCGAGGCGCCCCTCGCGCAGGCCGCCATCGACGAGGACGAAGCCCTGCGCGCCGCCGCCGCCGCCGCCCTGGGCGCCCCCGGCATGAACACGCAGCTCCTCACCGCGCTCTGCGCCGACCCCGATCTGCGCGTGCGGATCGCCGCCCAGGCCGCCGCCGCCGGCCTTTAGCGCTCGTTGCTGATGCGCTTGCCCGCGTGGCGCACGTCTTGACCGCGCACCAGGAAGATCACCTGCTCGGCGATGTTGGTGGCGTGGTCGGCCATCCGCTCCAGGTACTTGCCCACGTTCTGCACGGCGAGGCAGCGGTCGAAGTGATCGTGGTCGACCGTCATCCGCTCGACCTGGGCGCGGAAGATGCGGTGGTAGGCGTCGTCGATCTCGTCGTCGCGCTCGATCACCGCCCGGGCCCGACCCTCGTCGGCGTGGACGAAGGCGTCGATCGACTCCGACAGCATCCACGCCACCCCCTTGGCCATCTCGGGGATGTCGTTGAAGGGCTCCACGCCCGCCTCATTGCCAAGCTGAATCGCCCGCTCGCAGATGTTCACCGCCAGATCACCGATGCGCTCCAGATCGGTGACGATCTTGAAGGCGAAGATGATGAAGCGAAGATCGCTGGCCATCGGCTGCCAGCGCGCCAGCAGCCGCATCCCCAACTCGTCGATCTCCATCTCGTCGGAGTTGACCGCCCGGTCGAGCAGCACGGTCGCCCGCGCCAGGTCCACATCGCCCATCACCAGCGCCTTGGCGGACTGGTTGATCATCTGCTCCACCCGCCCGCTCATGCGGAGGAGGCGCTGGCGAAGGTGACCGAGCTCGCTCTCGAACTCGCGATCCGTGTGCGTGGGGGTGCGGTTCAACAACGCGCGGCGCGCTCCACAAAGAGGATGGACTCAACAGTCTACCCGAAGCGGCCTGTAATGTAGTCCTCGGTGCGAGGATCCTTGGGAGAGGAAAAGACCCGGCTGGTCTCGTCGACCTCCACCAGCTCGCCCATCAAAAAGAAGGCCGTCTGGTTGGAGACCCGCGCCGCCTGCTGCATGGAGTGGGTCACGATGACGATGGTGTAGCGCTCGCGCAGCACATGGATGAGGTCTTCGATGCGCGCCGTGGCGATCGGGTCCAAGGCCGAGCAGGGCTCGTCCATCAGCAGCACGCTCGGCTCCACCGCCAGGGCGCGAGCGATGCACAGCCGCTGCTGCTGGCCGCCCGAGAGGCTGAGCCCCGGCGCCGCGAGGCGGTCCTTCACCTCGCCCCACAAGGCCGCCCGCGTCAGCGCCTGCTCCACCACGGCGTCGGCCGCATCGGCCTTCAGGCGATGGGTGAGGCGCAAGCCCGCCAGCACGTTCTCGCGGATCGACATGCTCGGAAAGGGATTGGGCTTTTGAAAGACCATGCCGACCCGCCGCCGCAGCAGCACCGGATCGACCTCAGGCGCGTAGATGTCCTGCCCATCGAGCATCACGGTGCCCTTGACCCAGGCCTCGCCCGAGGTCTCGTGCATCCGGTTCAGGGTGCGGATGAAGGTGCTCTTTCCGCAGCCCGAGGGCCCGATGATCGCCGTCACCTGCTGCGAGCGGATGTTCAGGTTGATCCCCTTCAGGATCTCCGCCGCGCCAAAGCCCGCGCGCAGCGTGGAAACGGAGAGCGCGGTGCTGCCAGCGTCACTTGTCATGCCATCACCCTTGCATCCGCTGCTGGAGCCGGTTTCGGAGGAGGATCGCGCTCAGGTTGAGGCTGAGCAAGGTCACAAGCAACACCAGGATCGCCGCCGCAGCGTTGATCAGGAAGCCCTTCTGCGGCCGGCTGACCCAGTTGAAGATCTGAATCGGCAGCGCGGTGAAAGGCGCGTCAATGCCATCCGGCAAAAAGGTTACGTAGGTGAGCGCGCCCACCACCACCAGCGGCGCCGTCTCGCCGATCGCCCGCGACATCGCCAGGATCGAGCCCGTCAGGATGCCGGGCATCGCCATCGGCAGCACCACCTGCCGAATCGCCTGCCAGCGGCTCGCCCCCAGGGCCAGCGCCCCCTCGCGGATGGCGTCGGGGACGGTGCGCAGGGCCTCGCGGGTGACGATGACGACCACGGGCATTACGAGCAGGGCGAGGGTGCAGGCCCCGGCGAGGAGGCTACGGCCCATGCCCAGCGCCCGCACGAAGACGCCCAGCCCCAGGAGGCCGTAGATCACCGAAGGCACGCCCGCGAGGTTGGCGATGTTCAGCTCGATGAAGCGGGCGAAGCGCCCGCGCTGGCCGTACTCTTCGAGGTAGACGGCCGCCCCCACGCCGAGCGGAAGCGCGATGAGCCCCGTCAGCACCAGGAGGCAGACGCTGCCCACCAGGGCCGGCAGGATGCCCGCCTCTTCCCACTTGCGCGAGGGGTAGCTGGTGAGGAAGTCGACCCCGATGCGGGAGACCCCTTCGGAGAGGCCCACCACCAGCAGCACCGCCAGGATGATCAGCGGGATCCACACCGCGAGGCCGCAGATCGTCGAAAACACACGCTCCATGCGCGCGCCCGTGGCGCGATGGTGGCGAAAGAGCGGGCTCATCGGCTCCTCTGGGCCCGGGGCACGAAGCGCCGGCCGATCAGGTTGAGGCCAAAGGTCAACACGAAGAGCGAAGCCCCCACCGCGAAGATCGTGCGGTACTCCAAGGTGTCGACCGGCACGTCGCCCATGCTGATCTGCACGATGTAGGCCGTCATCGTCTCCACCGGGCTGCGCGGATCGAAGGTGAGGCGCGGCTGCTGGCCAGCGGCGATCGCCACGATCATCGTCTCGCCAATCGCCCGGCTCACCGCCAGGGTGAAGGCCGCAAAGAGCCCCGAGCGCGCGCCCGGCAGCACCACATTCAGGATGGTCTCCACCTTGCCGGCGCCCAGCGCCCAGGCGCCCTCCCGCAGGCCGCGGGGGACGGCCCACAGCGCATCTTCGGAGAGCGAGGAGATCAGGGGCACGATCATCAGCCCCATCACGAGGCCCGCCGACAGGGCGTTAAAGCCCGAGAGCTCCGGCATGAAGACCTGCAAGGCCGGCGTGATGATCACCAAGGCGAAGTAGCCGAAGACCACCGTAGGCACGCCGGCCAGCAGCTCCAGGGCCGGCTTGGCCACCTGCCGAAAGCGCGGACTGGCGAATTCAGAGAGGTAGATCGCCGACAACAGGCCAAAGGGCAGCCCCACCACCACCGCGATCAGGCTGGTGAGCATCGTGCCGCAGAGCAGGGGCCAGATGCCAAAGTGTTTGTCGGCAAAGAGCGGCGTCCACTGCGTATCGAAGAAGAACTGGGCGAAGGAGACCTCGCTGAAGAAGGCGAAGGTCTCTTTGCCCAACACCATCAGGATGCCGGCGGTGGTGAAGACCGAGACCGCGCCGGCCACCTGGAGCGCCGCCTCCACGAGGCGATCGCCCAGCGGCGGCCGACCGCGGGTGAAGGAGGCGCCCTCACTCATGGATGCGCCGGAGCGCCCGCGGGAGGCGCGCCACCCGGAGGGCCGCCAGCCGGGGGAGCGCCGGCCGGCGGGCCGCCCGCGGGAGGTGCGCCCGCTGCAGGGGCCTCACCGGCCACCGGCGCCGGCGTCCCGACGGCGGGCTCCGCGGCGTGCTCGGCGGCGAGCAGCTTCTCGACGGTCATGCCCACCTTGGAGCCGCCCTCGAACATCGAGCCCGTGATGCCCGCGTCGTAGCGCTTCTCCGTCATGGCGTAAGCCTCGTCGGGGAGCGGGATGTAGCCGGCCTCTTTGACCAGGCTGGCGCCCGAGCGCATGAAGAAGTGGATGAAGGAACCCACCTCCTGCCGCGCCGCCGCCGACTTGGCGACGTAGAGGAAGAGCGGGCGGGAGAGCGGCTGGTAGGTGCCATCGCGCACCGTCTCGGGGCTCGGCGTGATCGGGCCCGCGCCGTTGTCGGCCACGCCGTCGTCCACCGGCACCACCTTGAGCTTGTCGCGGTTTTGATCGTAGTAGGCGTAGCCGAAGAAGCCGAGCGCGTTGACATCGTTGCTCACGCCCTGCACCAGCACGTTGTCGTCTTCAGAGCTGGTGTAGTCGCCGCGGCTGCTGTGCTCTTTGCCCACCACAGCCTGGGTGAAGTAGTCGTAGGTGCCGGAGTCCACGCCCGCGCCGAAGAGGTTGAGCGGGGCGTCGGGCCAGCCCTTGCGCACGTCGCTCCACTTCTTGACCTTGCCCTGGGCCTCGGGCTCCCACATGGTCTTCAGCTCGGCCAGGGTGATGGCGTCGATCCAGGTGGCCTTGGGGCTGACCGCGACGGTGAGGCCGTCATAGGCCACCGGCAGCTCGATGAACTCGATGCCGGCCGCCTTGCAGGCCTCGACCTCGCTGGCCTTGATGGGGCGCGAGGCGCCGGCCATCGCGATCTCACCGGCGCAGAGCTTCTTGAAGCCGCCGCCCGTGCCGCTCACGCCGATGGTGACCTTCTGGTTCTCATTGGCCTTCTGGAACTCTTCAGCCACGGCCTCCATGATCGGGTACACCGTGCTGGAGCCATCAATCGCGATGGGAGCGCCGGCCGCCGAGGGCTTGGGCGGCTGGTTGCCCCCTTCGACCGGGCGCGGGGCCTCGGCGGGGCGTTCGCTGCAGGCGGCCAAAGAGAGCGAGACCAGGAGGGCGAGACGCATCGAAGCTCCTCATCGCGGCGGTGCGCGACCGACAGGGACGCCCCGCCTATTGACCAACTGTGGCAAGCGTGTGGCAAAACCGGCGATCACTCCTCTCCGGCGCCGCCTTCGATCACCCCATCGGGCAGGCTGAACCAGAAGATCGATCCCTTCGGCCGCCCCGCCTCCACCCCCACCGCGCCGCCCATCGCCTCGACGAGGTGCTTGACGATCGCGAGGCCCAGGCCGGTGCCGCCCAACTCGCGGGAGCGGCCGGCGTCGACCCGGTAGAAGCGCTCGAAGAGCCGCTCGCGGTGGCGCGGCGGGATGCCCGGCCCATCGTCGACGATCTCGATGCGGCGCTGGTCTGCCACCCGTACGCCCCCGCGGATCTGGATGTTCCCTCCCTCGGGGGTGTACTTGACCGCATTGTCGATCAGGTTGATGAAGACCTGCTCCAGGACGTTCGGATCGGCCCGCACCACCACCTCAGGATCGAGCAGCACAGCGATCGCGTGCCGCCGCGCCCGGGCCCGCTCGTCGAGGGAGGTCAGGGCGTCCTCCGCCACGCCGCGCGCCGCGACCGGCCGGGTGTGGATGCGAAAGCTGCCCGCCTCCACCCGCGACAGCGTGAGGAGATCGGCCAGCAGCAGCCCCAGGCGGTCGCTCTGCCGCAGGATGTTGGCGGCGAGCCGGCTCGCCACCTCGGCCTCATCCAGGGCGCCGTCGCACAGCGCCTCGGCGCTGGAGCGGATCACGCTCACCGGCGTGCGCAGCTCGTGGGAGACGTTGGCCACGAAGTCGCGCCGGATCGTCTCCAGGCGGCGCACCGCGGTGACATCGCGCAGCACCATCACCGCGCCGCCGCGATCGCGGGAGCGGGCCGTCGCCAGGATCCGCCGCTCTGGCCGGTGCAGGGTGGCCGCCAGCTCCACCTCGACCTGGCCCGGCTGGCCGGTGCAGGCCTCCTCGGCGAGCTCCAGCAGCGCAGGGTTTCGGCAGAGCTCTTCAAAGGCCACCTGGTCGAGAGGCCGACCCTCGCCCACCAGCTCGCGAGCGGCGCGGTTGACCAGCAGCAGCTTGCCGTTGGCGTCCAGCGCGATGATGCCGTCGCCCAGGCTCTGCAGCACGTCATCGAGCTCGCGGCGGGCTTGGGCCACATCGCGCACCGCGGCCCGAAGCTGCACCGCCATGCGATCGAAGGAGCCGGCGACCCCGGCCAGCTCGACATCTTCGGGGAGCGGGCCCGCCGCGTCTCCGCCCTCGGCGCTGGCCCGCACGCGATCGACCAGCGCGCGCACCGCCGCCTGGAGCTGGCGCCCCCACAGCACCAGCGTGAGGCCATGGGCGACCAGGATCAAGGCCGCACCGAGCCACACGCCGGCGATGAGCGTCATCACGAGGCCATCGCGGTCGGCGCCGCCCAGCCCCGGGGGCGACCACCGCCACAGCCGCAGGCTCAGCAGCAGCGCCCCGCTCACCACCCCACCCACCAGGACGGCGCTCAGGCGCATCGGCCACAAGCGGGTCATCGGGCAGCCGGCATCAGGAGAGCCGCTCCGGCCGCTCGGCGAAGCGGTAGCCCACGCCGCGCAGGGTCTCGATGTAGTCGCCGGCCTCGCCCAGCTTGCTGCGCAGGCGCTTGACCTGCGTGTCAACCGCCCGCTCGGTCACCATGCCCACATCACCCCAGACGCTCTCCACGAGCTGATCGCGCGACTGCACGCGCCCCCGCCGCTGAAAGAGGGCGTCGAGCAGGCGCAGCTCCATCGCCGTCAGCTCGACCTCGACCTCGCCGACCCACACGCGGTGGGCCTCGCGGTCGATGCGCAGGCTGCCGAAGACCGTGATCGGCCGCACCTCGGCAAGGCTCTCGGCGCCGTTGCGGCGGAGCACCGCGCGGATGCGCAGGAGCAGCTCGCGGGCCGAGAAGGGCTTGACGACGTAGTCGTCCACCCCCACCTCAAAGCCCATGACCCGATCGAGCTCTTCGCCGCGGGCCGTCAGCATGATCACCGGCATGCCCGCGGTGGCCGGCTCTGCCTTCAAGCGCCGACAGACCTCGATGCCCGACAAGTCGGGGAGCATCACGTCGAGGAGCACCAGCCCCGGGAGCGGCTCACGCTGGGCCTGGGCCAGGGCCTCGACCCCATTGCTCGCGGTGCGAACGACAAAGCCCTCTTTGCGCAGGGTCCAGCCCAGCGCGTCGGTGAGATCGACCTCATCGTCGACCAGGAGGATGATCGGCGCCATCTGCCTTCCCTCCCGCACCGGGCCTGCCATGGCCGACCTGAGGGGTGTTCTCAAGCACGACCCGCTGCGCTACCTGGGGCCCGACAGCGGGGCTCGCACTAACCACCTCCCCCCGCGCCGTCCCGATCCGCGATGATCCCCGAACCCGTGCTCCCTGCCTGGGCCCGCGAGCTGAAGCTCCGCTACGTCTCGGGCGAAGCCAGCATGTTCCTGCTGCACGGCAATGTGCGCGATCTCTACGGCTGGACCGAGGCCGACGGGCGCACAACCTACCTGCCGCTGCGCGCTTACCTCGAGCGCTTTCTCGGCCGCTCCAAGGATGTCGTCGCCACCTACAATGTGAGCGAGGGGGTCACCTTCCCCGACAAGCAGGTCGAGCGGCGCTTCCTCGCCGCCGCCACCGCCCAGGAGCAGCTCCGCGGTCGCGGGCCCCGCACCAGCCTGCCGGTTGGGCTCGACGACACCCTGCAGCTCCTCGAAGAGATGGTGTTGAACCCGGCCAACCGGATCGCGGTGATCCTCGACTACATGGAGATGATCGCCCCCAATGGCGACCTGTCCTTCATGGGCGAGGCCGACAAGTCGAACCTCGTCACCCTCCTGCGCTGGACCCACGATCCGCTGCTGCTGCAGACCGACAACATCGTGATCATGGTCGCCGAGAACATGGCCGACGTGCAGCGCCGCCTCGTCGCCAGCGCCCAACTGGCGCCGATCGCCCTGGCCCTGCCCGACGAGGCCGAACGCCTCGCCTTTCTGACCCAGAGCGACCGCGCCGGAATCAAGGTGGAGGTCGACGACAGCGCCCTCGCCAAGATCACCGCTGGCCTGTCGCTCCTCCAGGTCCGGGGCCTCTTCCGGCGGGCCAAGGAGTCCGGCGAGCCGATCACCTTCAAGGTGGTGAGCGCCCGAAAGAAGGCGATCATCGAGCAGGAGTGCCACGGCCTCGTCGAATTCGTCGCCCCGGAGCATGGCTTTGAGCATGTCGGCGGCATGGACCGCCTCAAGGCCGACCTGATGAAGGTGGCCACCGCCATCAAGAAAGGCCACACCCACCGCGTGCCGATGGGCATCATCTTTGTCGGGCCGATGGGCACCGGAAAGACCTTCCTGGCCGAGGCCTTCGCCGCCGAGAGCGGGCTCACCTGCCTCAAGTTCAAGAACTTTCGTGAGAAGTGGGTCGGCAGCACCGAAGGCAACCTCGAGAAGATCCTCCAGGTCGTCGACGGCCTCGGCTACGTGCTGCTGATCATCGACGAGGCCGACCGCAGCATGGGCTCGGCCAGCGATGGCGACGGCGGCACCTCCAGCCGGGTGATCGCCCGGCTCAAGGAATTCATGAGCGACACCAGCCACCGCGGCCGGGTCGTGATCCTGATGATGACCAACCGCCCCGACAAGCTCGACGTCGACCTCAAGCGCCCCGGCCGCTTCGACCTCAAGATCCCCTTCTTCTTCCCCGAGACCGCCGACGAGCGCGCCCGGATCCTCGAGGCCGTCCTGCGCAAGACCCGCACCCGCACAGCACCCGCGATGTCGGTCACCGCAGCCGCCGCGGCCACCGAGGGCTACTCGGCCGCCGAGCTCGAAGCGGTGATGCTGGCGGCGATCGCGCGGGCCGCTGACGCCGATCGCAGCGAGCTGCACCCTGAGGATCTCGATGGCGCCGTGTCTGACGTCATCCCCTCCCGCGACAGCCGCATGCTCAGCTTCATGGAGATGCTGGCCGTCTTCGAGTCCAGCTCGCGGCGGATGTTGCCCGATCGCTTCGCCGACCTCTCCACCGACGCGGTCCAGGCCCGCCTCGATCAGCTTCGGGCGGCCCTGGGAGCCCGGGTCTGAGGCCGATGCCTTGACACAGAGGAGGAGGCGGCGTAGACGGGGTGGCTCATTTCCGGGGAACCGGATCGCGAGACCCTCGGCCGGCGCTGACCCCCAGCGCCCTTCGCGGGTAGAGCGGGGCGGGAGCCTGCCTTGGTTGGCGCCCCTGCCGGTCCCCAACGATTGGATGGAGTTCATCATGTACGCCGTGGTCTTCACGGGTGGTCAGCAGCACAAGGTGACCGAGGGCGCCACGCTCACGGTCAAGCGCCTCGACGCCGAGGTGGGCTCCAACGTGGAGCTCCCCGTCGTCTTCGTCGGCGGTGAGGGCGAGCCCAAGTTCGGCGCCCCGCTGGTCGAAGGCGCCAAGGTCGTCGCGGAGGTCATCTCGCATGACCTCGGCGAGAAGCGCGAAGGCATGAAGTGGATGCGCACCCGCCGTCGGCGGCGGCGGTTCGCCTCGCGCCCCCGCGAGACCACCCTCTCCATCAAGCAGATCTCGGCCTAAAGGAGCGCCACCATGGCTCATAAAAAGGGACAAGGCAGCACCCGGAACGGTCGTGACTCGAACCCGCAGTACCGCGGTGTCAAGCGTCACGACGGTCAGGTTGTCCTCGCCGGCAGCATCATCGTGCGTCAGGTCGGCAGCAACTTCCACGCCAGCGAAGGCGTGGGCACCGGCCGCGACTACACCCTCTTCGCCCTGCGCGATGGCGTCGTTCGGTTCCACAGCCGTCGCAACCGCCGCGTCGTGAGCGTCCTCCCCCTTGAGGCGAGCGCCTAGGCGCCGTCCGCGGAATTCCGCGGGAGCCCGCGGACATGCGGTTCATCGACGAAGCTGAGATCCGGGTTCAGAGCGGCAAGGGGGGCAACGGTGTTGTCTCCTTTCGCCGGGAAAAATTCATTGCCATGGGCGGCCCGGACGGCGGCGATGGCGGGCGCGGCGGCGATGTCGTGCTCCAGGCGGATGAGGGATGCAACACCCTCCTGGAGCTGCGCAGCCAGCCGGTCTGGCGGGCAGAAGACGGGGAGCGCGGTGGCGCCAAGCAGATGACCGGCGCCTCGGGCGCCGACCACATCGTGCGGGTTCCGCTGGGCACCCAGGTCTTCGCCCCGGATGGCACCGTGCCGATGGCCGACCTCACCGCCCACGGCGACCGCTACGTCGCCGCCAAGGGCGGGGATGGCGGCCTCGGCAACATGCACTTCAAGACCAGCACCAACCGGGCGCCGCGGCGCTGTCAGCCGGGCTGGGATGGCGAAGAGCGTGAGCTGCGGCTGGAGCTGAGCCTGATGGCCGACGTCGGCCTGCTGGGCTTTCCCAACGCTGGCAAGAGCACCTTCATCACGGTGGTCTCGGCGGCGCGGCCCAAGGTCGCCGACTACCCCTTCACCACCCTGGTCCCCAGCCTTGGCGTGGTGGACATGGGGGTTGAAGGCAGCTTTGTCGTCGCCGACATCCCGGGGCTCATCGAGGGGGCGTCGGAGGGGGCTGGCCTTGGCCACCGCTTCCTGCGCCACCTGAGCCGCACCCGGCTGCTGCTGCACCTGATCAGCCTGGGTCCTGATGAGGAGCTCAAGCCGAGCAAGCGGTACAAGGTGATCCGCCGCGAGCTCCTCGCCTACGATCCCGAGCTGGCCGCGCGTCCCGAGGTGATCGTCCTCACCAAGACCGACGTGGCCAGCCCCGAGACCCTGGCAAAGGCGCACCGTTCGCTGGTCAAGGCCAGCGGCACCGAGGCGATCTACCACCTGTCGGCGGTCACGGGCGAAGGGCTGCGCGAGCTGACCCGCCACCTGTGGACGCGTCTGCAGGAGATGCCGAAGCTGTGAAGCGCCCGCTGCTCCTGGCGCTCGTGGTGCTCCTGGCGCTCCCCGCGGCCTGTGAGCCCCAGACCCGCGCGCCACCGGCGGAGCTGGCCCGGGTGTCGGAGGGTGTGCAGTACGCCTCGGTCGACCGCCTGGGCCCGCACGTCTTTCTGTCGTCGATCGTGCGCACCACGGTCAACGCCAAGGGCACCGCGCGTAGCAGCGAAGAGGCCGTCGAGATCAAGTGGGTGGACTGGAACACCTTCGCCTACCGTCGCGTGGTCGACGGCGAGGCGGTGATGTCGGTCACGACGGTGGAGGGCCGGCCCTATGTGCTGCGCCCCGACGGCGGCGCCACCCTCCGCGAAGACGCTGAGCCCTACCGCATCGAGCTGCGGGCCGGCTGGGACACCTGGGATCAGGCGCTCAGCCGCTTCTCGGCGGTCACCGAGCTCACCGATCAAGGGTCGGAGGTGATCGAGGGGCGCCCCGCCCGCCGCTTCTCCGTCTCCCTCAAGCCGCCTCCCGCCGAGGAGAGCCCCCAACAGGCCCAGCGCCGCGCCATCATCGAGCGAGAGCAGGGTGCGGCCCGCGCGCTCTCCGGCACGGTGTGGATCGACGAGGCCACCGCCGTCAAGCTGGTGGCCGACGTCAGCGGCGAGTGGGCCACGGGCCCGCAGCTGGAGAAGGTCACGCTCAAGCTGGCCCGCTCGGCCTTTGGCCAGCCCATCGATCTGCGCGCCCCGGCCAATGCCGCCGCCGCGCCCCTTTTGCCCACCGAGGTGCCGCCCGACCCGGCGGCCTCCCGCTCCAAACGCCCTGCCCCGAGAGAGCCATGACCCGCAAAGCGCCGCCCCCCCGCATCCTCCCCTCTCCCCCCGATGAGGTCGAGGAGCTCAGTGAGGACGATCTCGATCTCGATGAAGACGAGCTCGACGAGGATGAGGACGAGGACGACGACGACTCGGATTCCGACGATGAGGACGAAGACGACGACGACTCGGATTCCGACGATGAGGACGAGGACGACGACGACTCGGATTCCGAGGACGACGACGACGACGACTCCGACTCCGACCTCGACGATGAGGACGAAGACGACGATGACTCCGACTCCGACTCCGAAGACGAAGACGAGGACGAGGACGAAGACGAAGACGAAGACGAAGACGA
>Ga0164294_10003791_pt1 | contig 13403 bp, 12 predicted proteins | sample GEODES005metaG_FD_111479 | JGI IMG/M metagenome (GOLD analysis project Ga0164294, IMG submission 111479) | Oligotrophic lake water microbial communities from Sparkling Lake, Wisconsin, USA - GEODES005 metaG | ecosystem: Environmental > Aquatic > Freshwater > Lake | place: USA: Sparkling Lake... | reverse complement strand
CCCGCCAGTGTCTGAGCCGGACGCGCGCTACCCGACGCCACCGCGCTGGGCGACGTCCGGACGATGCGACCAAGGCGCGCCAGCACGTCGTCGACCGCGGCCAGCCGCCGCTCGGCATAGGCGAGGTTGATCCACGCAATCGCGGTCTGGACCTCAACCACGCGCGATTCGACCAGCGTTCCCGCGTCCGCCACCGCGATGTCGGCGTCCGCCCGGCCTCGCTGCGCGCGGCGCTTGGCGAGGTTCGGTATATCCTGTGACACGCCGATCCTCGCCCAGGTGAAGTTGTCGCGCGAGGGCTGGAACGCCAACGGTCCCGAGATCGGGAAGCTGTCGATGCCGAGCGCGAGCTTGGGGTCGGGCAGCTGTCCGGCCGCGATGCGCGACGCGCGGGTCGCGTCCGCGCCAAGAGCCTTCGCTTTCACCGATGGCGCGCTGGCCTGCGCCTTCGCCAGCGCGGCTTCGAACGTCAGCGGCCCGGCAAGCGCGATCGACGGCATCGCCGTGCAGGCGAGCAGCAGTAACGAGTATCTCATGTCATCCTCCCCGATGGGATGGGGCGAGCCAACGATGGCTCGACTGTCAGCAGGTCGCAGCCGATGGAGCTTTGCCTCCACCGGCTCCGCCGGCGTTCAGCCTTGTGAGGCCGGCTTCCGTTTGGTCGGCATGGCCACGCAATCGGGCGCGTCTGGCCCATCCATCATGGCACAGTCGCAGGCGGCCACCGCCTTGCTGTCGCCGACCCACACGCGGGCCGGTGCCCGTGTCGGTGAGCGTGGGCCGTAGGTGGGTTGGCTACGCCACTCGAAATGGCCGGCTGGGGGAGCCGCGTCTATGTCGGCGGCAAAGACTGTCGATCCCATCGACGACAGAAGGAGGGTCGCAGCAACGGCTGCGGCGCGAACGATGATCTTCATGATGATATCCTTGATTGAAGCACAGTCGGACGTGCGACGATCGGGCGGGCGCGTGCACGGCACGACGCCAACCGGCGATCACCGACGTCTGGTCGGTTCAGCCAAGAAGTGTGGGCGGTTCGGGCTCGGGCGTGGTCGATCGCCCATGCAGGGTCGCGGTGACGGAGGCATGGACCAACCGCTTGCCGGACACCGCGTGAAACGAGGCCGAGGTTCCGTCCGCGAGCATGAAGCTGGCACCCGAGGCCATCATCGCGAGGCAGCCACCCATGCCGCACTTGCAGGGCTTCTGCTTCGCGTCGTTGGCCATGGATGCCATGCAGTCCGGCATGGCGGACATGTCTGCCTGCGTCATCTTCGCCATGCTCATCCCAGCCATCGGGGCCGCGTTTGCCTGAAGCGGCAGCGCGGACATGCCGACGAGCACGCCTAGTAGAAGCATTAGTGTGGCGAGGCGTTTCACGTCGTCATCCTGTGATCATCGCTCGGAGGTGTCAATCGATCCACGCTTTTGCATTCGCGGGATTGGCTCGATCCGTTACAGCGCGTCGGCACGGCGCATCGGATATCGGCCCGCAGCAACGCGCCCCATCGCATCGGCGCCGCCTCGGAGGCGTCAGCCCATTAGTTCCTCCAGCAGCAGCAGCCCCAGGAAGCCGACGAAGAACATCGCGCTGATAAGGGGGCTGTCCGGTTTCTCGTGCGCTTCGACGAGCAGCTCCTCGGTCACGAGATACAGCAGGGCGATCAGGCCGAAGCTGAGGAAGCCGCCGATCACCGCGGGCGGGAAGCTCGCGACGGGCGTGGCGAGCAGCACGCCGATCGGCAGCAGTAGCCCAAGCCCTGCGGTGATCGCGACGACCTCGACCTTCGATCTTACGGTCGCGCCCAGTTCCTCGGTCACGGTGACGCCGAGGAACAGGATTTCCAGCGTCAGCGCGATCGTCAGCAGCAACCCGGCCTTTGCACCGGCGATGAACGCGAGCCCCAGCACGAGGCCGTCGATGAGAATGTCGGCGCCGACCGCGCCGAGCATGCCCAGCGGGCCTTCGAAACGTCCCTCGAGCGACTTGAGCGACAGCATGGCGACGACGCCGACCGCACCGCCGATCAGGGTGGCGGCCGGCGAGCCTTCATGAATGACTTGGGGGAGAATCTCCGTGGCAGCCGCGGCGAAAACGACGCCAGCGGCTAGATGCTGGATGGCGCTGGTCACCGCCGGTCCAGGGCGGCGCAGCACGGCGGCGACGGCCCCGACGAGGACGGCGAGCAGCGGGAACACGGTGTATGTCAGCGCCAGCATAATGGTATCCTTAGGTATCGGTCTGGTTTGGCGTCATGTCGCACCGGTTGCGAGATTCCCCGACGGTGTCGATTCCCATCATTCGGGCGCCTGCCGGTTCCACCATGACGGACGTGCGAACGTCCGCCATGGTTGGCGCGACGACGGCAGAGGAATGCGCAAATGCTGGGCGCGGCCGCGAATGCCATCGACCGTGCGCCCCATGCCCTTCGCGATTGACGCAGCGGTCTGTCGAATGGCGACGCGTCGACGCAGTTCGTCATCGTCCTCGGCCGCCCACGGCTTACGGCTATTTGTCGGTTGAGGGGGCGTGTCGTCGGTCACCAGCCTCAGACCACGTGATCGGGCTCAAGCGGACAGTCCGCGTTCGGGTCCGTTTCGATCTGGATCGTCGCATGATCGATCTCGAACCGCTCCTTCAAGGTTGTCGCCAGCTGCGCCGTGAAAGCGTCGCCAGGGTAGCCGTCGGGGACCAGCAGGTGCACGGTCAGCGCCGTCTCAGTCGTGCTCATCGGCCACACGTGGAGATCATGCACACCCTTCACGCCGCGCTGCTTGCGAAGGAACGCACCGATCCTGTCGGGATCGACACCCAGAGGTGCCGCCTGCAGGCTCATGTTGACGGAATCGCGCAGCAGGCCCCAGGTGCCGATAGCTACCACGGCGACAATGACCAGACTCGTGACCGGATCGATCCAGGTGCGGCCGGTCAGCACGATAGCCAGCCCGGCGAGAACCACGCCAGCCGACACGCCGGCGTCGGCCGCCATGTGGAGAAACGCGGCGCGGATGTTCAGATCGCCCTTGCGACCGCTCATGAACAGCAGCGCGGTGATGCCGTTGACGACGATGCCGACCGCGGCGACGATCATCACGGTGGTGCCGGCGACCGGGCTCGGTTCGGCGAACCGCCGGACAGCCTCGACCGCGATGACGCCGATCGCGACGAGCAGCAGCAGCGCGTTCAGCAGCGCGGCTAGGATTGATGAGCTACGCAGGCCGTAGGTGTAGCGCCCCTTTGGCGAACGCTTCGCGAGCGTAGCCGCCCCCCAGGCGATCAGCAGGCCGAGCACGTCGCTCAGGTTATGGCCGGCATCGGCGAGCAGCGCGACCGACCCCGCGATCAGACCGTAGGTCGCCTCGATGGCGACGAACCCAACATTGAGCGCGGTGCCGATCGCGAACGCCTTGCCGAAGCTGGCGGGGGCGTGGCTGTGGCCGTGCCCCTCGTGCCCGTGTCCGTGTTCCGCCTCGTCGACGTTCCTGTTCTCGGGATGGTCGTCGTGATCGTGCATTTCGTTCGTCCCGCTGTTTGAGATCATAGTCCGGTCTCCGTCATGTTGTCTCCGCCGAGTATCTCGACCGCCTCGAGCGTGATCAGACCGATCCCCGAGATGTCGGCCAGTTCGGCGACAAATGCGCGGAGCCGCGCGTCCTCGTCGACGATCTCGATCACCAGGGACTGGTCGTCTTCCAGGAAATGCTTGCGGTGCTGATGCGCCGAGCGGCCGAAGCCGAACAATGCTCTGAGCACGGTCGCCCCAGCCATCTTGGCCTCGCGGGCGCGGGTGGACACCACTTCGAATACCTTGCGGTCGCCGTAATAGGCGGCCTCGTCGGTGTAGATGCGCAGCAGCTTCACGCCGTTTTCCATCAATCCACTCCTGTTGCCACAACGTCTCGACTGCCTGCTTCGTATCCGCCCGCCTTGCGCGCGCGCCATCGTTCACCCAGGCCGAGCACGACTTGGGTGATCGCGGGAAGGACGAGTAGCGTGAGAATGGTAGCCGCGATCAGGCCGCCGATCACGACCATCGCGAGCGGCTTCTGAACCTCGGCGCCAGTGCCGTGCGCGAGCGCCATCGGCACGAACCCAATCGCCGGCACGAACCCGGTCATGATGACTGGCCTCACCTTCTCGAACGTCCCCTCGACGATGGCCCGGCTGAGTTCGACGCCGTCTTCCAGGCGCTCGCGGATGGCGCTCATCACGACCAGCCCGTTGAGCACCGCGACGCCCGCGAGGCAGATGAACCCGACCGCCGCCGACACCGAGAAGGCGATGCCGGTCATGAGCAGCGTGAACACGCCGCCGGCGAGGCCGAGCGGCACCGCGGCGAACACGGCGATCGCCCGACCGAGGCCGCCGAGCGCCAGGTAGAGCAGCGCGAAGATCGCCGCGAAGCAGATCGGCACGACGATCGACAGCCGGTCGGATGCGGCCTGCAGGCTCTGGAACTGCCCGCCCCATTCGAGGTAGGAGCCGGTCGGTAGCGCGACCTTCCCGACTTTCGGCAACGCCTCGGCGACGAACGATCCGACGTCGCGTCCGCGCACGTTCGCCTGGATCACCACGCGACGCTTGCCGTTCTCGCGACTGATCTGGTTGAGACCCTCGCTGAAGCGAAACTGCGCGACCTGCGACAGTGGCACCGAGCCGCGGCGCTCGGTGGCCTCAGGCGGCAGCAGGACGGGCAGGTTGCGTAGCGCGTCGAGGTTGTCGCGCGATTCCATCGGCACGCGGACCTGCACGCCAAAGCGCCGGTCGCCCTCGAACACGAGCCCGGCCTCGCGGCCGCCCATCGCGGCGGCCACGGTGTCGGCTACCTCTTCGACGGTCAGGCCGTATCGGGCGATGGCTGCGCGGTCGAATCGGACGTCGAGCGTCGGCGAGCCGCTCGTCTGCTCGGCCTTGACGTCGGCCGCGCCGGGGATTGCCTGCAGCGCCTTCACGATGTTGGCCGCGGACGCGCTCATCTTGTCGAGGTCGTCGCCATAGAGCTTGATCGCGACATCGCCGCGCACCCCCGCGATCAACTCGTTGAAGCGCAGCTGGATCGGCTGGCTGACCTCGAACGCGTTGCCGATCTGGGCGCCAGTCTTTTTCTCGATGCGCTCGAGCACGTCGGCCTTGGTCTCCACCCCGGCCGGCCACTGATCCTGCGGCTTCAGGATAACGAACCCGTCCGAGATGTTAGAGGGCATGGGGTCGGTCGCCACTTCGGCGGTGCCCGTCTTGGAGAACATCAGCGCCACTTCCGGCAGGCTGGTGACGGCCCGTTCGACACCCCGCTGCATCTTGAGCGACTGCTCCATCGAGACCGACGGGACGCGGCTGGAGGCGAGCGCGACGTTCTTCTCGTCCAGCTGCGGGATGAACTCCTGCCCGAGGAAGCCGAACGCGAAGATCGCAGCCGCGAAGAAGCCGAAGCCTGCGGCGATGAACGGCCATGGCCGTGCCACCGCCATGTCGAGGACCGGCGCATACCGCTCTTTGATGCGGGCGACGATCCACACTTCCTTCTCGGCGACCTTGCCGCGGATGAGCAGCGCGACCATCGCTGGCACGAACGTGAGCGCCAGGACGAACGCGGCAGCCAGTGCCAGCATGATCGTGATGGCCATCGGCGAGAACGTCTTGCCCTCGACCCCGGTGAACATCAGCAACGGCGCGAAGGCGAGGAAGATGATGGCCTGACCGAACACGGTCGGCTTGATCATCTCCTGGCTCGCCCGCATCGTCTCCTCCAGGCGTTCCCGAAGCGCGAGCAATCGTCCTTCCCTGTGTTGTCGCTCGGCGAGGCGCCGCAGGCAGTTTTCGATGATGATCACCGCACCGTCGACGATGAGACCGAAGTCCAGCGCGCCCAGACTCATCAGATTGCCGGGCACCCCGAAGGCGTTCATGCCCATCGCCATCATCAGGAACGAGAAGGGGATAATGAGCACGGCGATGATCGCCGCGCGCACGTTGCCGAGCAGCAGGAAAAGCGCCGCAGCGACGAGCACGGCGCCTTCGGCGAGATTCTTCTGCACCGTCCCGACGGTCGCGTTGACGAGCACCGAGCGATCGAGCGTGGTTGTGACCTTGATGCCGGGCGGGAGCGACTTCGTAACCTCCCCGATCTTGTCGCCCACGTTGCGGGCGACGATACGGCTGTTGCCGCCGATGAGCATCAGCGCGGTGCCGACAACGACCTCGTGACCGTTCATGCTGGCGGCACCGGTGCGCAGGTCGCCACCGATCCGCACTGTGGCCACGTTTTTGACCGCGACGGGCACTCCGCCACGGGTCGCGATGATGGCGTCTGCGATCTCGTCGATGTCCTTGACGCGGGCATCGCCGCGCACGAGGAACGCCTCGCCGCCGCGGTTGAAGAAGTTGGCGCCGACCGAAAGGTTCGCGGCTTCGAGCGCCTTGGCGAGCTCGGAATAGGACACGCCGTAGTTGCCGAGCTTCACCGGATCGGGCTCGACCACGTAGGTCTTCTCGTAGCCGCCGATCGAGTCGATGCCCGCTACGCCCTGGACCGTGCGCAGCTGCGGCCGGATGATCCAGTCCTGCACGGTGCGCAGATACGCCGAGCGCGATACGTCGTCGGTCAGCCGGCCACCTTCTGGCGTGAGGAAGCTGCCATCGGATTGCCAGCCGGGCTGGCCGTTCGAGACCTTGGCGCCCCTTCCGCCGGGGTTGGCGAAGTCGACCGCATACATGAACACCTCGCCGAGCCCGGTCGTCACCGGACCGACCTGGGGCTGCACGCCGTCGGGCAGGCTGTCGCGCGCCTGGGCGATGCGCTCGCTGACCTGCTGGCGCGCGAAGTAGAGGTCGGTCCTGTCGGTGAAGATCGCGCTGACCTGGCTGAAGCCGTTGCGCGAGAGCGAGCGTGTCGTCTCGAGTCCAGGGATCCCCGCGAGCGCCGTCTCGATCGGGAACGTGACGCGCTTCTCGATCTCGATTGGCGACAGCCCGCGCTCGACGGTGTTGATCTGGACCTGGTTGTTGGTGATGTCGGGGACGGCGTCGATCGGCAGCCTGGTTAGCTGCCAGACACCGACGCCCGCGACGACGAGGAAGAAGGCCACGACGGCCCAGCGCGCCCGGACGGACAGCGCCATGAGGTTGGCGATCATGGTCTATTCCTCCCCGCCTGCGGACTTGCCGAGCTCGGCCTTGAGCAGGAAGGCGTTGTTCGTCGCGACGATCTGGCCCGACTGCAGGCCGCTCACGATCTCGATCCGGCCGGCGCTGCGCTGACCCGTGGTGACCGGGCGGGCGCGGAAGCCCTGCGGCGTGCGCACGAACACGATGTCTCGACCGCTCAGCGACTGGACCGATTCTTCGGCGACCACGATCGCCGTCGATCCGCCGCCGCGGCTCGGCAGAAGGCGGGCGCGGACGGCGAGACCTGGAGGCAGGCCTGCGGATGCCACGTCGATCACGGCGGTCGCGGCGCGGGTCTCGGTGTTGAGCGTCGGGGTGACCGCGCGGACGCGGCCATCGACGGTCCGCCCGTCGGGCAGTTCGATCACGGCCCGGTCGCCGGGGGCGAGGCGGGCGGCGTCCAGCGACCCGATCGCCGCCTCGATCTGGATCTCGCGCGGATTGGCCACCCGGAACAGTTCCGTCTCGGGCTGCACGAAGGCGCCCAGCTTGGCGGCGATCGCGGTGACGCGACCCGAGATCGGGCTGGCGACGATCACGCCGCGCCCATCGGCCGTGACGTTCGCCGCACCCGCCGTGGACCGCGCGCGCTGGGCTTCGGCGGTGGCCGCCGCCGCCTCGGCCTGCGCCTTCTCGTAGTCGGCACGCGACGAGACCTTCTGCTCATAGAGGTAGCGCTCGCGCGCCAGCCCCTTTTGCGCCAGCGTCGACCGCGCGGCGGCGACCTTGATGTCGGAGGCGAACTGCGCCGCGTCGCGACTTTCCACGATCGCCAACGCCTCGCCGGCGCGCACCGGATCGCCCAATCGCTTGAGCAGCCGGACGACAGCGCCGCCAGCGCGCGCCGTGACGATGGCCTCGCCGGTCGGCGACGCCGACACCGCCGCCTGCGCGACGATTTCGGCTGATAGTCCGCCTGCGCCAACGGTCTCGGTGACGATGCCAGCGTCCTTTATCGCGGGTTCGGTCATGGCGATCGCGTCGGACGCCGGTTTCTCCGCCTCGGCGGGTGCTTCCGCCGCGGGCGTGGGCGCGGCGGGTGCCGTCAGGCGGGCGGTCAGGAACCCTCCGGCGGACGCGACGAGCGCGACGGCGGCAGCGCCCCCGAGAAGGCGCTTGTTGGTATCGGTCATCGATAGTCTCCGGATGGGATGGCCGTGGGCGCGGCGCTCGTCAGGCGGCGCAGGCGGGCGGTGGCGGTATGGAAGGCGACGAGGGCATCGGTGGCCGCCGCACGCGTCTCGGAAAGCGTGCGCTCGGCGTCGAGCAATTCGATCTGGTCGAACTTGCCCTGGCCGTAGCCGATGCGGGCGATGCGCGCCGCTTCCTGCGCGGCGGCGAGCGCCGGGCCGTTCGCCGCCCTGGCGGTGGTGGCGGCGTTGGCGACGTCCGCCAAGGCGTTGGCAATGGCCCGATCCGCGTCGAGCCGGGCGAGCCGGAGCTGTGCCGCGAACTGGTCGCGTTCGGCCGTGGCCTGGCCGATCGCGGCCCTCCCATTGTTGAACAGCGGGATCGGGATCGACACTCCGACCACCGCGGCGGTGTCGCGCGTCGATTGCAGCCGCCGGGCACCCGCGCTGAGCGTGATGTCGGGGACGCGGTTCGCGCGGGCCAGGCGGACCTGCGCTTCCGCGGTCGCCAGGTCGGCGGCGGCGATGGCGAGCGCAAGCGTGCCGTCGCCGCTAGGCGCGATCGTCGGACCGAACCCGGCGACGCGGTCGAACCAGGCCGTGTCGAGCGGGCCTTCGACAGGCTGACCGACGAGCCGGGACAGGTTCTCGCGGGCGACCTCGAGCGAGCGCTGCGCCCGCTCGACCGCGACGTTCGCGTTGATCGAGACGACGTCGGCGCGCTGTTGGTCGATCGGCGAGGCAGCGCCCACCATCACCCGGTCCCGCGCAACGCGCAGACCCTCGACCGCGATCACGGCCTGCTGGCGGGCGACCAGCAGCCGTCGTTCGGCACCGAGGGCCTCGACATAGGTCTCGGTGACCTGCAGCTCGAGGTCGGCGAGCGCGACGAACGCGCCGAGCTTCGCGCGACCGATGCGCGTGTCGGCGACCGCGACGCGGGACGAGCGCTTTCCGCCCATTTCGATCGGCAGCGAGAAGCCGACGGTCGTCTCCGAGCCGGACAGCCCCCTGTAGGGTCCGGTTCCCACGACGTTTTCGGCTTGGCCTTCGAATGACGGGTTTGGACGCAGGCCTGCGACCGTGCGCCCCGCGGTGGTCGCGCGGATGCTGGCATCAGCTGCGTCCACGCCGGGTGAGCGCGTGCGCGCCGACGCCAACGCGTCGTCGAGCGTGAGCGGCGCCTCGGCCGACGCTACCGGATTGGTCTGCGCGACGGCGGAGCCGGCGCAGACGGTCGCGGCGAGCAACGCCGCGAGAGTTCGGGACATGGGTGGTATTCTCCTGACATTCGCATGGATCCCCGCACCTCAAGGGCGGCGGGAGTTGGCGAAGTCAGACGATTGGCGGCCGCAGGTTGCGGAACAGGTGCGCGGCGGCAGGGGGCGCCAAGGCGCCCCGGCCGGTCGGCAGGGAATTCGGCAGCAGGCGCAGCGTCGCCGTCTCGGACGCCGGAACGGCGAGCTCGTGGCAATGGCTGATGCTGTGATGGTGCGGCGTCGCCTTGTCGGAATCGCCGGGCACCTCGTCGGCGTCGCCGGCTGAATGCCCGGGAGCATCGCCGTCGACGATGGTCGTGCGGCAGCCGTCGATCTCGGCCGCGAAGGCGACCGAGGACTCGAACCCCGAAACAAGGGTCAGGACCAGCATCAGGCTTGCGATCGAGGCGAGCAGCTTGCGCATTCCCGGCGCCCGTAGACGAAGCGCCGCGTGGGACCAACCGTTTACGCGTCGTGCGGCGGCGGGGAAGCCGCGCGCGACCGGCCGTCGGGACGGCATCAGGTGAAGCGACGGCGGCATGCTACTTGGCGACGACGTTTCTGTGCGCGACAGGTTCGACGGACCTGGCCTTCGTGCTTTCCGGCGTCAGCTCACGGCTCGCCTGCAGGATGATCTGCAGCCCGCCCGACACGCCGAGCGCCGCCATGACCGCGGCAACCGCAAGATCGGGCCACTGCGTGCCGGTGCCCAGCACGCCCGCGGCGGCCGCGACCACGGCGAGGTTGCCAATCGCGTCGTTGCGCGAGCAGATCCAGACCGAGCGCATGTTCGCGTCGCCCGTGCGGTAGCGGAACAGCATCAGCGCGACGGCGCCGTTGGCGACGAGTGCCAGGACGCCGACGACGCCCATTGTCTCGCCCTGCGGCACCCGCGTCCCGAACGCGGCGATGACTGTCGTGACCAGCACGTAGAGCCCGAACGCGAGGATGGTGCCGCCCTTCAGAAGCGCGGCGCGCGATCGCCAGCGCAGCGCCAGCCCTGCGACGCCGAGGCTTATGGCATAGTTCGCGGAATCGCCCAGGAAATCGAGCGCGTCGGCCTGCAGCGATCGCGATCCCGACGCGATCCCGGCGAATATCTCGCCGGCGAACATCGCCAGGTTGATCGCTAGCGCGATCCACAGCACGCGCCGCCACCGGAGATCCGGCTTGGCGGGCGCGTCGGTCTGGCAGCTGCTACAGACCATGGGGCGTGGCTCGTCGCGAGTTCATTTCCCCTAAATGCACCCTGTAGCTGCTATAGGGTCAAGCGCTAACTGGTTGGACCGGGCCGGCCGGGTCATCGGGCCGCCGCGACCATGGCGCGGCGGCGGTTGAGCATGAAGCCACCTAACACCGCGACCAGCATTGCGACTTGGGCGGCCACCGACTGCCAGGTCGGGAAGATGCCGAGCATGGTGACGCGAGGGCCGTTCGCGAGTGGCGCTATGTCGATGATGCCCGCCTCCTGTAGGGCGGCCACGCCCTTTCCTGCCAGCACGACTGTCAACGCGGCCATCAGCCACGCGCTGTAGGTGAAGAACTTGGCGATCGGCAGCTCGCGGCTGTAGCTCAGCATCCCCCAGGCGATCAGGGCCAGCAAGCCGACGGCCGATCCAGCGCCCGCGAGCAACATCCCGCCATTGCCCTGCGTCCAGAGCGCCGCGTAGAACAGGATCGTCTCGAACACCTCGCGGTAGACGACGACGAAGGCCAGGCCGAACAGGAACCACGAGGACTGGCGCGACAGGGCGTGAGACATCCTATCGCGGATGTAGCGCTGCCACTGGTCGGCTTGGGCCTTGCCGTGCATCCAGATCCCGACCGAGAGCAGGACGACGGCCGCGAACAGCGATCCGAACCCCTCGGTCAGTTCGCGGCTCGCGCCGCTGATCCCGATCGCATAGGTCGCGACGGCCCAGGTGAGTGCACCGGCCAGCAAGGCGCCGATCCATCCGCCGTGGACGTAGGGCAGCACCTCGGCGCGCTCCGCCTTTCGCAGGAACGCGATCATCGCGACGACGATCAGCAGCGCCTCAAGGCCCTCGCGCAGCAGGATCGTGAACGCGCCGAGGAAGGTCGACGCGCTGCTCGCGGCGTCGGGTGACAGCGCGGCCTCGGCGTCGTCGAACAGTCCATTGAGGACTTGCACGCGCGTCGCGACCTCATCGACCGGCCGTCCATTTTGGAGCGCCGCGCGGAACTCGCCCATGGCGCCCTCAATGTGACCCATCAGCGTTGCGTCCCGCGCGGTGAGCGTCGGCTCGATCGGCTCGAACCCGTCGAGATAGGCGGACAGCGCGAGTTCGCGCGCCGCGCGTCGGTCGCCGGCTTGGTAGGCTGCCAGGCTCTGCGCGAGCTTCGCGCGGGCGACGGTGAGTGAACCGGCCGCGGGCTGCAGCACCGCCTCGGGGTGGCGCCTGAGATAGGCGATGACGGCGTCCGCCTTGGCCGCCCCGAGCTGGCCGGCGAGCGCCTGCGGCGTCAGGCCCGCCAGCGTGGCGAGGTCGGGTATGCGCTGCCGGATCGAGGCGTCGCCCTTCCAGATCTTCTCGCCCTTGGCCGCCATCGCATCGGTGAACGCGAAGCGCCCGGCGTAGAAGGCGAGCGCCCACCGGTCGTCGGACGGCAGCGATCCGAAGCTCTGCATCGCGGTGCCGTCGATGCCCTGGAGGATCACCTGATAGAGCGCGAACGGGCTGCGCTGACGCGCCCGGCCGATGTCCGCGAAGGCGATGGGCGGCGTGGCGAGCTTCGCGGCGTCGGCGCCGCGCCCGTCGCCGTTCATGCCGTGGCAGCTGGCGCAGTTCTGCGCGAACAGGGTGGCGGCGCGCGACAGGTCGGGCGCTCGCGCCGGCGCGAGCGGGATGGGATAGGCCTTGAGCAGGTCGGCCGCCAGGCCATGCGCGAGCCGCGCGACGTCCTCGGGCTGGCCCTTGGCCGCGATCAGTGACCTCAGGCGTGCCGCGCCCGCGACGAGTCCGGCCTTCGCTGGCGATGGCGGCAACGCGGTCAACCGCTCAGAGATGGAGGCGCCGAACTCGGTCATCTCGGCGTATTCGGACACGCTCTTCACCTTGCCGTCGGCGACGGCGCCCGCATAGTCGACCGCCAGATAGTCGAGCAGGCGCCAGGCCGTCGGCACGTCGGCGCCCTGGGCGTGGGCGGCGCCGCCGCCGATCAGGCCGATGGATAGGACCAGCATCGCGATCAGGCGGAGCGACATGCGCCAAGCGGTGGTCGGCAGGATGCGGATTCGAGGGCGGTCAGGCGATGGCATCCGCGCCTGATAGGGGTTCTAGCGGCTAGAGGGTCAAGCGGTTTTTGCAAGTTAGTTGCAATAGCGTCGGCGCCATTGGCTAGGCTTTCTGCAGCGTCCCCTGCGGCCCGAGCGACTCGATGATGCGGCATTCCGACACCGTCCCGTGACCACACTGCACGATCAGGCTGTCGAGCTCCGCACGCAGCATGGTGAGGTCGGCGAGTTTGCGGTCGATGTCGGCGAGATGCTCGCGCGCGATGAGGTCGACGGCGGAACACGACCTGTCCTTCTGGTCGGCGAGCCCGAGCAGCGCCTGGACCTGCTCGAGGGAGAAGCCGAGCGAGCGGGCGCGGCGGATGAAGCTGAGACGGGCGAGATGGTCGGGCGAGTAGACGCGGTAGTTGGCGGCCGTGCGCCCGGGCGCGGCCAGCAGGCCGATCGACTCGTAGTAGCGGATCGTCTCGACCTTGGTTCCGGTGGCTGCGGCGAGCTTGCCGATGCTCAGTGATGCAGAGGCCATTTCAGTCCGATCGGTTGGGGTGTCGGATCACGGGATTATTGGCGGTCGGAGACGGCCGCGTTCCTGG
>Ga0164294_10003790_pt1 | contig 13403 bp, 12 predicted proteins | sample GEODES005metaG_FD_111479 | JGI IMG/M metagenome (GOLD analysis project Ga0164294, IMG submission 111479) | Oligotrophic lake water microbial communities from Sparkling Lake, Wisconsin, USA - GEODES005 metaG | ecosystem: Environmental > Aquatic > Freshwater > Lake | place: USA: Sparkling Lake... | reverse complement strand
TTCACCGTTTGTGTTTTTGGACTTAAAGACGCCATCGTTTTCTTACGGAATCGCCACAACTGCACGATTTCACCGTTTGTGTTTTTAGACTTAAAGACGCCATCGTTTTCTTACGGAATCGCCGCAAACTGCACAAACTGCACAAACTGCGCGATTTCACCGTTTGTGTCCCTGGAGTTAAGGACGCCATCGTTTCTTACGGAATCGCCGGAAACTGCACGATTTTACCGTGTGTGTCCCTGGACTTAAAGACGTCATCGTTTCTCACGGAATCGCCAAAAACTGTACGAACTGCGCAATTCACCGTTTGTGTTCTTGGACCTAAAGATGCCACCATTTTCTTACAGAATCGCCAAAAACTGTACGAACTGCGCAATTCACCGTTTGTGTTCTTGGACTTAAAGATTCCACCATTTTCTCACGGAATCGCCAAAAACTGTACGAACTGCGCAATTCACCGTTTGTGTCCCTGGACCTAAAGACGCTACCGCTTTCTTACGGAATCGCCAAAAACTGCACGAACTGCACGATGTCACCGTTTGTGTTCTTGGACTTGAGGATGCAGCCGTTTTCTTACGGAAAACTGCAAGAACTGTGTAATTCACCGGTTGTGTCCCTGAACCTACAGACAACAATACAGCCACTCGTACACGTCGTCTGCGTAGGTTTTCAGTTCCGCTGCAAAGACGTCTGGAAACACGGTCTCCATCGATTCAAACGATTCAACGATGGCAACGCGGTTGCTGCGTGCTTCCAGGTGATTGTTACGCACGATCTCAAAGTCAGAGGGTGCTTCTGTACGCAGTTTGTCCTTGAGGGCACTCCACAGGTCCGAATCTTGACCCGCTTGAATGCACCGACCAATGCGACTCAACAATCGCAGCGATTCTGCCGATTTGCCAGCGGGTACTCCCAGTACTTTGCTTTCAACCTCTTCGATTGCAGCAATAGCGTGTGCGATTACAGCACGAAACTCGACGTGCTGTTGTTGTTCTTGTTGTCGTCGTTGACGTTTCTCGAAACTTGCGGTTGCGTTTTGGCTACGGAGAAGGCGGGGTTGGCGTTTGGATTCCATTTTGTGTTCGGTTTACGGTATTTCTACTTTCAACGTCACGCGGAATGCAGCAAGAAACAAAAATGTTGTCAATTTTTGATTTTGATTTGATGCGAACGAACGAATGTCAGTCGAACCGCTGACGGGTCAACACATGAATAACCGCTATCGGGTCAACATGCGGAAGCAACATCTCAACGATGCGTGTATGGTTGTTTATGCTTGCTTCGATGATTGCGGCATTGTGGTGTGCAGACGGGTCCACACGAGGATCCGCCAACAACAGCGCAACCACGTCAGCATGTCCGTGTTCACTTGCACGGCGAATTGCATAATTGTCACGTCCAGACGGGTCCACACGAGGATCCGCCAACAACAGCGCAACAACATCAGCATGACCATTTGCACTTGCGTCGATGATTGCACCATTGCCAAAGTGAGACGGGTCCACACGCAAATCTGCTAACAATAGCGCGACAACGGCTGCGTGACCGCTCATGCTTGCCAAACACATTGCTGTCTTGTCGTCCGACGGATCAATGTGAGTAAGCAACTCCCTGACAATGTCAACATGACCATCTCGGCACGCCTCTAGAAATCTGGTCTTATGCAGTGAGTATGAGGCCTGTTTGTTGCTTTCATTATCCTTGAGCTTCTTCTTTTGTTTCTCTGGTGGTGGTGGCGGAGCCTCCTCCTCGTCGTCGCATTCGGCATCATCGGTGGCAAACAAAGGAGCCTCCTCATCGGTGGCAAACATATCCATGCGTTCATGTCCTTTTCGCACAATTGACGCACATTCGTAGTATCGAAGTGCTCTTTTTGCGCGTTCGCGAGCCAACGCAATGTCATCAAACTGACCGAGTTTTGTGCAAACATCACCTTGCCATGCCCAGACCTTCACTTTCTGTTTTTTCTGCTTCTTTGGTTGCGGCGGGTATAGAGCATCGGACTCCTCTTCGGCACTTGACTGCATATTGTGTTCGGTTTACGGTATTTCTACTTTCAACGTCACACAATACCAAAAAGACAACAAATGTTGTCAATTTTCAACGTCGCATCATTGTTTCAAACGGGGGTCAAACGGGGGTCAAACGGGGGTCAAACGGGGGTCAAACAGCCGTCAAACAACTCCCACATTGACACGGGCATCTGCTAAAAGCAACCGGACAACATCCGCATGTCCATGTAAACTCGCCAAGCGAATCGCAGCATTGTCGCATCTTGACGGGTCCACGCGTGCATCTGCTAAAAGCATGCGGACAACATCCAAATGCCCGTATGCACTCGCCAATTGAATTGCATCATTGTTGAAAACGGACGGTGAACTCCGTATCTTCTCTTTGACCCAGTCTGCGTAATCCTCTTGGTTTGTAGACGGGTTCACGCGCGGATCCGCTAACAACATCTTGACAATTTCCACATGACCATTTGCACTTGCCCTGCGAATTGCGGAATTGTTGCACATTGACGGGTCCACTCGAATGAGGACGCCAGCACGAGTCACACGGACAAATGCCAATAGCATCTTGACAATTTCCACATGACCATTCTCGCTTGCCCCCACTATTCCTTCGGTTACAGACGGATTCACACGAGGGTCCGTAAGCAAGAACTTGACAACGTCAACATGACCTTTCGCGCTTGCCGTCCAAATCGGACTATTTTCATCCACACGAGGGTCCACACGAGGATCTGCAAGTAAAAGCTTGACAACGTCAAGATGGCCATTCTTGCTTGCACAGGTAATTGCATAACTGCTTTTGCGTGTCGGTTTGAATGACGGGTCCCCAACAGCCAACAACAGCGCGACCAATTCAGTTCGCCCATGTTCGCTTGCCCAGCAAATCGCGTAATCTGCGGACCGTTTGGCGCGTGGGTCTGTAAGTAACAACTTTACCACGCCCATGTGTCCCTTTTCCGCTACATCAATGAGCAGTTTATAGTCCTGATTTGTGTTGTCCCATTGAAATGGGTCGACACGCGAATCCGCCAACAACAGTTTGACAATGTCTTCATGACCGTTTAGACTTGCTGAGCAAATTGCGGAATTGTAGCCTGCAGACGGGTCTACACGCGGATGTGCAAGTAGGAGCTCGACGACGCGTGTATAACCGTTTTCGCTTGCGTCGATGATTGCGCCATTGCTGCGGTAAGACGGGTCTACACGCGGATCTGCTAACAACAGCTCGACAACGTCTGCATGACCGTTTTGGCTTGCAAAGTAAACTATGGAACAGTCTGAAGGATCCACACGAGGCAGCAGCATAGCAACAATGGCTGTATGACCGTTCTGACATGCTCCAAAGATAGGGTTCCATGCTGACGGATCCACACGGGGATCTGCCAACAACAGCTCGACAATGGCTGTATGGCCGTTTTCGCTTGCCAAACACAATGGGTACTCGTGGTACTTGTCATTCAACAGATCGACATGAGGGAGCAACTCTCTGACCGTGTCAATGTGACCTTCACGGCACGCGTCTTGAAATCTTTGAAATCTGGTTGTCTTTCTGGCAGGAGGTGGTGCCTCCTCCTCGTCGTCGCCGTCGGTTGCAAACAGGTCCGCGCGCGCATGTCCTTTCCGCACAATTGACGCGCATTCGTATCCGCGTTTGACTGCCTTTTTTGCACATTCGCGAGCCAACGCAATGTCGTCAAACTGACCGAGTTTTCTGCGAACATCACCTTGCCATGCCCAAACCTTCAGTTGTTTCTTTGGTGGTAGTGGTGGCGGATCCTCCTCCTCGTCGTCGCATTCGGTATCATCGAAGCAAACGCCGCATTCGTCATCATCACATTCGACGCATTCGTCGTATCCAATCAAATGAGTAACAGAATCATCGTCATCGTCGTAGTTGTTTGACTGCATTTTGTGTTCGGTTTACGGTATTTCTACTTTCAACGTAACACAATACCAAAAAGACAACAAATGTTGTCAATTTTTACAAACCGAGCGAATGCGAGATTTGGCTAAAATGCGCCAGCATTTTACAAACCGAGCGAATGCGAGATTTGGCTAAAATGCGCCAGCATTTTACAAACCGAGCGAATGCGAGATTTGGCTACAATGCGCCAGCATTTTACAAACCCGAGGGCTCCTACGGTTTTTCTCTCGAATTCGTACACTTTTTGGGCAAAATCCGTATGCACGATGCAGTCTTTAGGCCCGAGGGCTCGTTTCAAACGGATGCAGGATTACTTTCCGGTGACAGCCTCATACAATTGTACGAAAATGCCCGTAAATCCTGTGACCGCGTGTGAGTTGACGAGCTTCGGTTACACTTAAATCAACGTCTCGAACTCCTTTGTGAATTCTTGCTAAGGTTTCGCCATTGCGTCCTAATTCGCTTGCTGGTGCAGCAGCGACACTTTGGCAGTCGTCGAGTACAGACAGAGCGGAGTGCTCCTGCTGCTCGCTCTCGCAGGGCCAAATCTCGGTACTTTTGTTTAAATCCGTTTGGTCTCAATTCGGGCAAAAAAGTACAGGCAAAAAGCACCTACCGTGGGGCCTGTCGCTCTCGTGCTAATTGTTCAGAATTTCTCACAGAACAACAACGACGACGACGTCAAGTTTCCTTTCGCCACTGACCTGTGGATGGTGTGAAGACAAAGACTGAACCATGTTTGTCCCTGAATAGTTCTTGTGGTGGAGAGGTCATTCGCGTCATCCAAGGGACCAATTCATGAAAAGAACAGTCGGGACAGTGCAACATTAGCATTAGCCTACGGTAAACTCCGAGTCGGTGAGACGTTTGACGAGGCATTTTGTTCAGTTTACGGTATTTCTACTTTCAACTTCAACGTCATCCAAAAAGACAACAAATGTTGTCAATTTTATGCTCGCGTTTAGCAAACAAGCTTCTTGTTGCGTTGTCTGAGATTGTAGCGATGAGCAACAGGGGCTCCAACGTCAGGGGCTCCAACGTCAGGGGCTCCAACGTCAGGTGCTGCAACGGATTCAACGGATGCAACTTGAAGCAAGCTGTCAGGTGTCAAGAACGGCCGTATGCGCACATCATCCAACGTCTTCAACAACCGTTGCGCACGAGATCGTTGTGTCTTTGTCATGTTCCCAACAATAACAAGCACAACATCAATGAAACGACCTTCACACGCGCACGACAATGCGAGATTTACATCTGCTGCGTGCACACGGGTGTCCGAAAGCAGTTCGCGAACCATATGGGCATTGCCAATTCGTCGCTTGTGTTTGAGCAGGAGATTGTGGTTCACAGATGGATCAAACCGTTTGTCTGCGAGAAACAAGCGAAGAATGTTGCGACTGAAGATATCAAAGTCGTTTTTGACGAAATTCACGACAATCGAACTCCAACTGTCTGTGGCGACAAACGGAACAAGTTCGCGAATCACGTCCAGGACGTTATCACACAGTAAGGAATAAATACGATTAATTACCTCAGGACCGCACACATAATCGGGCCTTTCCGCGAGAAAAAGTCGGAGAATGTCGACCTTGCCGCTCAAAGCAATGTTCAAGATGTCGCTGTCTTGAACCGTTGCGCGCACAAGCAGCTCTCGTGCTACATCGAATGTCAATGATCGACATAACAGATTGTCGGAAACGTCGTCGTCGTCATCGTCGTCAAAGTCCAAGAGTTCGCGAACAATGTTGGCATGACCGTGTTGAACCGCAATCCTCAAAGCAATTCTCACCGCTCCAATCTCTGTGCGCTTGTCGGCAAGGAGGCAACGAACGGTGTCAAGATGACCGTGTTGACACGCATAGCGAAGAGGCGCATTCTGTTGCACACACGGGGTCACATATGCCAACAGAATGTCGACAAGATACGTGTGTCCATGTGTGGCAGCATCCATGAGCGCATCGCTGTTCAGTTCAATGTGCATCAGATTTTGCGAAAGGATACGGAGAGGTGCGAGTACTGCGGTTGTGTTGAAAAAAGTGTCGAAGGATTCGCTCGGCTCGTCTTTCGCCAATTCGGTATCAAGACGAACCAATTCTTGCTCACATTTGAAACGTGCGATAGCTTGTTCGCGGTCGACACGTGCAAGGAATTCTTCACGGGTCATCGTTGTGGGAATCGTCGTTGTGGGAATCGCTGTCTCTTCAGGGAATGGGGCACTGATGAGGGGGTCTTCGAGACACTGTGTCACACGGGCTGCTGCCTGTTGAAGTTTGGCGAGTGCCATTTTGTGTTCAGTTTACGGTATTTCTACTTTCAACGTCACATGGGTAACTAAAACACCAAAAAGGACGTCATTTTTATCGTTGGAGTCCTTGTGCCTAAAGACTTGCACGGGGATTTTGCCACAAAGTGCACAAAATCAGAGGAAAACACCGTTGAAGTCTTTGGGCCTAAAGACTTGTGCGGGGATTTTGCCACAAAGTGCACAAAATCAGAGGAAAACACCGTTGAAGTCTTTGGGCTTAAAGACTTGCGCGGGGATTTTGCCACAAAGTGCACGAATCAGAACCGTTGGAGCTATTTTTACGTCAGCAGTGCCATCAGTTGCTTCTCCGCTTCTACGTCTTTGCGCTCAAAGATGTATCGTTGCAGAAACTGGTAAGAACGTGCACGCATTGACGGTGTCATATTCCTAACAATAACACGCACGATATCGTTAAACTGATATTCATATGCGCAAGTTAGGGCGAATGTATCCGTGTGCACACGGGTGTCCGAAAGCAATACGCGCACCATTTCGCGCACCAATTTGATGTCGTACCTACGCATATGTTTGAGCAGAATGTTGTGTTGCACAGATGGATCAAACCGTTCAAGAAACATGCGAAGAATCGTGCAACGAATGGTGATTGTGGAATTGTCTGTGGATTTTACGAAAATCGACACAATTGACTTCCAACTGTCTGTGGCGACAAACGGAATAAGCGTTTGAATCACATTAATGTAAGTGCCATAACATGTCGCGAAGGAAATCATCGTTTCGAGTGGGTCGAGGCCGCACACGTAATCAGGTCTTTTGGCAAGAACAAGTCGTAGAATGTCGACCTTATCGCCCAAAGCAAAGTTCACAATGTCGCTGTCTGAAACGCGTGCATGTTCAAGAAGTGCTCGAGCAACATCGAGTGTCAACATATCGTAATAATAACCCAAATGGAATGATGCTGCTGATGCTGCTGATGCGTTCTTCGACAAGAGTTCGCGAACAATGTCGGCATGACCGTTTAAAACGGCAACCCTCAGGGCGGCGTCCAGGGAAACATCATTCGCGCATTCAAGAAGACAACGAGCGGTGTCCAAATGGCCGTTTTGGCATGCATTAATGAGAGGCGCAAACCCATTCACAGACGGGGACACAAACGCCAACAGAATGTCGACAAGTTCCGTTTGTCCTTTTGTGGCAGCATCAATGAGCGCATCGCCGGTTTTTTCGATGTGCATTAGATTCAGAGATAGAATACGCAAAGGCGCGAGAACTGCGCGTGCGTTGAAGGTTCCCACGCGTGTGCGACGCTGCTTCTTGCTTGAACGAGCAACGCTAATGTCAATGTCTCCCACATCCAAACGGGCTAATTCGGTATCAAGACGAACCAACTCTTGTTCGCACTTGAAGCGTGCAATAGCCTGTTCGTGTTCAACACGTGCGATGAATTCTTCACGGGTCATCGTAGTATTGGCGGCAATTGTCTCTTCAGGGAATGGGGCACTGATGAGGGGGTTTTCGAGACACTGTGCCACACGGGCTGCTGCTTGTTTTAGTTTGGCGAGTGCCATTTTGTGTTCAGTTTACGGTATTTCTACTTTCAACGTCACATGGGTAACTAAAACACCAAAAAGGACGTCATTTTTATCACCCCCTTGGGATGAGGTAGGCGCCTCGCAACGGGACATTCAACCGGACATATGGGAGCGAAGCCAAGATCGCAGCAAATCGGCAAGTTTCGTATACCCCAAGAGACGTGCCATGCGTTCTGCGTAATTGTTGTCTACAGACGGGTCTACACGAGCATCCGCCAACAACACTTTGACAACCGCAAGACGTCCATTGTAACTTGCACTGCGAATTGCATCATTGTAGTGTGCTGACGGGTCTACACGAGGGTCCGCCAACAACAGCGTGACAACATCAACATGTCCGTTTCGACTTGCTCCGCGAATTGCCTGATTGTTGTTTGCTGACGGGTCCACACGATCATCCGCCAACAACACGTCGACAACGTCCGAACAACCGTATGCGCTTGCCCCACGAATTGCCTCATTGTCCAACGCAGATGGATCCACACGATCATCCGCCAACAACAGTTTGACGACATCCGTATGACCATTATGACTTGCCCAGCGTATTGCGAAATTGTCGTCTGCAGACGGGTCCACACGCGCATCCGTCAACAATACTTTGACAACCTCAACGTGTCCGTTTCGGCTTGCTGTGCAAATTGCGGCATTGTCTTTTGCTGACGGGTCTGAATCCGCCATCAACACTGTGACCACGCCTACATGTCCATTGATACTTGCATAGCGAATTGCTGCATCATAATCTGCAGACGGGTCAATGAGGGGATCTTCCAGCATACGTAGAACCACATCTACGTGTCCTGCTGTTGCCGCACGAATGAATGCGTTTTTGTCAATCGTCGTTGTTGGGGTCGAAAGAATACGCAAAGGCGCGAGAACTGCGCGTGCATTGAAGGTTCCCACGTCTCCTCCCTCGTCTCCCTCGTCTTTCGCCAATTCGGTATCAAGACGAACCAATTCATGTTCACATTTGAAACGTGCAATAGCTTGTTCGCGGTCGACACGTGCGATGAATTCCTCACGGGTCATCGTTGTGGGAATCGCTGTCTCTTCAGGGAATGGGGCGCTGATAAGGGGGTTTTCGAGACACAGCGTCACACGGGCTGCTGCCTGTTGGAGTTTAGCCTTTTGAAGGGTCATTTTGGCAGGAGCCAACGTGGTGAGTGTGCGAGCCATTTTGTGTTCAGTTTACGGTATTTCTACTTTCAACGTCACACGGACAACTAAAACATCAAAAGAATGTCATTTTTTAGTAGCAATGAGATTTAGGTAGCAAACGAGTTTTAGTAGCCACCAACTTCATCGCGAAGCATCAATTTGACGGTGTTAAGCAAGGTTGTGTTCAGGCAATTCGTGCACGAATCATCTGCGTCATACAGACAGCGAACAAGCGATGATGTCGCTCAAGATACGGAACGACTAATGAAATCCGATATGTGTGCACACTATTTTGTGCAATCACATCGAGAACAGCGTCCAATTGTTTGTCGGACACCGTTTGTCCCGAAAGTGAAAAAAATGGTTCTAACGAGTGGTGAATGCCAGAGTCTGTTGCCATGGCAACAACTGCTTGACGCTTTGAATCAAAGACGCCGAGACAACGGCAACGGTCACCCGCACGAAAAGGGAGAATGCTGAGTTGGTACTGCATTTGTGTTCGGTTTACGGTATTTCTACTTTCAACGTCACACGGAATCCTAAAAACACCAAAATAATGTCAATTTTGTCCCAAAAGTGCACGAACCGTAGGAGCCCTACGGATTTTGTCCCAAAAGTGCACGAATCCGAGAGAAAACAACGTAGGAGCCCTCGGGCCTAAAGACTGCGTCGTGCACACGGATTTTGCCCCCAAAAGTGCACGAATTCGAGAAAAAAACGACGTAGGAGCCCTCGGGCCTCGGGCCTAAAGACTGCGTCGTGCAAACGGATTTTGCCCAAAAAGTGCACGAATTCGAGAAAAACGACGTAGGAGCCCTCGGGGCCTAAAGACTGAGTCGTGCATACGGATTTTGTCCCAAAAGTGCACGAATCCGAGAGAAACAACGTAGGAGCCCTCGGGCCTAAAGACTGCGTCGTGCAAACGGATTTTGCCCAAAAAGTGCACGAATTCGAGAACCGACAAACCGACACCGACAAACCGAGAACCGACAGACCAACAAACCGACAAACCGACAAACCGACAAACCGACAGACCAACAAACCGACAGACCAACAAACCGACAAACCGACAAACCGACAAACCGACAAACCGACAAACCGACAAACAACTACCGGTCGCTGGCGATAACAATCTTGCCACAAGAATCGAAGAAAACCTTGTATGCAGGAAAGGCAGCACCAGACTCCAAGTCCATGAGTGAAATGATACGCTTGTTGCAACAAACCATTGCAATAAAGTTTCGCATTGTATCCGACCTTTCGTTGATTGTATCGTAGAATGCGAGGTTGAACGTCTGAAACTCGTCGTACGAAATGCCCATGTCCTCCATTCGAGCCCATTCGTATTCCGTCGGCAGCTGTTTAACAAAGGCTGTGCGTTCCATTTTGTTGTTCAGTTTACGGTATTTCTACTTTCAACGTCACACTGCATGCAACAGTGACAAAAGTGTGTCAATTTTTCACACGATTTCACACGAACACAATCACACGAACACAATTACACGAACACAATTACACAAACACGATCACATCACACGAACCCTACTGTGTATCTCGAACATCTCGAATACGTCTGCAGTACCCTTGACGACAAGTGGCTCAAGCCAATATGCCGAGAACCGAGAACAATCGACGTCCTTAATCGCATCGACAATCGTGTCCAATAATCCACTGAATCAATGCTCGCGCCATCGTCTTTGTCTCGACAAGTGCAGCGAAAATTTCAACCTTTGCTTTTATTGCTGGGTTTGAAGCAGCAGCGGTTCTGGCCTCTTGAAGTCGAGCCACAAGTTCGGACTTCTTTCCTTCAGTGGAGAGATGCCGTACGCAGCTCGCAGCTTTGCTACGGTAAGGCCCTCGGCAGAAACAGGCGCCAAATCCTCTTGAATTGAATCCATGATGGCTCGATAGGGTAACACGGCAGAATCAAGCATCATGGCTGCAACGGCATGATTCTTTGACTTGAAGACACCGAGGTCTTCTCCACAATCGCCCAATGCCAAAGGCCCAACACCGAGACGGTACATTTGGCGGTCGGTTTACGGTATTTCTACGTTCAACGTCACGCATCCAAACAAAACGACAAAAGGGTATCAATTTTATGCATGGGGGGGACGGTTTCAAGAATGTGTTCTCCACCAAGACCAACATCCAGGAGGGCGCGACAACGCAGACCATTCGCGAATCGTATATTGTGAGCCCATTGATTGATTGCATCGACTGCAAATAGGGCGCAAATTGAAGATTTCTGTTGCACCTCCACGTGATTCAGGAATGTCATGACCCACTTGAAAATCGAAAACGGTCATACGGTTTTGACACCAAGGGACGTGGCACTTTGAGTCATAGCGACGGCCGGCATATGTTAACCACACTTGTTCACGCAGAGCCTTGGGAATTGTTGTTTTGTGATGGTCTGTCATTTTGGCGGTCGGTTTACGGTATTTCTACTTTCAACGTCACACGGACACATTTCTGCAACAAAAGGATGTCATTTTTATTGGGTTCTTCAAACTGGTTGCTTCAAACTAAGTTCTTCAGACTGGGTTCCTCAGACTGGGTTCCTCAGACTGGTTGTTTCAAATCGTATCGGGTACGACATCGTAAATCGACACAATCGTCTCAAACGGTCGTTCCAACAAATTCCACACACCACCATATTCATTGCGAATCATTGTTTCGCACATTTCCCATTTCCAGCCGTAGCGGTTAGTAAAACTACGAGGTTTTACATCACTAACGAAATTCCAACGGACTTTAACGTATCCATCCGAGGGTGTTTCAATGATGATTCCCCATGAATTTTGTGCAAGGATTTCGTAAATCTCACGTGTTCCGTTCAATTTAGCTTGAAATTCCGGCTCGTACCATGACGACGGCTGTCTGTTTTGAGCACGTAATTGCGCAGCTTCTGCTGTCGCATACGCCATTTTAATCTGTAGCCTGTCAACTGCGTCAATGACTAATTTAGAGACGTCCGGTCGAACCCGCATGTGTACACGGGTGTTTATCGCCAATTGCATAGGTTTGCGTGCGTCCCTGCGTAAAATATTGGCGACGACAGGACGTTTAGCAGAAACAACGCAGGGCTCTGTAACGGGAACAACGCAAAGCTCCGTATCAGAAACAACGCAAAGCTCTGTGGCAGCAACGGGAACAGCGCAAAGCTCTGTAGCGCGTGCTTCAGCACTCGCCAATGTAGCAGAAACGGGTGCGACACATGGGCCGCATGATTCTGGATGATCAGGTCCAGAATACGAGCAAACGGTGGACGATGAAACATCAGAAACACGTGTGCCAATTTCCGATGATAAAAACACAATCCCGAAACTGTTTCCTCACATGTAAGACGAAATTGACAATGCATTTTGGTCGGTTTACGGTATTTCTACTTTCAACGTCACACGGACACATTTCTGCAACAAAAGAATGTCATTTTTGGACCAAAAGACGCCAAAAGACACCAAAATGTACTGAATACGGGCCCGTGACTAACGGCTTAAAAGGCCGTTGCTCTACCGTAGCTTCAAACGGTTGGTGTCAAATGGTGCCAAAATCCTGTGGGCTCTAACGGTGATTCATCGAATTCTGCTGTTTCCTATGGGGTCTTACGGTGATTCAATCGTCATCATCATCACTGTCGTCATCACTGTCGTCATCACTGTCGTCATCGCTGTCGTCATCGCTGTCGTCATCGCTGTCGTCATCGCTGTCGTCGTCCACAACGAAATCGTCCAACTTGTATCCGTGACGAGAGTACTTGGCCGTTTGGCATTCGCGACACCGGATGTTGAACCCGTCATGCCGCCGCAAATCTTCGGAAACAGCGTGATTCCGAAACTCTGCTGCGGGTTTTTGCAGATGACATTCAACACAGACTTTGTGGATTGTCACGACAACACCAGGCAGAGGGCGACCAACGGGATGAGATCGATCTCCCGTTGGACCACGAACATTGGAACGCGCATGCACATGAATGTGTTTAACGCGCAAATCGCGGTGGGTTGATTGGTCATCACCGTCGATTTTGTCACAATGGCGGTGACCGTGTGTTCCGTGTGTTCCAAACAGGTAATCGAGAACTTGTTTTGATGCTTTTGAGGCCATTTTGTTGTTCAGTTTACGGTTGTTCAGTTTACGGTATTTCTACTTTCAACGTCACATTGCATGCAACAGTGACAAAAAGTGTGTCAATTTTCACTCGAAGACTGCGTCGTGGAAACGGATTTGCCCCCCAAAAGTGCGCGAATCTGAGTAAAACACCGTTGGAGCCCTCGGGTTTAAAGACCACGCTGAAACGGATTAGCCTCAAAAGTGAGCGAATCTGAGAGAAACACCGTTGGAGCCCTCGGGTTTAAAGACCACGCTGTGGAAACGGATTAGCCTCAAAAGTGCGCGAATCTGAGTAAAACACCGTTGGAGCCCTCGGGTTTAAAGACCACGCTGTGGAAACG
>Ga0164294_10003789_pt1 | contig 13403 bp, 7 predicted proteins | sample GEODES005metaG_FD_111479 | JGI IMG/M metagenome (GOLD analysis project Ga0164294, IMG submission 111479) | Oligotrophic lake water microbial communities from Sparkling Lake, Wisconsin, USA - GEODES005 metaG | ecosystem: Environmental > Aquatic > Freshwater > Lake | place: USA: Sparkling Lake... | reverse complement strand
TTATCGGCATATAAATGTAAAATATTTTGGTGTAAACCTAATATAGGATTAATTTCAAAGTGTAAACTTATAGCAGGATTTTTAATAACTAAGTGTAAACTTTTTTTAGGACGAGTCAACGACTCCCCCGACTTACGACTTACGACTTCCGACTTCCGACTCCCCGACTTCCGACTTACGACTTCCCCGACTTACGACTTCCCCGACTTCCGACTTCCGACTTACGACTTACGACTCCCCGACTTCCGACTCCCCCGACTTCCGACTCCCCCGACTTCCGACTTCCGACTTCCCCGACTTACGACTTCCCCCGACTTCCCCCACTTACTACTTCCCCGACTTTTACTGGCATAAAATGTAGTGTTTCTAAAAATAATGTGTAATTTGAGCAGGCAATTTCATCAATTACTTTCTACAATTTATGCTCTAAAAACTTATGCAAACCATCTCAACGTCTATTAATAATTCTATTTTAACGATAACAATTCAGCGACCAGAAAAATTAAACGCCCTAAATAAAACCGTTTTATCTGAATTGGATGCCATCATTCAAAATTGCTATACAAATCCAGCAATATATGGCGTAATTATCACTGGTGCTGGTCCGAAAGCATTTGTTGCAGGGGCAGATATCAGTGAATTTATTGTATTATCGAAAGAAGAAGGAATGTCACTGGCACAACAGGGACAATTGATTTTTCAAAAGATTGAAGATTTGCCAAAACCGGTAATAGCCGCCGTTAATGGATTTGCATTGGGTGGCGGTTGTGAGTTGGCAATGTGTTGCCATATTCGAATGGCATCAAACTTAGCGTCGTTTGGGCAGCCAGAAGTAAATTTGGGCATTATACCCGGTTATGGCGGCACACAACGTTTAACGCAATTGGTTGGTAAAGGAAAAGCATTGGAAATAATATTATCTGGCAATATGATTGGGGCCAACGAAGCTTTGGCAATAGGATTGGTTAATCATGTAACTGAGCCAGAAAATTTAATTCCACAGACAGAAAAATTAATGCAAACAATAATAGCAAAATCACCTCAGGCAGTGGCAAAAGCAATTGGTGCGGTAAATGCATTTTTTCAACCGGGGATAGATGGCTTTAAAGAAGAAGTACGATTATTTGGCGAATGCTTTGGCACAAAGGAAATGGAAGAAGGCGTAACGTCTTTTTTAGAAAAACGTAAGCCAAATTTTCGTAAATAATTGACGTTTATTTATAGATTTTTGCCAAGGTTGTAGATAAACGTTTCACTATCCATTAATGGGTGTTTCCAATTATAACCTAATCGAACGATAACCAAGTGTTTTACAGGATTGATGTATACATATTGTTCGAGGAGCCCTTCTGCATGAAAGGCACCATCACGATATTGAACAGCAAAATTGCGCAGCCCTTCGGGGGTATTGAAACCGTATATCCTTGAATTGCCACTTATACTTTGTGAAAAATTGTTGGCTAATGTAGAATCCGTAAAAACATTCACCGTTTTTCCACTCCACCATTGATTTTTATATCCCCCATACACATTAAAAGTATCTTTATCGGTAGACCGATTTATCCAAGCATCACTAATGATTCGTTTTCCTTCCCATTGGCCTTTTTCTATAAACAATCTTCCAAATTTTGCAAAATCCCTTGACGCTGCATTGATACAACAAAATGCCTTTACGGTGTTGTGCTTTTCATCGTCAATATTCCACGATGCCGGATATTCCATTCCTAAAGGCAACCATAATTTTCTAGTCATATAATCCTGCACTTTTTCGCCCGTGGCATTTTCTAAAACCATTGCTAAAAGTTGGGTATTGACGCTACGATATTCAAAAGTGCCTGGATCTTTTCCATATTTAACGGATAACGTTATGGGATTAATATTTTTGGTAAATCCCAACTTGAGCACATCGCTAAAAGGATTAACGTAATTTTCATTGCTGTTGACGCCACTCCGCATGTCTAATAAATCTTGAATCGTAATATTATTAAATCGCTTATCTCTTGCGGCTAAAGACGGAATATATTGGGTAATCGATTCGTGTACATCATGAATTTTCCCTTCGTCTATGGCTATACCAATCAATGTGGAGATGAAAGATTTTGCTACAGAAAAAGAGGGCAATTGCTGGGTGAACGTTAAATTATCGAAATATTTCTCATACAAAATGCTGTCGTTTCTAATAACTAAAAATGCATAGGTTTTAGAATCTGACAAATTGGTGTCGAGATAGGCATTCAGTTTAGGAAGAGGTGGTTGGGTCAATTCTCTAAAATGAAAAGGCGTAGGTGATGGGGGCAACCTTGTAACTTCAAAATTTTCGAGGGTTTTTAATTTGAATTTTCTATTCTGGTAAGCCCTGGTAACATAACAAGATGAAAACAATAAGGTACCCGCCATCAACAACAACACATTATTCCTCCTCATAAAAATCTTTTTGCTCACCTATAAAAGTAAAAAAGTGCAGCTATTTAGCGATATGTAAAAGTTATGAACGGATAAATAGCCGCTATTTTTTTTGTTTGAACTTTTGCTGCTTAACTTTGCGCCATGGAATACAGGATTGAAAAAGATACAATGGGCGAGGTTAGCGTTCCTGCCCAAGCTTATTTTGGTGCACAAACACAAAGAAGTATTGACAATTTCAAAATTGCCCAAGACATCAACCGCATGCCCAAAGAAATTATTAAGGCATTTGCTTATTTGAAAAAAGCGGCGGCACTTACCAATTTTGATGCAGGAATACTTACAAAGGAAAAATCAACAATGATTGGTTTGGTTTGTGATGAAATATTGCAAGGAAAACTGGATGATTTTTTCCCGTTGGTAGTTTGGCAAACTGGTTCTGGAACACAAAGCAACATGAACGTCAATGAAGTGGTTGCATATCGTGGCCACGTTTTAAATGGTGGTTCACTTTCTGATAAAGAAAAGTTTTTACACCCTAATGATGATGTAAATAAATCGCAATCATCAAATGATACATTCCCTACAGCAATGCATATTGCTGCTTATAAAATGTTAATTGAAATTACCATTCCGGGAATTGAACAATTGCGAAATACTTTAGCCGAAAAGAGTTTGCAATATATGCACGTGGTAAAAATTGGCAGAACCCATTTTATGGACGCAACGCCACTTACAGTTGGTCAAGAATTTAGTGGCTACGTTTCCCAATTGGATCATGGATTAAGGGCTATCAGAAATACGTTGGCACATCTTAGTGAATTGGCTTTGGGCGGCACCGCTGTTGGAACAGGAATCAATACCCCAGCTGGTTATTCAGAAAACGTGGCCAAACATATTGCCACACTTACCGGATTGCCTTTTATTACCGCAGAAAATAAATTTGAAGCATTGGCCGCACATGATGCCATTGTTGAAACGCACGGCGCACTTAAAACCGTTGCCGTAAGTTTGATGAAAATTGCCAACGACATCAGAATGTTATCCTCCGGACCAAGAAGTGGTATTGGCGAATTGTTTATCCCCGACAACGAACCAGGATCTTCTATTATGCCCGGAAAGGTAAATCCAACGCAATGTGAGGCTTTAACAATGATTGCCGCTCAAGTATTAGGCAATGACGTAGCCATCAATGTGGGCGGTGCCACCGGCCATTTTGAACTTAACGTGTTTAAACCTATGATGATTTACAACTTCCTACATTCTGCTAGGTTAATTGGAGATGGTTGCGTAAGTTTCAACGACAAATGTGCCATCGGTTTAGCACCTATTGAAGACAATATCAACAAGCACGTAAACAATTCTCTGATGCTGGTAACAGCCCTCAATACAAAAATTGGTTATTATAAAGCAGCAGAAATTGCCCAAAAAGCGCATAAAGAACATACTACATTGAAAGAAATGGCCGTAAAATTGGGCTATGTAACCCCAGAAGAATTTGACGCTTGGGTGAAACCTTTTGAAATGGTTGGTCTCTAAACTATAAAACTTCAAGAGGCATAAGCAATTAAATATCAATTGCTTATGCCTATTTTTTTTATACTTTATTTTATAAGGAATTTGTACACCAATGGTCCGCTGCCCCCCAATATTTGCACACAATACAGTCCTGGTGTGGTTGAACCAGGAAGTTCCATGGTCAACAATTCGTTGGCACCAGTAGATAAAATTTCTTTTTGATATACTACCTTCCCCAACACATCGGTAATCATACAAGTATAATTCCCTTTTTGCATATTTTCAGCCTTTAACTGCAATCGTTTTCCTTCAATCGGATTGGGCGATACGGTAATCGTTGGCTTATGTTGATGTAAATTAACCATAGTAACATTACTGTATTGTTCCATATTATTTGCACTTACCCCTTTGATTCGATAAAAGTTATTGCCCGTTGTAGGTTGCTGGTCTACAAAACGATAGGTATTACTAAGCGCATTAATATTTGTTGAGGGTAAAACCTCACCTATTTTTGAAAATAGTATCCCGTTGCTGCTGTGTTCAATGAAATAATGGTTAATATCTTGCTCATTGGATGCAACGAATGTTAATGAAACTGATTTCCCTACGGTATTGGCTTTCAATATCAAGCTAGAAAGGGGCAATGTTACCCCAGTGGTGATGGCTGTACCAGAAAAACTAAAGGTAAAATTGGCTTTGGTGTTTTCGATACCTTCTACCATTATGAGATAATTGGCATTGGCAGACAATCCTGAAAATTCAGTTAATGATCCGTTACCTGAAAATTCTCTACAAGCCAATACCGTTGGATAGCCTCCTGGTGTGGTGGGCAATCCGCTAGTTACATCGTATAATGCCAATCGAATGCCCGTTACAGGTATTCCTCCATATACTTGTGTACACGAAGTTAAAGCTGAAGGCGTAGTAGTATATCCACTTACCGCTATAGACATAGTACCACCTGAAGCGTTGGTTTTGAATGCATAATAGGCATTGTTGGTTTGGCTTCCGATGGATCCGTTGCATCTAAAATTTGTGCTTGAAGGATCGGTAAATTTGTTGCTGGTAGCATGTACCAAATCAAAACTAATCACCGTTCCGGTGGTTAATGCATTGCTTGGTAATGTAGTTGGACAATCGTCTTTGGATTCCAACGTTGTAGAAAGTGGTGTCATTTCAGTTATTCCACAACCTCCATATACATTTCCTTGCTGTTGGATCAAGTACGATGCTCCTGCTTTTGCCGAATAATCTGGACTAACCCTTTTTGAACTGTTTACAATGGTATAGTTCATGATTTTACTTGGGTTCAAAGATCCAATACTACCGGTATAAGTATCATTTATATGACCAAGACCAATAGAATGACCTAATTCATGTAACAACACAGTTTCCAAATCTGTTAGTGAATAATCCGTTGCATTGGGAGGACATGGGCCAAATGTAAAATTGGCCGTTCCGGATGAAACACCGGCATTGCGTATGACGATATCAAACTCTCTTTTAATAGTTTGATTGAGGGCATAATTATCAGAACAAATTTGGAAATAAGAATAACAAACTGCCAATACACCTGATGCCAATGGCGAAATACCTGTGTTCGTATTATCATACAAGATATTATTATTCCCATCGCGAGCAATGGTTTGTACAGTTGTTGTACCACCCTCAATAACATTATACCCTGAAATCTCTTTCCAAGTGGTTAAAGCACGCTGAAATGTAGATTTAGCGCCTGATGCATTTAAATCTACACCACCTCCAGCAGTATTGGTGCTATATACAACCGTATATCCACCAGATCCATTATCATTGATATTATTCACTTCTTTTACATAATTAGGAGCACTAGTCGGAATAGAGGTTATGATACTATACAGCACATTTAAATTACTGGATGCTGTAACCGGATTTCCCGAAGCATCTATTACTCCAAAACTTCCCGTACCCGCTTTTGTAGGCACCCTAATCACAATTTGATTGTCGGCCCAAGAAACTATATTGGGACTATTGTAAGCAACTGAAAAGGGAGTCCCTCCAGTTCCGTCATCAGGATTATCAAAAAACACGGCAGCAGATCCTGAAGGCGTAGATCCAAATCCACTTCCATTGATGGTCAATACATTGGTGGTAGGATCCAAAATTGCACCCGCATTAACCGTTGCCGGACTAAAACTGCTGATAGCAGGTGCCGTAATATTGGTAGCTCGATTTTGTTCAAGATCGGTATTGAGGTTTCTGATGGTCTTATACCCCCTGCCCGTTTGTGCCTCCACAGCTTGATACAATGATGAAGTAATATTGCTGTATTTTTTAAATGGACTACTGGCTGTTTGGTTATATACATTGTATTTAATAAACCCTTGCGCACTGCTGTATACATCCAGCAAAACCGTTTGATCAATAGGTGATTGTATACCCAATGCATTGGGCGAACAATAAAACAACCCAATTTCGTTGATATTCAATTGTAATAAATCTGAGGCTTCAATACTTTCTGTACCAACGGAGCCTCCCACTGTGAGTACATGAATAGTGTCAGAAATAGAAGCCCCTTTAAACAATTTATATACCAACACGGTATTGTCGGTATAAATCATTGAATGTTGGGTATTCCAAAATGATTGTTGACTAATCACTTTACCCTCGGTTATGATGGAAGCTTGTTGTGTTTTTTCTTCGATAGGTACTTCATACAGCGCTTGTGCAAAAAGTGCTTGTTGAGCAAATGTAAAAATGCTTAGAATAATATAGAATTTGAATATACGCATTGGAATTAAAGGTAATGTGTTTGAAATATAAAAATCGATATTGTACAAAAGGCTACTTCAATAATCTTGTTATAACGTAAAATTATTGATTATCATATTTATTGCATTTTTTTTGATAAAATATTTTTTTCATTGTAAAAACGTAAAAGGCGAGTCAAAAGTAAACGACTTTCACTTTTCACTATTGAAAACGCAAAAGTTACATTTAACTAATTTAATATAAAACATCAATGCATAGGCATAATTTTTTGAATAGTAAAACGTTAAGGTTGTATTGAATTGACTATCTATTAATTATCAATCAATTATCAATCAATTATCAATATTTTATAAATCAGTTATACCATGTGTGGAATTGTTGCTTATGTTGGCCATAGAGAAGCGTATCCCGTTATACTTAAAGGTTTGAAACGTTTGGAATACAGAGGCTATGATAGTGCCGGCGTATCATTGTTGCACAACAATACACTAGATGTGTACAAAAAGAAAGGTAAAGTTGCAGAGTTGGAAGAAAGTCTTCTGGGAAAGTATCTGCCCGCAACCATTGGTATTGGCCATACCCGTTGGGCTACCCATGGTGAACCGAGCGATAGAAATGCACATCCACACCTTTCAAAATCGGGTAAATTATCCATGATCCATAATGGTATTATTGAAAATTATGCCCAATTAAAAAAAGAGTTGATAAAAAAGGGATATACATTTACGAGTGATACAGACACCGAAGTATTGTTAAATTTTATTGAAGACATCAAAATAAACAATAATTGTCCTTTAGAAGAGGCTGTACGTATTGCGCTTAGGAGAATTGTTGGGGCTTATGTAATTGTTTTATTAGATGAGGATACGCCCGATACATTGATTACTGCGCGTAAGGGTAGTCCGTTGGTAATTGGTATAGGGAAGGGGGAACATTTTTTGGCATCTGATGCTACTCCTATAATAGAATATACCAAAGAAGTGGTGTATGTGAATGATTATGAGTTGGCGATTATCAAACCTGATGAGCTAATTTTAAAAAATCTAGGTAACGAAACCGTTACGCCTTATATCCAACAATTGGATATGGAGTTGGCTGCTATAGAAAAAGGTGGTTACGAGCATTTTATGTTAAAAGAAATTTTTGAGCAACCCCATACCATTAATGATTGTTTGCGTGGGCGCTTAGATGCTGATACTGGTCTGATTCAAATGCGTGGTGTAGAGAATAATTTAGATCAATTGATGAATGCCAAGCGGATTATTATGGTGGCATGTGGCACCAGCTGGCATGCAGGATTGGTGGCAGAATATATTTTTGAGGAGCTTTGTAGAATTCCAGTAGAAGTAGAATATGCTTCAGAATTCAGGTACCGAAATCCGATTATTCATCCAGGAGATGTAATCATTGCGATTTCGCAAAGTGGAGAAACTGCCGACACTTTGGTGGCCATAGAAAAAGCGAAAGAACAAGGAGCATTAATATTTGGCGTACTTAATGTGGTGGGTTCATCCATTGCACGTTCTTCACATGCAGGTGCTTACACCCATGCGGGGCCAGAAATTGGAGTGGCAAGTACCAAGGCATTTACGGCTCAACTTACCGTATTAACCATGGTGGCGTTGCGTATCGCTATTGCCAAAAAGACGATTACACAAGAACGTTATATGCATCTTTTGCGAGAATTAAGTGATTTGCCAGAAAAGGCAGAAGCAACACTTTCTTTGCATGAACATATCAAAACCATTGCCGCTAAATACATGAATCATAACGATGCCCTTTATTTAGGCAGGGGATATAATTTCCCCGTTGCTTTGGAAGGCGCATTGAAACTAAAAGAGATTTCGTATATCCATGCGGAAGGGTATCCGGCGGCAGAAATGAAACATGGTCCTATTGCATTGGTAGACAGTAATCTTCCTGTAGTTTTTGTGGCTACAAAAGATGCCTTTCACGAAAAGGTAGTGAGCAATATGCAAGAAATCAAAGCCAGAAAAGGCATCGTTATTGCTGTAATCACCGAAGGGGATACTTCCGTAGACCAATTGGCTGATGACTTGATTACTGTTCCTGAAGCCGATGAACTTATCGCGCCCATTTTAAATGTAATCCCGCTACAACTCCTTGCCTATTATATTGGCGTGTTGAAGGGATTAGATGTAGACAAACCAAGAAACCTCGCCAAAAGCGTGACGGTGGAATAAAAGAACGCTATCAGCAATGAATAACATCGTTAAAAGTGCTATTGAACAAATTGGGTACAATTTTATCCCCCAAGAATTTTTAAAAAATAATTTGGATGAATACCACCTACGAAACATTCAAAACCGCAGTGGTATTGATTATCGAAAACTTACTGCCAATGAAATTGAAAAGCTTGTCAGAAACAACAATACTTCCGACAATTGGAATAATATTTTGGTTTCTGATGCCTTCAATCCTGATTTTGTTAAAAACTGTAAGTTTTTTGGGTTAATTCGTATAGGTAAATTAGAACCTTATTGTTTAGAGTTCCATAACCTTAAGATGCCAGTTGGTTTGTACAATAGCACCATTATCAGCAGTGATTTTGGCGACAATGTGGTAATTGATAATGTTAATTATTTATCTCATTTCATTATTGGCAATGATGTGATGATTGTAAATGTGAATGAGTTAACCACTACAAACATTGCCAAATTTGGCAACGGCATTTTAAAGGAGGGTGAAAAGGAAAACAGACGGATATGGATGGAAGTTTGCAATGAAAATGCGGGCAGAAAAATAATTCCCTTTGTAGGCATGCTTCCTGGGGACGCATATATATGGTCAAAGTTCCGTGATGATGAAGTCATTCAACGCAAGTTTATTGAATTTACGGAAGAAAAGTTTGATACCCAACGCGGGTATTATGGTAAAATAGGCGATAGAACCGTTATAAAAAACACCAATATCATTAAAGATGTTTGGATAGGATCTGATGCCTATATTAAAGGTGCAAACAAGATTAAGAATGTCACCATTAACAGTACTGCTGAGTCAAATTCTCAAATTGGGGAAGGTTGTGAGTTGGTGAATGGTATAATTGGTGTTGGCAGTAAAGTTTTTTATGGTGCAAAAGCCGTTAGGTTTATTATGGCTGGTCATTCTCAATTGAAATATGGCGCACGATTAATCAATTCCTATCTGGGGCATAATTCTACCATTTCATGTTGCGAGGTACTTAATTCGCTCATTTTCCCTTTTCACGAACAGCATCATAACAATTCATTTTTATGTGCTGCTGTTTTAGGAGGACAAACCAATATGGCAGCAGGAGCCACGGTAGGTTCTAATCACAATTCAAGAAGTGCCGATGGCGAACTCGTTGCCGGCAGGGGTTTTTGGCCAGGGCTATGCGTTAGCCTCAAACACAATTCAAAATTTGCCACTTTTACTATATTAAGCAAAGGAGACTATCCTGCTGAGTTGAATATCCCATTGCCTTTTTCTTTGGTGAGTGATGATGTACATCAAAATAGGTTGGTGATTATTCCGGGATATTGGTTCACGTATAATATGTATGCACTCACCCGCAACGAATGGAAATACAATGCTAGGGATTTGCGCAAGGAAAAAACCCAACATATTGAAACCAATTATTTAGCGCCAGATAGTATAAATGAAATTATTCCGGCCATCGAGTTATTAAAAAAATATACGGGAAAGGCCTATTTTAATCGTATGGGTAACCATGTTACGCTTACCAATGAAGACTTCATTGCTAAAGGGGCTCAGTTGCTTGCCAGCAATGATCCTATTGTACAAGATTTGGAAATTTTAGCGGATGGATTTGAAAACAGCAAGCGAAAAGTTGTTTTACTAAAAGTTCAACAAGCCTATCAAAGTTATACCAGGATGTTGCGTTTCTATGCGATTCGTCAACTAATGCAATTTATGCTGGCTTCCCCTTTCTCTTGGAACGAAATGATTGCGCGTTTACCCTTTGGAGCACAACGTAAAAACTGGATAAGTTTAGGTGGACAATTGATTCCTGATGAAACTTTTTTACATTTTAGGGCTGATATTCATAAAGGTAAAATAACAGGCTGGGATGATGTACATCAGTTTTATGAAAATCAATCTGCTGAATATGAACAACAAGTATTTGAACATGCTTTTGCCTGTTTAACAACATTAGATCACCTCAATCCAGCATCTTTTACGATACAATATTTGCATCAACTGCTCAATGAAGGAGTTTCCACAATGGAATGGATTTTAAATGGTATTAAGCATTCTAGAAAGAAAGATTACGAGAATGAATTTAGAAAAATGGTATATGATTCAACCTTAGAGATGAACAACGTTCTAGGAAGTTTTGAAGACAATAGTTTCATAGCGATGAAACAACAAGAATTTGAGAATTTTCAGGTATTGGTGAATACGATAAGAGTGAATTATGAATTAGGAATTAGGAGTTAGGAATTATGAATTTAGAATTAGGAATTTAGAATTAGGAATTACGCTTTATAAGTAAAAAAACAAATATAAACGTCCATAATTCCTAATTCCTAATTCTTAATTCTTAATTAATCGTTACTTTTTCCTAAAGTAAATCCTCACCGGCACCCCGCTTAAACTGAAATTTTCCCTTAGTTTGTTTTCCAAGTAATTCCTATAAGGCGTTTTAATATCGTCGGGGAAATTACAGAAAAACGCAAAACTAGGCACCACCGTTGGCAATTGCGTAACAAATTTAATTCGGATAGGCGTGCCTCTTACAACTGGCGGATGGTGGGCTTCAATGGCTTTAAGCATTACATCATTCAACTGTGAAGTAGGAATTTTACGGTTTCTACTTTCATATACTTCTAAGGCAATTTCAACCGCTTTAAAAATCCTGGTTTTATCTTTAGCAGAAATAAACAACACAGGCAAATCTGTAAATGGAGCAAATCGCTCTTTCAATTTAGCTTCATAATCTCTAGCAGTATTGGTTTGCTTATCCATCAAATCCCATTTGTTTACCAAAACAACCAAACCCTTACCTTTTTTGGAAGCCAAACTGAAAATATTGAGATCCTGTTGGGTGATACCATTTTCAGCATCCAACACCAACATACACACATCAGATTCATCAACCGCCTTAATAGCTCTAATCACAGAGAAAAATTCAAGATCTTCGTTCACCTTGTTTTTTCTTCTTAATCCTGCAGTATCAATTAAAATAAACTCTTTCTGAAAAAGTTTATAATGGGTATGAATAGTGTCTCTTGTAGTGCCGGCAATCTCACTTACGATGGTTCGCTCTTCGCCTATCAACGCATTCAATAGCGAAGATTTACCCACATTTGGCTGTCCAATAATGGCAATTTTAGGAAGTCCTTCATCTAATCCTACGGCTTCTTCTTCGAGGTTTAATACCAATTCATCAAGTAATTCACCCGTTCCACTTCCACTCATTGAAGAAAGGAAAAAGATATTATCGAAGCCCAACTGATAAAATTCTTGCGCTTCCAAAAACCTTTCGTTGTTATCTACTTTATTAACCACCAGAAAAACCGGCTTCACCGTTCTGCGCAAAATATTCGCCATTACCTCATCCAGATTGGTAATTCCAGTTACGGCATCAACCATGAAAACAATGGCATGCGCTTCTTCCACAGCAATAAGTACCTGTTTGCGAATTTCTCTTTCAAAAATATCCTCACTATCAGGGACAAAACCACCTGTATCAATAACATTGAAACTTTTACCATTCCAATCTGTAATACCGTATTGTCTGTCGCGTGTTACGCCCGGTGTATCTTCAACAATCGCTTTGCGTTGCTCTAACAATCTATTAAAAAATGTACTTTTTCCTACATTTGGTCTGCCTACGATGGCTACTGTAAAACCCATAATTGCATTTCTCCTTTAGTGATGTACATTTTTTTTAATGCAAATCCTATTATTTTTTTTAATAACCGTATTCTTTCAGGAACATATCATTTTCCCTCCACTTCGGTCTTACTTTTACGAACAATTCTAAAAACACTTTTGAACCAAGAAAAGATTCTAGGGAAAGTCGAGATAAAGTTCCGAGTTTTTTGATCATCGCTCCCTTATCACCTAAAATAATTCCTTTTTGAGATTCTCTTTGTACAATGATATCTGCCGTTATTTTGATTAACGTATTTTTTTCTTCAAATGCCCTTACCAAAACCGTGGTTTGATAGGGGATTTCCTGATCATATAGTTCATAAATTTTTTCCCTAACCATTTCGGAGGCAAAAAATCTTTGTGGAAGATCAGTTAATTCTTCCGGATCATAAAAGGGTTCGCCTTCTGGTAGCCAATGTAAAATGGCGTCTATCAACTTTTGACCATCAAATCCTTTCAATGCCGAGATAGGGATAATTTCTTTACCGTAAGGTTTATCGCTAAAAAAAGCAATGACCTCTTTTAGTTTATCTGGTTTTATTTTATCTGTTTTATTCAATAAAAGAATTGTCGGAACCCTAAGTCTTAAAGAAAGAAACACTTCATGCATTTTTTCGGGGTCATCATTTACGTCGGCCAGCAATAATGCCACATCAGCGTCTTCCAAACTATTTTTTACTGAATGCATCATCTTTTCGTGCAGACGATATTCAGGTTTGATGATGCCAGGAGTATCTGAAAGGATGATTTGGTAATCATCACCATTCATAAAAGCTTTAATCCTATGGCGTGTTGTTTGCACTTTTGGAGAGATAATGGCCAAGCGTTCACCAGTGAGCGCATTCAAT